>Ga0075152_10002729_pt1 | contig 12493 bp, 12 predicted proteins | sample JI61114C2DNA_FD_70964 | JGI IMG/M metagenome (GOLD analysis project Ga0075152, IMG submission 70964) | Wastewater effluent complex algal communities from Wisconsin, to seasonally profile nutrient transformation and Carbon sequestration -... | ecosystem: Engineered > WWTP > Effluent > Algae...
ATGTGATTGGAATCAACGGTATTCTGGTCGTAGAAGAACCAGGACCATCGATTAAGATTGGATTTAGTGGTACAACCTGTAGTGTTAATGATACCAAATTACATTCCACGTGCGTGGACATTTCAAATTCACAATGCTCTATTCCATTGCACGAATCATGTCAACATCCCACTCCAACATTGCAAACGTTGAATGTAATTGGAGCAACCACATTGGGAACGGGAACAACATGTGCCGCTGCGTTGGCTCCTTCGTGTATTTCCATTTCTTCACAGTCCTGCCCCAATGGACCACTTTCAACCAATTGTATTCCTTCCAGTGGTTTAGTTCTCCACACACTGACAGTGGAAAATTTGACCGTTTTGAATACCACCGTGGCCACAAATATCATGACCAGTGACAATTCTACACTTATTGTTGAAAATGTTTATCTAGAACACTTATATTGTACCGGAACTGCCATTCAACCATCATGTTATGATTTGAGTGGATCAGCGTGTCCAAATGGCGTTTTGCAAGAATCCTGTATTCCTGATTCTCTTTTACTTGCCAATGCGTCGATTACGGGCACCCTAAACGTGAATAACGTGGTATGTAGTACGGGCGCCGTATCGGATGATTGCTTAAATCCTCATATCAAAACAATCAATGGAATCGCCCCGCTTAATCGTGATTTTACCATTGGATCTAGTTTGGGAATTGCAATTGCATCCACATTGCACGGTATTAGTATTTCATCTACTGGTGTGACAAGTGTAGGACTTGTTGTTCCAAGTGAATTTAGTATTGTTGGGTCAGCGGTAACAACAACAGGAGTTTTGGAATTTACAAAATCACCTCAATCACCAAATACCATTTGGGCTGGTCCATTAAACGGATTGGCAGCACACCCAACATTCCGACGAATTGAATATGATGATTTACCATTGGCCAATTTTACACTTTCATTACCTGTGGATATCTTTGCATCATCCGGACCATTGACTGCCACGCTTATTGCCCAATCTGCACATGCTTTCTTTGCTGGGCCTGGACCTAGTTTTAGGAATATTGCAATTGGCGATTTACCTGCTTTGACTACGGGTAACATATTCATGGGTAACGGAACACATGTCGTAGAAACGACGCAATCTTTTGGACTCGTCGTTCCAACTGATGTATTTTCCATTGCAAATAGTCCATTGATTGGTGCAGGAGGAACAATTGTAGTGACAAAGAATGTTCAAAATTCCAATTTGTTTTGGGCTGGACCAACCAATGGAGCATCATCACAACCCGTGTTCCGTGCTTTAGATTTACGTGATTTCGGTCCATTGAATATGACAGATGGTGCATTATTGATTGGGTCGACAGGCGGCGTACCCATTATTGGAACATTAACAGCAGGAGCCAATGTAGTTATTACGACATTACCGGGACAAATTATTATCAGTTCATCCATCAATGCTTCGTCCATTGGAACTGTAATGTCCGTATCCCTATCGCTTCCATCGGACGTGTTTAGTGTTACAAGTTCAACTGTAACGGATATTGGAACGCTCGCTGCATCGTTTGCTCCACAATTGGCCAATTTGATATTTGCATCACCAGATGGTAGCATAGGAACACCCGGTTTTCGCCCCATGGTATTTGCGGATTTACCTATTCTTTCTTCAAATCAAGTTTGGATTGGATCTGGTGCCAAGACCATTGTCGCCGGAAACGGAATGACCATTACAGTGGGATTGAATACGTTTTCCATTGGAGCAACCGTCCAATTTCCGGCTTCTGTTTTTAGTGTATCATCTAGCGCAGGCTCAATTACATCATCATTCATTTCGCAATCTGCACGTACGTTCTTTGCAGCTCCGACTGCATCTTCCGGTGTTCCATCTTTCCGCACTTTGGTACCCGCTGATTTACCCGCTTTGGGAAACGGACAGTTTTTCATTGGAAGCGGAGGAATACCTGTTGTTTCTTCATTGGCAGCTGGTTCTTTAGTCACCATTACACCTGGTCCAGGCACACTTACCGTGTCTGTGTCTGCTGTTTCGAGTGTAGCCATGACCGTGCCTTCTTTTTTGACAGTTAGTGGATCACCAATTACATCATCAGGAACATTTGAATTGAATTTGGACAAACAGACGGAGCGCACGTTTTTCTCTGGCCCCGTTTCTGGGGTTGGAGCGGATATTCCCACATTTCGTCCCTTTATTGCTTCTGATGTAAGTGAGCTACTGGATGGTGAACTCATCATTGGATCAAAAGGAAACCCGGCAGTAGCAACAACACTAACAGCTGGTGCTGGTATCAACATTATCAATGGCCCAGGCGTCATTACCATTGAAGCAACTGCGTCGGCTGGCATTGGTAATTTTCAGGATATGGCAACAACAGATAGCGCGGCCATTTCAGTTGCCAGTGGTACCGTTGTCATGACTGGAATGTCAGAAACACCCGCATCTGGAACCTATATGGTTTCTTTTTCAGGTCATGCACGTACCAATTCACATTCTATCCGTATTACGTACGGTATTTATGTGGATGGTGTCATTGTCGCGGGAACTATGAGACGCGTAACCAATCACGCGATTCCTCATTTATATAGTAGTGGAAGGAGTCCATTTGTCAATTTACCCATGCATACGCAAGCTGTTGTTACTGTTAGCGGATTTAATGTGGTTACATTACAATGGTCTGTGACAGTTGAAGGAATCACAACATTCACTATGGGAGCGAGCGGAACTACAGCATGGACTGTCAATACGGTGAGTGGATTGCAACCTGCAATTACAAATCCAGTGTTGCATGTCATAGAAGGAGGAACGTATACGTTTTCAGCACCCGGGGCGTCACATCCACTATCTTTGAAGACGGTATATCAAAATACGGGAACGTTAAATCGTTATACGACTGGTGTGACGGGAACTCCTGCGACAACAAGCACGTTGACGTGGACCGTTCCTGTGGGTGTCCCTTCTGTATTGTATTATCAATGTGAAAGCCATTCCGGTATGTCGGGTAGTATTGTTACTTCTCCCGTTTCGGTAGTGGGTCAAGACCGTAACTTTCAATTTATAAAGCTATCATGATTACGTTGATCATGGGACCGATGATGGCTGGGAAGACAACAGAGTTGTTTCGTTTGTTGAAACGCAAAGAACGTGCCGGACACAAAGTGCAATTGTACAAATCCATTTTGGACGTTCGTTACACACGTGAATCATTGGCGGTTTCGCATGATGGTATCAAAATGGATTGTATTTGTATTCAAGATGCTCGTATAATCAAATTGAATGATGATACTACAGTCGTGGGAATTGAAGAAGGTCAATTCATTGATAATTTGGTTGAAGTGGTTGAATTGCTTGCTGCACGTGGTATTCAAGTCATTGTCGCCGCTTTGAATGCTGATTTTAACCGTAACGCTTTCCCTTGCATTGCAAACCTGATTCCAAAGTGCGAGGAAGTCATTCTTTTGCAAGCGGTATGCCAAGTGTGTCAAAAAGACGCCTCTTTTACGCGCAAGATTCAACCTGACAATGTATTGATTGATGTTGGTGATGGAAGCAAGTACATGGCCGTTTGTCGCGCCTGTCACAGCAAACAATTGTCCATGTGAGTCATACATGTGCGACTACAATAAACAGCGTCACAGTGACTGCATTTTGAATCGGCAATTTGATCACATGCACCACATAGCATTTGTAAACGGGACGAAATGAATCCACGCTGAACAATCTCTTGCAGTAGAAAACGGAATACGTTTCCGAGTAATGCAACTTGATGAAATCCTAAATTTGTATCTCGAAAGTAGGATAACATGATGAAATCAGAAGTAAAGTCCATATTTTCCAAACCAGGTAAATACGCGCCGGGGTTTTCTGCCAATTCAATAGGAGGCATGGGACAATGACTGGAATCCACAATGTATTCCATTCCAGCAACATAATAAATGATGTTTCGAAGACACGCCCGTTTCATGAATATCGCTTTCTCGACCGGTGTTTGATTGCATACTTCAATAAACGCTTTCCAGAACTCAGCAAAGCGTACTGCGCTTGTACGGTACCGTAAAACACATCCAATGGCATTGAGTCCAGCAAACATGGCACAATTTCCACCTGCCAAGTTTACATCTTGATTGGTTTCATCGTACATTTGAAACGGGACAAATGTATAGGAAATCGCTGGCATCTTGGCATCAAATAAATGTTGATTTTTAGGATGAAAGGAATGACTAGGATCCAAATGCAGTATGCGATTGTTTCCGTAGGCACATAATAATGAAACATGATAGGGAACAAAGTACGCGCATATTGCAATGTTGGAATTCGCTTGTTGAGCACGAACCCAGATAATGGGATTGACAATATCATCCGTATTAAAAACGACACGTTCCACGGGTGACGTGATACCTTTGGATATATGACCAATAATTGCAATTACGTTACGATGGCACAATCCATTACTTTCACGTTCAGACTTGAAGTTTTGCATATCTTCCCGTAAAATACGTACAAGTTTGTTTTGCAAATTGAAAACGGACGGATCTTCACGTGTCCGTTTCACGGCAACGCGTGGAGCGTTATTCTTTGATACCAATCGACATTCCAATACATCATTTCCAATTTTCCGATTGGCTGCGTCCAATGGTGTTTGTACTACATTGTTGACATAGAATATCCAATTGGCAGGGGACGGATCCTCGGTAGGTGCACATTGGGAAATGAGTAATTTACGCAAAGATGCAATGGATTTGCTGGATAAGTCTGATTTGAATTGCAAATTTCGCCAAGGTTCATTTTGAAATTGAAAACGGATTTCAGTGGCTCGCATGGAGGAAAATATTCGTCAATACTTGATGAGTGTATTGCCAAATGCAAAACAGGCCAACATTTATGCGCTGGCTGTCTTCTTTCACATTAAGATTCGACAAGAAGATTGGAAAGGTTATGTGTGTGCTCCATCCAAGAAAATCCAAAAGTATTGGCGCAAAGTATTGCGATTTCCTCGTGAATACCAAGAAATGTGCCGTCGTTTTGCAGATGGCGAAACGTTGGAATATGATTGGGAAAAAGATGATTTTCAACGTTCTTATCTAACTACATATTTGTTGGCCGCTCCGTTTTACAAAAATATGGATGAATCGATTTGGCCTTATCCAGATTTGCTTAAGAAACCACGGTTTCATTTGCATTTTCAAAAATTTCATTGTATGGAAGAAACAGGCACATTGATTTTTTTCAAACAACGACATACAATGGCAGATCTCAAACGCAAGTTACGCAAGAAGCTTAATCTTTCAGATGATCATCCTATTTTGTTATTCTTGAATGGAGAAAGCTTTATTCATGAACATACAATGGCACATACATTTGATGAAAATAGCATTATTCATTGGTACAGTGTGTAATAAACGGAACACGATGAAAATGGATACACAACTCTTAACTCTCCAAGTTGAGTCTATCCCTTGACTTTTGGGTCGTTATGAATGTGCAACGACATTCATGAAGAAATAAATCGATTTAACTTTAAAGTAGTTGTTGAAAGTTGAAATCGATTTTCCACCCTACCCTCTAAAAACTACGGGTCGAACGTCATATTTAATTATCTACAAGTATAGCATTGAGAATGGGATACAAATCAAGACCATGACACAACTTGGTGAGTTACGTCGATCCCTCGAGTTTCACCCTGCGCGTTTAGGTCTACGTATTTTTACGTGTCACGTTTACACTGGTAAAAATAAAGAGAGTCGAGTAAAAATCACATGTAATGTGGATACGTGTTTAACTCACCGAGTTGAGTCGAGGTCTTGATTTTCACGTTGATCCCAATGTTACATAGTGATAATAATTAAATACACACTTTGACTAATTTTTCCAAGGGTGGGGGTGGGAAGTCGACTCAAAAATTTCAACAACTACTTTAAAGTTAAATCGATTTATTTCTTCATGAATGTCGTTGCACATTCATAACGGGCTGATATTCAAGGGATAGACTCAACTTGGAGAGTTAAGAGTTGTGTATCAACTTTCATCGAAAAAGGTCAACTCTTTTTTATTGAGACATAAGACGTCTGTAATTGTATGCGGGCTGACCGGAACGCATATGGGAATACTTGGCAGATGCCCATTGCCAATTGAGAAAGACGGCAAAAGTCAACCATAGTGGATAAGGAAGCCAAACCAATGCAGGCGCCAAGTATAGGTCAGGACGTAAATTCATACCGGAAATGGCAATACCAAAAATAGCCCAGGCAGTCGCGCAAAGTAAAATGGAGTTAACTAAAGCGCCAGTGTACCAGTGCAGACGAAAGAAGAGCGGCATCCACATTTTGGCCATGAGAATATTGGCAAAGAACAGAACAAATACCGCAGTGTACGGGAAATCATGTGCCGTGGAAACGGTATATTCCATGTACAAAAAGGAGGATGCGATGACACATGCTTTGACAAATCCCCAGATAAAAGGGAAATAACGCGCTTTGACGTAAATGGGAATTTGATAATGACGAGCGGCGCTTTTGTAGTGCCCGCCCGTATCATGGGAGAATGAATCGTACATTTCCCATAGTACAAATACCGTCAAGGTAATGAGACGAATGGATTGCTCAACGCCCCACGCCATGATGATTTCAATTATTTAAAACCAATTACAATTGTATTATTATGCAACTGAATTCTTATTCTCAAAGGGTAAAGATACTAATAATCACAATACACAATGCTAAAAGGGATGGCGATGCATTTTGTTCAATGTATAATCCACGCCAATTGAAAAGGAATGCTGTAAAGCAACCAAACGCGTGTATGATTTTCAATTTCAAAATGGCGTCTACTGTGCATGCGACGCAAATGAAACAAAGGATGATCCACCAAAGTGAAGTGCGACGCAAACGAGAACGTTCCACATGGAATAATGATTCATTGATTCCGCTACGTAAAACATACACTTGCGCTTTGAGTAAAGCGTCTTCTTTCTTCAAATTTTCTATTTCTGCTTCCATAGCTTCAGAATATCGGATGCCGTGTACACCTTTTCGGGATCCAAAAGTTTCTTCACCGTTTCATCCTGAATAAGTTTCGTCGCTTCTTCGACTGTTGCATAATCGATGCGCATTTCACGGGCCAAATCAGAATTGGTCTGCATATACTTGCCGCACAAAACGGAAGCGTCCAAAGCCGGACTAAGTAGAGATTCACGACGCCACTCCACAATATCAGGATGGCTTGCCCATTCCTCATAGGTTTTGGTCGGTTTTGATTCTACAATTTGAATGGCAGGTGCCGCGACAATGGGATACTCTTCCGTTTTCACCGACTCGTTTTCCTCTGTAGGTTTGGATTTGATTGGTTCCACAATGACATCATCCAATTGGTCCAATCCATTCAAAATGGCTCCCATTTCTTCCGCAGTTGCCATTTGTCCGTATGTGTTGATTTTCATCCATGCCTCGTATTCAGCATCACGTTGCGATGCAGATTGAACACGCTCGTCAGGTAAATCTTCACGCATTACAGCGTTGAGTAACGTGCGTGCACTGGGATGTTCTAAACGATGCGCAATTAAAAATGCAGCACGAGAACGCCATGTATCTTGATGAGGGAAAACGGACTCGCAAAACTCGTTCAATTTGGCAATATCACCAATGTTGGACCATCCTTTTTTCATCAATTCTACAAATGCGTTTTCATCGGGTAACAATCCCTTTTGATACATTTCCAATGGAGGATTGTGTGTGCGTCGATTCACCCATTCGTAATCATCGGCCACGTGAGCATAGGTTTCGTATCCATTACCAAAATGAACGGCCAAGTATTTACGGGCAATGAGACCCGGATTGCGATCCAACTCGCGTGTGGTGTGACGGGTGTTTTTCGAAAAATTCTGAAGAGCCTCGTTCATTCTTCTTGTTTTATAATTTTCTACCCAGCATGGAACCATAATAGCGTAGTTTGCTTGATACGGGAGCGTTGAAAGTTACAGTCTGTTTTTGGGACGTAGACGTGGTGGTGGGACGTGCATCGGAATCTTGGTTCTTTTCCTCGTCAGGTAAAAGCGGGTCGTTTTCATCCATATAGGCATTGACGACCTCACGATACGCGACCATGATTACGGTAAATGTAATAATTAAAAGGATTAACCAAATGATTAGAAACCAAAATTTCCACAAGAATACGGAAGATACTGTCAGCATACTGGCTACTAAACCGGGAGTAGGCGACGTTTGATAGCAACCCGATCCGGGAATTGCATAATACAAATTACACCAACGAGGATCATTGGCAGGGTTACGGGCATTGCTTGCAGTGGCTTCATTGGCGTGATTGTAATCCACTGCCCAAAAAGACATGGTAATGATACCGTAAACAAAGAAAATCATGAGAAACACGACGTGCATGGTACGACGCCATGTTCTCAGTGGCTGATCCAGAGAATAAGCAAGCGTAAAGGGGATGATCAATTGAAATAAAAGGGACGCGGTCAAAACAAAGTCCGTATTCCAGCGCTCATTGGTAAGAATACCCGTATTCTGCGCTAGTTCATAACGATACGTGGAGGCGGTAATACCCCACCAAAACCACAACAACAAATAGAAAAATAATAGCCAGGTCCAAACCCAAAGTACGGTTCGTACACCATCAATCTTTTCAATGGCCGAACTCATTTTAAAATGGATATGATGCTTTTTGTCTATTATAGTTTTTTATTTTTTAAACATTACAATAGGAATGATTCCGAGGGCCATTCCAGCGGATATTGAAAATAATGATTTTTCATTAACTGCGGATAGTTTGGGATTAACATCAGCTGCTCAATTATTGGCCCAAGCTGGGGTAACGGAAGATCAGGGCGCGGAGAATGATCGTTTCGTTCCTTGGGCGATGAAAACGCGCCGTGAGGAACGGAAAATGCTTGGCAAGCCCGGTGATCGGGAGGATTGTTTCTTTTGTTCGTACAAGGGAGAGCGGGATGCGGTACCTGCTCCACGACGTGATATTGAAGATATGATTGATTTTCTACGCGACAATTTTGGTCGGATGAAATCAAGTTTATTAGCTAAATTACTGGAAGAACAATATGCATTAATTAGGGAAGATGTAAATGCCAAAGTACGTCCACCTCAATTACCATTACCTAAAATGTCAGCAGCGACCATTTTGGATCATATGCGTAAACATACACAAGATCCAGTTTGGAAGCTAGTAGTTATGCTTGAAGAACTACAAGAAGCACGGGAGGAATTGCAAGGGATGCTTTTTGATAAGTCCACCGTAAGCAAACAGAAAAAGGCCAATCGTGTTTCATTTCAATGTTTACAGCAAGTAATTACAATGGAATTGGCATTACAAACCAAGGACCCCAGCAAGATGTTATTCTTTTCTGATGGAGCACGTATTGCTACCGATACCATGAAACAAGGACCCGTGTCCACGAAAAACAAAAATCTTTATTCCTATCTTGACAAAGCAGGAAATAAAAGAAAGTAGTTGTACATCCTATTTGTGTCATCGTGTTTTATAACTATTATTTCAATTAGCTAAACATGATGGAAAATGCTGCTTCACAGGTTTACCGAGCCATTGGACGGCCCGGTAGCGATTTTGGTTCCATGGATCTGCCCCGTTTTGGTGGAACACTGGAAGGTGCCGTTTCGCAACTTGCCAACAATATCAATCAAACCGATGTTTCTACGGATGGTTTGTACATTGAACAATCCTATAGCACTCCATCCATTGGGTATGATCACTTTGCTGAAATGTGCGATGGAATGCTCGCGTTTTCCATTCGCGTGAGTACGGGAGATGAAGGATCGACATTTATTGTTACGTTGCATCAACTCAATGGCTTGATGCGTGAACAATGGGATGATTTTGTCATTTCTACTACACCTGGAGCCAATCCCCGTTTAGATGGTGAAGCACAGGAGTTTCTCGCGTATTTGCAACAGTATGGAGAACACGGACTTGGTGTTTACAATGGTTACTATTGCGAAGGAAACATGGCAAAACTAGAGCAAATGCCAGACGGATTGGTTAAATTTTGGAAATTGGCCAAATCTGATCGCTATTGTTATTTGACGCTTTTTGGAATTCGTCAACGTGTTAGCTACCTGGGTCCCATTGTCAATTCTACGACGAGCCGTACTTTGGAGCCCGTGGATAACCGCGGTCGTGGTCAGGCGGCCGTGGTTGTGGGAATGGGCGGACGTGTCCCTTGTACGCAGATTTTTGGACGTCGCGACGAAATTACGGATCAAGTCAAACTTCACGTCATTGTTACGCGCATCGTTTGCCCTGGAGGTGGATACGGATCCTTTTGCATTTTGCCCGGTTTTGGCGATCAAAGCAATGTTACGTTTCGTGACGAGAGTGGATCCATTTGCCAAGCACAAAAATGGCACGTGGGACGCGTACACACGGTCGCGGATAAGGAATCGGGTTCATACGCAGTGCAAATGGCAACCAATTTGGCACCAGCCATTTCCAATGACACGGCCTGGAAGCAACATTCAGCTTTACCCATGTTTTTTGTCAATGCCGGTTTATGAAAAAGGAAATTAAAATCAACCTCGTATTTGTTTTGTTGTGTTTTATCTACTTTTAATTAACCGGAAAAAAGCATGTTTGGTTACAATTACGGAAACCGTTTCCCGCAGCGCCAGCAAGGAACCATTGATACCAAGGTTCTTTTGCATCATGATTTGATTGAGGTTTTTCGTGAGAATGGTCGAAACAACAGTGTTACCAATCAGGTGTTTCAAGATGGATCAAACCCCACGGTTCACAATGCCATGCCTGGAGATACGTTTTTGTTGCAGCGCAAAAACATGATCCGCAATGGTGATAACAGTGGATACATGCAACTTGGAATCGTTGCACTCAATGGTATGAATTGGCAAGATCAGTACGCTTCGCAAATGGAAATGGAATCCGATTGGTCTTGGGGTGGAATCAACCAAACAGAACAATTGGTGGAGACGTCAGAGTATGGCCGTACGCATCCTACCAATCAGGGAAGCACCAGTTTCAATGTTGGCAAAATGACCATTGCATGGAAATCAACCAAACCTGTTTATGCGGGCGACATGGTTTCTTGTGTTTTGCCGCGTGCTGGGTTTCACCCTCTTGCCGATGAGGCATCGTATCCTTACATTCCTGGCACTGTGCCGCGTGCCATTACCGCCGTTTATGAACCCTACGTTCCTACTGATGTCTCCGTGCAAGTGGCAGGTGGAACGGCAGCGTTGAAGTTCACCGGTGCTGCCAATGGTATTTTTGACAAGTCATACACGGATTTGTATCCCACTGCGGGGCAAAACAAGCTCAGTGCTGAACAAAATGTCGCCGCTGCGCTCAAGTTTGGCATTTGGGGTATTGTATTGGCTGGCATTGCACGTTTACAACAAAATGGACGTGTTGATTTGACACGAGATATTGGTACAATTGCCACTATGATTGGATTATTCAACACGGATCCGAACCGAGACACAGTCAATATTGTACACGAACTTATTCATGATTTGACGCTCAACATGGCGGATCCAGCGGATCCGATGCGCGCTACGTCCATTGCCGGTTTTGGTGGACAGGCTGAACTGTACAATGTTTTGACGAATCAGCCCACGGATGCCAATCTGATGAAACACCTACAAGCTCACGCCCTCCAATTTATGTTTGGGGGTATTTCTGCGGCGCAGGAACACAAGCGTTCTCGCATCGTGGGAATGTCGTGTTCCAATGCCATGCCCGGTGAGGACGTGACCATTTTATTTGGGTATCACTGCAAGTAAAACAGAACATTGAACCGTTTCATCTTTGGTCGTGTCGCGTTTCATGTATTCCTTTGAAAATGTATGGCCTGCAATAACATCGATCCGTTTGTGTTGACGCGTAAATACTTCATCCACTGGTTTGCCAATGGGAGAAACCAATGGGATAAATTCGGGGTCCTTTGTGGATGGATTAATCCAATAGGGGTAAAAGGGCATTCCTTGCCATAATTCCATACAATTAGGAATGTAACCATGAGGACCGTTTTTCCAATATTCCAAAATCCACAATACGGACCGTGAATAAGCACGATTCTCGTTTTGTTGAGGGAATTCAAAACGAGGATCGTCACGAATTACACCTTTGGCATTCTTTTTTGCACGGTCTCGAATATCATCCATTGTCACTTTGGCGCGTTTGGTTAAATCATTGGCATATTTGGCCGTGAAACAAAGACTAATGAAACGAGCAAAAGATTCTTCATCCACGACAATAGTACGATACATACGCAAGTCTAGCGATACGGGTGCAATTTCACTCATCATAAACATGTGCGTTAACATTGCAATATTACTAAAAAACGTATTCCAGATAATGGACACAAATCCCATGTCATGAAGAAATTTGTTAAGAAAGTCACATCCAGATAGGGTGATGAGACCAACAAGTGTAATCGCGTGATTTTGAACTCCGGCGTTACGCATAGGGGGATATTCGCGTACCAATGCATA
>Ga0075152_10002730_pt1 | contig 12488 bp, 14 predicted proteins | sample JI61114C2DNA_FD_70964 | JGI IMG/M metagenome (GOLD analysis project Ga0075152, IMG submission 70964) | Wastewater effluent complex algal communities from Wisconsin, to seasonally profile nutrient transformation and Carbon sequestration -... | ecosystem: Engineered > WWTP > Effluent > Algae...
CGGTCTCCATGCGGTCGCGGCACTGTTCCATCATTATATCGTCAAGGACGATACGCTGCGGCGTATGATGCCAGGCCCGCGCTAGTGGCGACGGAAAGGCCGCTTTTTCATCCTGCATTTTAGCAGCAGCCTGTCCGCAATGTTGTCGTGTCCTGACTGTCCGGTTTCGACGCATAATGTCGAGAACCGGACCGACGGCTTTTAGGCTAAGTAAGCCAAAAGCAGCCGTTCCTTCGGCCACAGGTCTTTACCGAAAGCTAGGTAAAAGGAGAGCAGTCAAATCTCGCGCGGTACGCGCAGCGCCCATCAGTGTAGCCGACCCTGGACCAGTCCAGTCACCATAGCCAGCAAGCCAAAGGCGCGGTTCGTGGACAGACCGATAATGGTCGACTGCAACCCGCCCATCATCCTCGAGCACGTCAAGCGCGGCCAGATGTTGCAACGCCGGTCTAAATCCCGTGCACCAAATGACAGTGTCGACGGCCGTCTCAGAGCCATCTGGCCAAATAACGCCTGTAGCAGTCATTTGTCTGAACGGTCGAACCGAGTTCAAGTCACCGCGAGCTTTTGCTTCTTTCACTGGCGGAACCATTACGATGTCACCGATACCGCCCACGGGTGTGTCACTCGGTCCGGCTTTCATGCGCGCTACTGCTCGCTCAAACAAAACGCGACCATCAACATCATCTGGCAGGAACAAAGGGTCTTGGGTTGTGACCCAGATGGCGTGCGAAACTTGCGCAACCTCTGCAAGGATTTGCGCTCCACTGTTGCCGCCACCGACCACAATTACAGTTTGTCCAGTATAGTCATCTGGTTGGACATAATGTGCGGAATGGATTTGCTGACCTTTGAAAAGGTCTCTGCCCGGGACGTCAGGAATGTAGGGATGCGACCAAGTGCCTGTGGCGCTTACGACTGCTTTGGCAGCAAAGGCGTTGTGGTCTGTTGTAACTTTAAGATGACCATCTCCCCGTTCGACCGACGTCACCCTTATCGGCCTCCGTATCGGCAACTGGTAGCGCGCCTCATAGCGTGTGAGATACTCGAGCACATCGTCGCGCGTTGGATACCCTTCATGATTTGGCGGCGGCATCAGCCATCCGGGCAGCGAACTGTAACCAGCTGGAGAAAAGAGCCTCAGCGAATCCCAGCCATGCAGCCAAGCTCCACCCGGACCGTCTTCTGCATCGAGAATAATAAAATCCGCAGCATCGCGGCGCAGGTAGTAGCCCAGCGATAGCCCCATTTGGCCGCCGCCGATGATAACAATGTCGTGGGTTTCCATGTTAACCGGGTACGCGCCAGACATCTGCGTTGCAATGATCCAGATCAACACTCCAGACTGTAATTCGAACATTCTCGAAATATCGATTGACTTCGATTTGGCCAACTCTATTTCCACATTTATCGAAAGGTCGTATTGTATGAAAGAAATCAGCACACAGGTTTGGGCTGTCGATGCGCTCGGCGCGCTTGCCCATGAAACCCGTCTTGCCGTGTTCCGAATGCTGGTGAAAGCTGGACCCGCAGGAATGATTGCCGGAGCGATCGCTGAACAGCAAGGTGTCCCGCCTTCTACCATGTCGCATCACTTGGGCATGTTGGAGCGAGCTGGACTTGTTGAATCCGAGCGCGAAAGCCGTCTCATTCACTATCGGACAGACTATCCAGGCATGCGACGTTTACTGGCCTTTTTGATGCAGGATTGCTGCCAAGGAGCGCCAGAAATGTGTGATGATCTGATCAGCGAACTGAACTGTAACACTCTCCAACCCTTTGATGCTTGAGGTCTGAAATGTCTGATAAAGTTTATAATGTGCTGTTTCTGTGCACCGGCAACAGCGCTCGCTCAATCTTGGGCGAAGCTGTAATGAACAAACTTGGCAAGGGCCGCTTTAAAGCATGGAGTGCAGGAAGCTTCCCCAAGGGTGAAGTTCACCCGATGGCGCTGTCCGTACTTGATGGCATGGGTTTCGATATAACCGGAATGCGTTCCAAAAGCTGGGACGAATTTTCACGGCCAGACGCACCTAAGTTCGATTTCATCTTCACCGTGTGCGACAATGCAGCGGGCGAGACATGCCCGGTATGGATCGGTCATCCGATGACTGCGCATTGGGGAATCGAAGATCCGGCTGCAATAGAAGGTGAAGGGCAGCGAGAAGCATTTATGCAAGCTCTGCGCTATCTGACGAACCGCATTTCGCTGTTTCTTACTCTGCCATTAGAGAGCATTGACGCGATGGCTATGAAGCAAAAGTTGGCGGAAATCGGCAGAAGCGAGGGCGCGAGCAACGGTGCGAATGCATGAACGTGTCTGCTGACCGTGAGCGCCTGTCGTTCCTCGACCGCTATCTTACTTTGTGGATTTTCCTTGCGATGGCCATTGGCGTTGGTCTGGGTTCTACAATTGAAGGATTGCCGCAGGCGATAAACAGTATGTCATGGGGAACAACCAATATCCCTATTGCTATCGGCCTTATTTTGATGATGTATCCACCTTTGGCACGGGTGCGTTATGATGAACTGCCACGGGTGTTCGACGACAAACGGGTCTTAGCCATTTCGCTCATCCAGAACTGGATAATTGGTCCGACATTGATGTTCGCGCTCGCGGTCATATTCCTGTCTGATAAACCTGAATACATGACTGGCTTGATACTCATTGGTCTTGCCCGGTGCATTGCCATGGTGATCGTTTGGAACCAGCTTGCCAAGGGTGACAATCAATATGTCGCGGCGTTGGTTGCGTTCAACTCCATCTTCCAGATATTGTTTTTCAGCGTCTATGCTTGGTTCTTCCTCGCGTTCCTGCCGCCCTTGTTTGGGCTGGAAGGCAGCGTCATCCAGGTCGGCTTCTGGACCATTGCCGAAGCTGTACTGATTTACCTCGGTATTCCGTTTCTTGCCGGCTTCCTGACCCGCCGATGGCTGAGCAAGGCCAAGGGTGAAGAGTGGTATGAGAAAACTTTCTTGCCCAAGATAGGCCCAGTTACATTGATCGCGCTGCTTTTCACCATCGTTGCGATGTTCAGTCTCAAGGGCAGCGAGATTGTTACGTTACCTGGGGACGCAATCCGCATTGCTATTCCGCTTACCATTTACTTTGTCGTTCAGTTCTCCATCAGTTTTTTCATGGGTAAGCTCATATCCAGCGATTACCCGCGAACGACCGCTGTGGCATTTACCGCAGCAGGCAATAACTTCGAACTTGCGATTGCTGTGGCGATCGCGGCGTTCGGTCTTGCTTCACCGGTTGCTTTTGCGGCTGTCATTGGTCCGCTCGTCGAGGTTCCAGTGTTGATCCTCTTGGTAAATGTGGCTTTCTGGTTCGGACGGCGCTGGTTTTCTGACAGTGTTCCGGCGCATGGCAAATGAAAGAAGATGACATGAATTTTGAACGGCTTCGCGCTCTTGGCGACCCGGACCATCTACCGGCATTAAAACCGGAATATGTTCATTTACGTCCTGCCTTGGGACTTGGCGCATTGGACCCGCCGCCGCGTGTATTGCTACTTTATGGATCATTGCGAGAACGCTCTTATTCGCGTCTTGTTGTTGAAGAAGCCGCACGCCTATTACAATATTTTGGTTGCGAAACACGCATTTTTGACCCGTCTGACCTTCCTCTGCCGGATCAGGTGCAGAACGATGACCACCCTGCGGTGGCAGAACTGCGTGCGCATTCTCTCTGGTCCGAGGCGCAGGTGTGGTGCAGCCCGGAACGACACGGCCAAATAACCGGCATCATGAAAACACAAATTGATCATTTGCCGCTGGCCTATCAAGGCTTACGACCCACACAGGGCCGCGCCTTGGCGGTAATGCAGGTCAGCGCCGGATCGCAATCCTTCAACAGCGTCAATACGCTGCGCATACTGGGACGCTGGATGCGCATGTTCACTATTCCAAATCAGTCTTCAGTCGCCAAGGCATATGAGGAATTTGATGAAGGAGGTCGGATGAAACCTTCAAGCTACTATGACCGTATTGTCGACGTGGTAGAGGAATTGGTGCGGTTTACGGTGTTGCTGCGGCCTCATGCCGCGCAATTGGTCGACCGTTATTCTGAACGCAAAGATCGAAATGAGCCGGTGGAAACACCAGTGGAGAGAGCTGGATTGGCAGCTGAGTAGGTCAGTTGGGAGTATAAGCAGAGAGATTTGCGCAGAGATAGATCTCAACAGGCGGTTTGTTGCCAACTGTAGTTAAAGCCGAACCATCGGCTTAATCGTGGAACGTTAATGAATGACGGCTTTGTTGTCGTGTCCGGAAAGTCCGCTTTTGATAGAGAATGGCGATTAGCAGACAACATTACGCCCAATCCCATCATCATCCGTTCGAATGTAAACTCCAATTGGCCAATTCGGCCTTTGGAGAAAAACTATGGGATATTCACACTTAGACTTAGCCGTTAGCAAGCGGCGTCCGTGGAACGTAGGACAGAATGTGGGCCCCAAACGCCCGCTGAAACCACGAGATATTTGGGCTATTCGTTTCTATCTCGATGAGCATAAACGGCTACGTGACAGAGCGCTCTTTGATCTTGCGATTGACAGCAAGTTACGTGGTTGTGATCTCGTTAAACTTAAAATTGGTGACGTCACTAGTCGCGGCCAAATTCGTAGCCGCGCAACCGTTATACAACAAAAGGTCGGCAGACCTGTTCAATTCGAAATCATGACAGAAGCACGCAAGAGTTTGGAGCTTTGGTTGCAGCGACGTTGCGGTACCGTACTCGATTACGTCTTCCCCAGCCGAAACGATTACATCGGTCACCTCAGTACTCGGCAGTATGCGCGTCTTGTCGACGAATGGGTCACAACAATTGGTCTCGATTGCCATGAGTACGGAACCCATTCAATGCGACGGACCAAAGCCTCACTTATATACAAAGCAACAGGGAATCTTCGGGCCGTGCAGATATTGCTAGGTCACACAAATATAGAAAACACTGTTAAATATCTTGGCGTGGATGTGGACGATGCACTGACTTTGTCAGAGCGGACCGACATTTGAGCATTTGCTGGCTCCATTCGAACATGGGGCCAGCGTTCTGTTCACGTCAAAGGCCTGACTTTCGAACCCGACAAAATTCAATAAAACAGGCAATGGGCTATGATCGCTATTTAGTGATATGGGCTCCTGCCATCAATCTGGTCTGATTATAGAATTTATAATATGTAATCAGTCGGACTAACCTGTTCTAAGTAAACAGATAACTTGGCTATCAAATTGGTGTATCTTAATTACCGGTTATATTATTGATTTATATCGATAATATGTAATCAGGATTACACCAAATGGGGCTTTCCAAACAAGCAAACGTCTTATCAAAAGCGCAAGTAGCTGCATTGAATAATCATATCAAAATGCAGCGTCACGGCCTGAGAAATCAAGTCATATTTGGCTTGTCAGTTAGGGCAGGACTTCGGGCGAAGGAAATTGCCGGTCTAAGATGGTCCATGCTGTTGGAGGCTGACGGTAAAATAGGCAAATGCATCAATCTAACGAATGAAGCATCCAAAGGAAGTTCTGGGCGCATTATCCCCTTGAATAAGGAGCTGAAGGAAATGCTGTACTATTGGCGATGCAACTCAATGGCTGGTTACATTGAGGATGATCACAGCTTGCATGTCGTATCATCTGAGCGGTCAATGTCTGTCAAACCCCAAGTCATCGTGAACATGTTTCGGAAATGGTATCGTGACCTAGGTCTGGTTGGATGCTCATCACATAGTGGACGTAGAACGTTCATTACGAATGCAGCCCGAAAGATATCAACTGTCGGCGGTTCGCTACGTGATGTGCAATTTCTAGCTGGGCATTCGTCATTGAATACTACCCAGCGTTACATTGAAGGTGACAGCGAAGCTAGAAGCAGAGTTGTCGACATTATATAGACGACAGGTGCTACCAACAGAAAAAAGAGAATCGCTATCAATGCCTTAGTCATAACACTCTGGAATCATTAATTGAATCTTTGACATTACGTCAGAGCGGCACCATACTGCGATAGTGGTGAGCCGGAAAGCGGGTCGCTGGTATTTAGTCCAGTGGCGATCACTGATACGCTTGGCGCGACGATGTCGGGCTCAATGGTCAGTCGTTAAACGCTTCCGGGCACCACCACTGACTAGGATAGCCATAAAACTTGAATATTGCGGCTTGGTCGGGGTCTAACTTCGCTTTCAGCATACTCGGCATTAATTTGACGCCGTATCCAGAAATCTGCCCGCGCTTGGTGTTAGGCTCCCTGCCCATTCTTGGTTTTAAAAGCTTGGCGAATGTTGGATCACAACCCCCAGTGTCATGCTTATCACAAGCTTTGAAGAACGCACTCGCCACAACATCAGCCAGCTGCAGACCTTCACGCTCGAGATGAGGATAAACCTTGAGCAATTGCTGGTTCATTACGTCCCAATAGATTTTACCCCACGGCAGATATTGGTTGTGCTTTTTGAGTTTCATCCATTCATAATATGCCGACATCTGAGAATACCGCAAACCACCTCGAGCACTGTATTCGACACGGAGTTTTTTGGGTTCGCCGTATTCTTTCATGGAATGGTCATGGACGAATTTTGTTACTCTTTCCAAGAGGAGCCTTGTCATCCAACAATAAAACCAATTGGAAGATGGTATTTTACCCGCGAACGGGTTTTCATACCCTTCCATATTTTTCTTGTTCGAAATGACCACAAAATAGCGAGCATCAAACTCGGACATCATGTGGCAGGCCGTTTGCTTCTTTGCGGCGTTAAGCCCCGTAAAATGAATGTCTGGGCGCTGGTGGTTTTTGAATTTGCTTTTGATGCTATCCACCCATTGCACCACATCTCCCTGACGATCAGCACGAATAACAACGGCGGACAATATCAGCCATTCACTGGCCCCGGGACTACTGATCGGTTTAACTGCCCGGAGACCATCGTCACCAGCTTCATCGATGTAGGCTACATAGTGGTATTCAGGCGGATTTTCGGACATTCTGTCCAGAACAGCCCTACATTTTGAACAGAGTCAATATGATAAGGTTTAGCGCACTGCCTGCAACTGTTATGCCTAACCATCACTTTAGCTCCAAAAATCCTGTGGAATGTTCAACATACTTGGAGAAACCTTCGCCCCGATACTTTCAGCGATTTTGCGTTGAAGCCGCCTTACATGGAAACGTATCCTTCAAGGCGTTAAGTAGAGCCAAACCTAACGAGGAATTGGCCATCCTCGGATTGCGCTTAATGTGCTCTTTCAATATGATAACGTACTGATCGTCGGTAATTGCGAGTTTGTCAGGTTGGCAGTAAACAGGCCCCTTCCCGCTAAATTCTAATTCGACGTTCATCCAACTCATACCATTGGCCATGCTGCTAATGGTGGCTATCGCGAGCTCGGACTTGCTTTCAGCCAGGCTAATAGCTTCGTTGGCAGTTATTTCTGCCGCTGCCGGCGTTGACCCAAAAGCAAAAAGTATGCTGCCGAAATGAATAATCAATTTCGATATTTTTATCATTGAATCTTTCTCTTTCAAGAAGCGTTGTTGCTCCCGATAGGCTTTGCCATGGAAGTGCATTCCATAGACCTGAAGGTTTCACAATCGACTTATCAAATTCTTGCACTGTGACATACAGAACTCGATAGCCGCCTGTGTCTGTTGTGGCGTAAGTGTTGGCATTGGTGCCTCTCCGGGACCATGGCCAATTGGGTTTCGCACTTTGCTGAAAAACAACTTTAGTATTTCTGCTTCCCAAGGCTCGATAAATCCATTCTTCTTAGAACCGAGGTTTTCGATGAAATTCGCAGCGCCATTCTCTTTGCCGTGAGTCCAACCTTTTTCGCTTGAGATAATTTTGATGGTACTTTCCAGAGCGCGCGCTGCATAAAGTGCGGGATCACGGCCACCGCTGTCTCGCAAATCGATGGCGTTTTTCATATCGACATCGACATTGCTCCATTTATCGGAAGTGACGAGCGACCAAAAAGGCGTTTCGACCTCTTGCTGCGTCAGCTTGTCTTGAGCAATTTGTATAAAGCCATTGTGGTAGTTGAGTGGCGTGCCAGCCTGTTGAAAGCGCGCATTTAGTTCATCTACATTTTGCTGGAAAGTCTTGTTCATGTCATCATTTGCAAGCTGGAGACCGGCTATGCGGTAAGAATTCTTGCCAAGCTCAGCCTTTAGAATCTCATTGGGAAAAATTAGATTGAGAGCGCTTATTTGTTGCGCCTTTTTTCTGAAACCAAGTTCGATTAAGCTAAGTCTTTGCTTTATGTATTCGTCGGCGGCACAATTAACCGGCAATGGTTGGAACATCCAATTGCTACAAATACGCTCATCCGTATAAGGGTGCATCGTCGTGCGCGGGCTCCCTTGCCAACTCGTCGTCGAGGGAAAGTGTGTTTTCGATAGGTCTGTTAGTCCTAGTTCCATTGCAAGTTGCTTGTTCAAAGCGGACCAATAGACTTTGCCCTTTTCGCATGGCTTACCCTGACTATAAAAAGGCTGAATTTGTTCGCTTAGAATCCTGAATCCTTGCACCAAAAGTCTACGCAAAGGCTCTGTCATCTCGTTGAAAAGTGGCACATTGGCATAACGATAAGCAAAAATATCCGTGAGCATTCTGTCACTCAATCAGAACATTTAGATTCTAGCAAGGGTTGCAAGTCTGTTCCTCTTATGTTCTCATTAGAACATGATGATTCAACCCCCCGACGACGAACTGAAAATGATATTAGACATCGCTATAAGCTTGGCTCCCAATTATGCCATTCGGAACCTTATACTGCCGTCCCGCACGATTGACCGCAACGCTGCCGCCGAAGTAATAAGGGACCGTGTAATGAAAGCGCTAGCGCGATATCAGATCACAAGAAGCGCGATGGCCCACGAGGAAGCATTGGGCACGCTGCCGCTATTTCCAGAAGATGAATTTCATAAAATCTTTAGGTGATAGGCATAGAAAAGTTGGAAAAGGGGTAACCATGACAGTCATTCGACGAAGCATATGCAGCACTTTGTTTGCAGTGGTGACGTTTGCAATAGCAATGCCAGTATTGGCCGCGAATTGGGTTCCTGTTGCAGAAAGTATTGGGGGCGACGAATACTTCCAAGATTCGGAATCGATACGGCGTAACGGAAATCTTGTAACGGTATGGGAAAAAATCGTGTTCGCTAAAACAAAACCAAATGGTGAAGCGTATAGGCTTATGAGGTTCCGCTATGATTGTTCGGGAGAAACAATCACCACATTAAATGCTACACTCTATACCAAAGAGGGACATCCCCTTCAAACCATGTCGTGGAGTCAATACGAGCAGAAGAATGACGCCGTGATTCCTGATACTGTCGGTGAAACAAGGTTCAATGCCATTTGCAATAATATTTGATTAGGCGGCATCGAAACACAAAGCGACGGACATTTTTGGCCTTCCTTTTTCTTTTTTTATCCAGTGCAACTCTTGCTGGTCCAATTTCCAAATTTGAGAATAAAAAACCAGATTTAGAAGGCGTGTCGAAAATCGCACTTCTCGACCTTGAATGTTGCCTCACTGGTTTAGACGGGTTGGCTGTGCAATTTGTATCGCGCCATAGCTTGATGTCATATCATCTGAGCGGTCAATGTCAGTAAAACCACAAGTCATCGTGACCATGTTTCGAAAATGGTATCGTGAGCTTGGTTTGGTAGGTTGCTCATCCCATAGTGGTCGAAGGACATTTATCACCAACGCAGCCAGAAAGATATCAACTGTAGGTGGTTCACTACGTGATGTGCAATTTTTGGCCGGGCATTCATCTCTTAATACCTCTCAGCGTTACATAGAAGGTGATAGCGAAGCCCGGACTAAAATTGTTGATATGATTTAGGATATTAGAAGTTCGTATCGTTATCGCCAGTAGAGATAAATCCTACTGGCATATCATCGTCCGATTTGTTCTCAGCTTCGTCCTTTTGCTTGATGAACTCCTTAAAACCAATCATTTTTCGACGCTCTTGCACCATTGCAAGTATGGCATCCTCTTCTGCGTGCTGTCTTTCAATTTCTTCCCGCATATCGACAATGAATTTATGCATGATGTGCACAAGAGCATAGGTTCGAGTAAAACCTCTTTCATCACAGACTGTATCAAAAGCTTTTTTTAAATTAATTGGTGCATTGAAGTTTATAAGTTCTTTTGCTTGTTTCAATAGTGCATTCCTTTTCTAATTGATATTTTTATACTACTCTGGATCAAGGTCATAAGTGGATAAAATGACCTCTAACCGACATAAAGACTGAACGATTTAAGAAGCTTATGCTCATGCAATAAATCACAATCAGTCAATTTCAAAAGTTTGAGTTGATCCAATCGACCGACTCTTGGTAAATCTCCTTGTCTCTAAATTTCGTCATATATTTGACCCAACCGTTATTTGCTGAGTTCACAATATGTACCTGCTTGTTGCCCCACCACGTTTTAGACCAGCATGTGTTGATCTTTTGGCGGAATTGTTCATCAGTGACGTGCTTTGGGCAATCAATGGCCGCATGGTAATGTAAATGTTTTGTGCAGGACCCTTCTAAGATAGCAAATACGTTCACTTTCATTCTGTGCCTTTTTGCGAGGTTTCCAAAGAGTGACTCATTGAACAAATGCATGAAGTACCCGAAATTTTGTTGAGCAATTTGTTGTTCGAGACGTAATGTGTGCCCGGGCAGCATGTCATTCGGCATGCTTTGTTTAAATGTCAGGGTCACTGCATATGGATTACCCCATTTACGTAGGTCTACCCACTCTCGAACAGTTGTCTGAAATATTGCATCAGGAGAGGCGCTAATCATATTTTTCCTATGTTTATCCGTTGTTTACCTCATATTTATACAACGGAACAAGCAGTCCGAAAAAAGACGCAATAATAATGCAGTTTAAGTCTGCTTGTGAAATGATTGCAATATTTACCGAACAGAGACTGTTAGTTGGGCAACATATTGGTCTTGGTGCTTGCTCGCGCCAACAGATTTCAATTTAGCAAGACAGAGCTGCAACGGGCCAAGTTAGCCCCTAATACTAGGTCCGGTTAAGAGTCTTAACCTTCAGATTTTTGAGCTCCATGAAGTTTTATTCGGTGGGACCGTAACGAAAGCCCAATTAGGGTATCAGCGCTGAAATAGATATTCGTAGCCAGATGGGACGTGGTGCGGAAAGTCCGATATAAATTCCTCCAAAAATTCGTCAAAGGTGTTTGGAGTGGGCACGGATTTTTTGTGCATGTTATATGGTTTTTTTGCCGCCTGACGCACGCGCTTAATAATCAGTGCCTCGGTCTGACGAAGCTGTCGCGAATTTTCCCGCTCCACCTGTTTATGTTTAACAAAAACACTCTTGATAGCAGCAGCTATTTGCTTCTCATCCGTGATAGTGGCCAGAGGCCAAATTTTACCATCTTCATCGGACTCCCTGACAAGTACTAGTGCAAACCCTTCAGGAAGCTCGTCATTCTGGAAATTCATCGAACTTTTGGGAATGGTGATTGCTTTGCCGTTAAAGTCAAACTCTGGTTCCAACCCTTCAGCTAATTGACTGATCGTTTTCCGCTCTTGGGCGGGCCGCTGACTAGGTTTCAGAACACCGTCAATACCACCTGTGTTTTTAATCCAACCCACAAAGTCATTTTGTGTCGCCGCCACCTTTCCTTTCTCTGCAGCGTTGAGGGTCCGAAGCCACTGGCTTTTCGTGGCCTTTGTTTCGTTTTTTAGGCCCAGCAGGAGCACCAGCAGCAGGTCGAAGGGATGTTTCCTAGCAGGATCCCATTGGTTGCTCTTTTGGACATTTGAGTCTTCAGAAACTTTGGCTATTAAAACACATCTAGCTCGGTCGTCCTTTGCTATCGTGCTACCCAATTCGTACGCTTTCCCGAGTAGTGTCCATACGCTGGATTTGCCCCGACCGTCGGCAGTTTCCCATTCGACAAATTTTGTCCGAAGATCTGTTATGTCTTCATCCAGCGAAACTGTCTCGAAGAAATGGTCAAGATTTTGTTTCTTAGGTGGTCGCATTATACCTCAGAACAATACATTGCTGATCAAGCGTTGAGCTTATATCGGCTATGTACGACTATAGTAGCGATGTTGGCAACATAATGGAAAATAGAAACGGCGCAGGTTCAACGACAAATGGCCATTTTAGTAGCTAAATTTATCTAGGTTTTGACAATTAAATAGTGGTTTGTATATTTACAAAAAGTGTACAAATCTTATATACGTATAATAACATATTCTAATATATACGTTTTTTTATTGATTAGTGTACTCCGAAGGCAGAGGCCAGAGGTTCGAATCCTCTTGGGTGCGCCATTTTCCCGACATTTCTGCCCTTGAGCTTGAATTGACTTCGAACATACATATTTATAAAATATGTCGTGAAAATCGGTTTTAATCGATCAAATCGATTACTCTTTGCAAAAACAGTTGCTGGACGATTGCCGCGCAATCGGCTTTGGGGCTGCCAT
>Ga0075152_10002731_pt1 | contig 12487 bp, 6 predicted proteins | sample JI61114C2DNA_FD_70964 | JGI IMG/M metagenome (GOLD analysis project Ga0075152, IMG submission 70964) | Wastewater effluent complex algal communities from Wisconsin, to seasonally profile nutrient transformation and Carbon sequestration -... | ecosystem: Engineered > WWTP > Effluent > Algae...
GCCTGGGAGCACAGCGCCACTCCGGCGGTCAAACCGCCGAGCAGGACTGCTCGGAACTGTAGAATCGGGGGGTGCATGGCAAAAGACGGCCCAGTGCATACGCAGCAAGGATGCCCACTTTCTCATACGGGGCCGCCATGGCCGGGCCTGATCGACAAGTGACCGGTTCGCATTCCCCGGTGAGCAGGTGCCATCAGCGGCTGTATCTGCCGAGCCCGGCTTCACGCAGCGTTTGGTTGGCGCTATTCATCTGAGAACGCCAGAAACTGTCCGGGTCAGTGCCCCCCCACGGCACTGTCTTCACACGCCTGAGTTCTGAATCGCCGACATCGGGCAGGCTGAGGAGGGGATCTTGGAGAGTCGCCTGGATCGAGTTCAGACGCTGACGAGCCTCGGCATTGTGCTGGGCAAACTCCTTCAGCTTGACCATGGTTTCCGCATTCTTCAGCGACCACTCGACGGCGGTGGGTGGGGTCTGTGGCACAGGTGGCAGTGCTGCGACTTCCATTCGGTTCATGCGCAAGCTCACCCAGGCGATGATCGCGATCAGGAAGCAGGCGGAGCAGAATTGCATCAGGGATCGGGTGGAGGCTTTCATGGGAAAAGGTGCTTTGCCGGTTGGATCGTTGCAAGTGATGAGAATGTGGACACGCTGCGCGTAGTGGCCGAGCAACGCCTTCACGGGATGGGCGTGAAGGAGGAATGAATCCGGCGACGCGTGGCGTTTGCTCCGCTCATGAAAACGATCTTGCTCGCCAGCCTTGCCTTTGCCGCCGTCAGTTTTTCCCAAGAGATGAAACGTAGTATCCCTTATGTCGAAAACGGCCATGCACGTCATGTGCTGGACATCTACACGCCAACAAACGCGAAGAACCTGCCTGTGGTGTTTTGGATTCATGGCGGCGGCTGGCAGACCGGGGACAAGGCGAACGTGCAGGAGAAGCCCGCGTGGTTCACGAAGAAGGGTTTTGTGTTTGTCTCGATCAATCATCGCCTGCTGCCAGAGGTGGAGATGGACGTGCTCGTGCGTGATGTGGCAAAGGCCTTTGGCTGGATGCACCAGCACATCGCCGCGCATGGCGGTGACCCGCAGCGCGTGCTCGTTGGCGGGCATTCGTCTGGCGCGCAGCTCGCGTCGATCATCTGCACGGATGATCGTTATTTGAAGGCAGAGGGTGTTTCTTTTACCGACCTCATCGGCTGCGTGCCGGTGGATGGCGACACCTACGACATCCCGGCGATGATCGAGACGGCGGAGACGCGTCTGCGCGTTCATGGGATGCCGATGCCGAAGTATGGTCATCGCCTGAAGTTCGGCAATGATCCGGCGAAGCATGTCGATTTCTCCGCCGTGACGCATGTGGCGAAGGGGAAGAATATCCCGCCCTTTCTGATCGTGCATGTCGCGGACCACCCGGACAATTCCATTCAGGCCAAGAGGCTGGAGGCGGTACTGAAGACGGCAGAGATCCCCGTGACGGTGTTTGGTGGCAAAGAGACGAATCACTCCAAGATCAACGCCAACCTCGGCACTGAAGGTGATCCTGCGACATCGGCGCTGACGGAGTTCGTGGCGAAGGTGCTGAAAAAGTGAGTTCCAAGACGTAGTCGGGATGTCATGCGCATCCTTCTTCTTTCCTTCGTCACTGCCGTCTCACTCCTCGCTGCTGATCCTCCTGCCAAGGCACCGCTCATGGCGGGGGCGGCCACGAGTAACATCACACCGGAGCTTGGCGGCGAGGTGGTGGGCGGCTTCGCACCGTATCCATGCACCCATATTCATGATGAGCTGCACGCTCGCTGCCTCGTGCTGGATGATGGCAAAACAAAGCTCGCACTCGTGGTGTGTGACCTGCTCGGACTGCATCGCAGTGTCTCGGTGAAAGCGCGGGAATGGATCGAAGCGGAGACCGGCATCCCGGCGGCGAACGTGATGATCTCCGGCACGCACACGCACTCGGCGGTGAATGCGCTCGGCGGCCCGGTGCGACAGTACACCTCGGACATGGAGCTGACGGATTACCAAAAGTTCGTCGCGCGTCGCATCGCCGATGGTGTGCGTCGTGCGATGAATTTGCTGCGACCTGCGGAGATCGCTTTTGGCACGGTGGAGGCACCGGAGCATGTGTTCATCCGCCGCTGGTTTTTAAAGGAAGGCTCCATGCCGCCGAATCCTTTCGGGAAGATCGACAAGGTGAAGATGAACCCTGGTGCAGGAAACCCGAACCTGGTCGAGCCTGCGGGCGAGCCTGATCCCACGGTGAGCTTCATCGCGCTGCGTGAGCCGGGCGGGCGACTGATCTCCGTGCTTTCTGCCTACTCTCTGCATTACGTCGGCGGAGTCAAAAGCGCGGACATCTCGGCGGACTACTACGGCATGTATTGTGAGGCTTTGAAGAAGCTGCAGGCTGATGGCGCGAATGATCCGCCCTTCGTCGCGATGATGGCGAATGGCACGAGCGGCGATGCGAACAACATCAACTTCCGCACGCCACGCCCGGGCAAGGCACCGTATGAGCAAATGCGCTTCGTCGCCGAGGATGTGGCGGCCAAGGTGAACGGTGCGCTGGCGAAAGTGACCTGGCAAAACAGCGCGCCACTCGCGGCGCGGTATCGCGAGCTCGATGTGAAATGGCGCACGATCCCTGATGAACTCATCGCCTGGGCAAAGGAGACGGAGGCAAAGGCACCGCGCATCCAGGGCGGCAAGGCAGATCTCCCGCTGGCCTATGCGGGGCGTGTGCAGCGTCTGGCAGTGGCGAGCCCGGCCACGAAATTCCCCGCGCAGATCCTGCGCATCGGCGATGTCTGCATCGGCACGTCTCCTTGCGAGACCTTTGCGGAGACGGGTGTCGAGTTCAGAAAGCGCAGCCCCTTCGCGAAGTCATTCATGGTCGAGCTGGCGCATGGCTACTACGGCTACATGCCCACGCCGCGTCATTTTGAACTCGGCGGCTACGAGACCTGGCCCGGCACGAACAACACCGAGTCACAGGCCTCCGTGAAGCTGATGAATGCGCTGCTGGAAATGGCGGCGGAGGTGAAGCCTTGAGGATACCGACCCTCAGTGCCTGCGTCTGCGCATGAGCAGGCTCATGCCGCCTAACAAAACCATCAGCATTCGGGAGGGCTCGGGCACCACAAACACGATGCCTTTGCCAACAAAGAGCGACGTGTCCCACACGAGACCACCGATGCTTGGCAGGTTGAGGATGGCATCCGCTTCAGCCTGAGTGGTGATGCCGGAAAGGCTGGCGAAATCGAAGAGATCAAAATATTGGCCGTAGGCATACGAGGTAAAGCCGGGCGACGTGACATGGATGGCCATGCCCACTGAGAGCGTCAGGATGCCGGACACATCGATGGAGTCGTGCTGGGTCGTGGGGTCCACGTCTGGCAGTGCATTGATGAAAACCTGCATCTGCGCAGGGGTGAGGCTGGAGTCCACGACGCTGAGTGGAGCACCCAGCCGGAGGGTGGTCTCAGACCCGCTGTTGAAGGTTAGGCTGCCCGTGATCGTGAGAGTGCCGATGTCGGCACCACGGCTTGTCCCCGGCAGCACCTGACCATCGACGATGACATTGCTCACGATCGTGCCATTGCCGCCGAGCGTGCCCGTGCTGCCCACGGTGATGCCGCTGGCTTGAGTGAAGGTCTTCTGGCTCACATGCAGGCCGCCATCCACCTGTGTCAGGGTGGAAAGCTGGACGAGAGTGGCACCGGCTCCGGTGAGATCCACGATGGCATTCGCGCCGAGGGTGGTGATGCCGGCTGTGTCACCGAAAGGCTCCAGATCAATGGAGGCGGTGCCCGTGAGGGTGGAGTTCGCGATCCAGGTGCCGCCGGTCAGCGCGCCGAGGCCGTCATTCTGCGTCAGCACCACACTGTCAAAGGTGGCTCCCGAGAGTGCGGTGGTCACGCGGAAGCGACCGCCCAGCACCTCGACCGTGCCCTGATTGTCCACGGTGCCCACACCCGCAGTGGCGCTGAAGCTGAAGAACTGCGTCTCCTCGAGATCCGTGGTGGTCACGCGGATGATGCCAGCGGCGGCATTGGTAAAGATCGTGCCGCCATCCGCCTGATAGTCATTGTTGTCGTTGAAGGCAAAGAGCCCGTTGTTCGTGAACTGCCCCGTGCCGTTCCAGCCCACGTTGTCGCCGCTGTTGCTCAGGGAGTTGTGGTTGAAGGTGCCGTTGTTGATGAAGGCACCCGCACCGGTGATGAGGCGGTTGGCATCGTTGTTCACGTTGAAGGTGCCGTTGTTCGTGTAGGTGGCTCCGGTGGAAAGGGTGATCGTGGAGGCATCCGTCCAGTTCGTGATGCCCGTGGCGTCATTGGCAAAGACACCCGTGCCGCTGAGCGTGTGCGTGGTGCCAGAGATGGTTAGCGTGCCTTGATTGTGAAATTCAGCCGGAGAGGCCACGGCGATGGTCCCGCCCGTCCAGGCCACCGTGCCCGTGGCTTCATTGATGACAGAGCCCGTGCCCGCATAGCCTGTCGGCGTCGCACCCGTGGGGATGATGAAACTGCCCTGATTCCGCAGCGTGGCACCGTCGGCAAAGGTGATGGTGCCCTCCAGATGCGTCAGGGTGGCCCCCGCCGCATTGATGAACTGGCCCGCACCATTCAGCGTCTTCGTGCCGGAGCCCGTGATGGTGAAGGTGTCCGCATTGGTCAAAGTATTGCCCTGGGTGCCGATGGTGGATTGATCCCAAAACAGGCCGTCGCCACTGATGTCCACCGTGAGCCCGCCCGTGCCGATGAGGAGATTGCTCGCCACGCCACCATTGCCGCTGGTGCTGATGCGCACTCGGCCTGCATTGGCGGAGGAGCCCGTCATCGTGCCGCTCCACTGCCCGGCGATGCCGAGCTGCCCGACATCCGCCGTCCACAGCGCCGCCGCATCACTGGTGCCGCCGACGGCGACATGCAGCACGCCTGCGTTTGAGCGCAGCTCACTGCCCGCCGCTGCGGTGAAGCCGGTGACACTGCCCGTCGCATCCCGGAAGATGTAGCTGGCATCCGAGCCCGCGACCGACTTCACGACCAGGCCCTTGTTTTCAAAGAGGCTGTTGGTGAGCGGCTGGATGTCGCCATGCGCCTTCAGGTCAAAGGTGCCGTTGTTTTCAAACACCGCCGTGCCGTTGAGGATGAAGTTATCGGCCGAGCCACCGTAGGCGTGGTTGAAGGTGACGTTGTTGATGAAGCGCCCGCTGCCCGTGATCGTCACGTTGCCATCCGTGGCCGCGTACTGCGCGGTGCCGTTGTTGATCACGTTGTTGCCGTTCAGCGTCAGCGAGGTGAGGCCGCCGCCCAGCGTCAGCGTGCCCGTGGCGGAGTTGGTTACCGCCACGCTGCCGCTGATCGTAGTCGTGCCAGAGATATTCATCTGCCCGTTGTTGGTTACCGATGTATTGGCCGCCAGCACACCGGCGGCACTCAGCGTCAGCGTGCCACTGTTCGTCACCGTGGCCGTGCCCACCAGAGTCACCGTGCCCGTCGCCACCGTCATCAGCCCGTTGTTGGTGAAGTTCCCGCCATTGAGCGTCAGCGTGCCGCCCGTGGTTTGAAAGGTGCCCGTGCTGCCGTTTTCAAAAGCCCCCGCGCCAGACACCGTCGTATTGCCCGTGGCGAGCAGCAGCAGGCCGTCATTGCGCAGCGTGTTGCCATTGAGGTCCAGCTTCACCGCCGAGTAGGCGGCTGATCCCAGCCGCAGGCCGCTGCCCGTCACATTGAGGATCGTCGTGGCCGCGCCTGCGGTGAAAAACCCGCCCGTGCTCCCATTCGGATCTTCCGTGCTGATCAGGATCGTGCTGCCAGCGAACGCACTGCTCACACCCGCCAGCCCCGTCCAGCGTCCCGAAAACGACAGCGTGGTGCCCGCCGCCGTGGTGGTGAAGTTTCCGCCCGAGGAACTGCCGCCCGAGATGTTCAGGTGGCCCGCATCCACCTGGAGGTTCCCCGAGTTCGAAAACAGCCCGCCCGTCGTCGTCGAGTTCGGGAAGATATAAGTGGGATCATTCGAGCCGCCGACCGTGCCCGCCGTCTTGCGGATCAGCCCCGCATTGGTGAAGGTGGAGCTGTTGTGCTGGAGCCGGAAGTCGCCCCCGCCGGCAAAGGTGTAGGTGCCGTTGTTGATCAGCGCCACCGCGCCATTCAGGATCAGATTGTCCCCGCTGACCGTCGTCGCATGGGAGAGGGTGCCGCCCGCATCGATCTGCAGGGTGCCCGTCGTGGTCGAGGTCAGGCTGCGGTCGGCGGCGGGGTTAAAGATCAGCGTCGCCCCCGTGGGCACATTCACCAGCGCCCCATTGTTGATGCCAAAATTGCCCGCATTCCAGGTATCGCCATCCACCAGCGTGGTGTTCGTCGTCACCGTCGTGCCGCCGATGTCGGCAGCTCGCAGAGGCAGCAGGGAGAGAGCCAGAGACAGGCTCAGGAGGAAAACAGATCGATGGGTCATGGCAGGGGACTCTCCGCCGCTGAAAACGGGGGGACGAAGGAGAGGGTTGGCTCGGGGGGTGGAAGCCGCCGACATTCGAAGGCCGGAAAGCCCGTCGATGTCGAGGCGCCCATCCTGCCGCCTCCCCGCCCAGAGTCAAACCCGCACTCCCGGCGCTGCTGGAGGCGGAACAGTGAATGTCGAAAGAACGACATGTGCTAGAAAATGCCTTGTCCTAGCCGCAGCACTCTTGCTACTACCAATGCATGTCCTTGAAATTGCCGGGCTTATTGACCCTACGAGCTGTGACTTTACTTGCCTTGGCGGGTTTGAACTGCGCATCGCTTTCAGGAGAAGATCTGGTGTCGCTCGTGCGTCGGGATGTCAGCGAGGTGAAAAGCCCCTCCACCGTGGCTTTCAGCTACCGTGAGGTGGTTCGATCCGCGCGGGAGGGGGTCGTCACTGTCGTGGTGAAGAGCTGGGAGAGAAAAACAGACTCGGACGGCGGATTGAGCTTCGATTGGCAGGCGGGCACGGACCGTTTCGATGGCAGGCCGCGCGCGCAGGCTGCGGGTAGCGGCATCGTTTTGACGGCGGATGGACTGGTGCTGACGAATCATCACGTCATCCAGGGCGCGAGGAAAATCACCCTGCGTGCTCATGGAGGCAAGGAAGAAGTGGATGCAGTGATCGTGGGCTCTGATGCGGCTACCGACGTGGCACTGCTCCGGGCCTCCAGCGGGAAATGGCACCCTTCTGTGCTGAGTGACAGCGCTCAGGCGCAGCCGGGAGATGTCGTGCTTGCCGTGGGCAGTCCTTTTGGGCTGGAGAACTCCGTGACCATGGGCATCATCAGCGCCACCGGGCGGGCGGATCTGGAGGGCGTGGGCGGGATTCTCCAGGATTTCATCCAGACAGACGCGGCTATCCATCCGGGTAATTCTGGTGGGCCGCTGGTGGACGGGCTGGGGCGTGTGGTGGGCATGAATACAGCTCGCTATGGCAGTGAAAACATCGGCCTGGCGGTGCCGGTGAATCTGGCGCTCAAGGTGGCCTCCGACCTCTTTTCACTCGGGCGGGTGCAGCGTGGTCATCTCGGCATCCGGCTTTCCAACCTGGGCGCGGAAACTCTGGATGGGCTGGACCTCCCGCCTGGGTTCCGGGGCGTGGCGGTCACCGCTGTGGAGGCCGGAAGCCCTGCGGACAAAGGCGGCGTCCTGCCCGGGGATGTGCTCTTCAGTGTGAATGAACTGGCCGTGACCAGCGCGGACAGCCTGCGAGTGCGCATGACCTCGCTGAAGGAGGGGGACAAAGTGCGGCTCGGCCTGCTCAGGGCCGGCGAGCTCAAAAACCATGAGGTGGTGCTGGGCCAACCGCCAGATGCTGGGCCCACGATGAAGACGATTCGCGTGGAGATCCTCCCCGGACTGATCGTGGAGGTGGTGGACAAGAACTGGCGCAACAAACTACTCCTCCCAGAGCGCTTTCAAGCACTCCGGGTAATGGCGGACTACCCGCCTGCAGGGAAGGGGGAGAGTAAACTGGCTGAGGGGGATCTCATCACCCATGTGAACGGTTCCAAATTTATTGCTAGCGCCAAGCAGGTCGAGCAGGAGTCAGAGCTAAAGTTCCTCAGCCGTGTCTCCGTGCTGCTGCTCACCGTGCTCCATCAGGGCGAAGAAAAACTCGTCGGCATTTCCGTGCCGAAGCAGCCTTGAGAGACCTTTTTACAAACCCAATCTGCTCATGACACCCGCCTGCCGTTTGGCTCTCATCACCTTTTACAGCGCCTCCATTTCCCTCGGTGCTGCCGAGCCCGTCCTGCGTGGAGAAGCCGCCCCCACTGCTGCACTGAGCGGCCACCTGGGAAATCCGGCGGATGGCCTTCCAGCATCTCGAGTTTCGATGCAAGGCTTCGTGTGGACTGGCAGCGGCGTCATCTATGGCCGCGTGAGTAGCTTTAGCTATTCCCATTCGGATGATCAAGGCCGCCTCTGCCGCTGGCAGATTGATCCACAGAAGCAGAGAGCGTTTTTGAAGGATGTCCTGAATGTCGGAGGTGCCTGGTGTGCGGCTCCGTCCGGGGCTTTGCTCTGCGCGCAGTCTCCTCGGAAGGATGAGGAGCAGAATCTCCAGCCTTATGAACGCCTCCAAATGGGCGCCCTGGGTTGCTTCAAAACCTCAGACGGCAGCCGTCTATGGAAACTGCCACTCCAGCCCCAGGAGAAAGTTTCCGCTGCGGCCTTCACCCTCGATGAAAAGGCCGTGGTCGTACTGAGCGTGCGGGTGGCCCAGCTCAGCCTGCGACTGCTGGATGCCGCCTCCGGCACGGAAATCCGGCGGCATGACTTTGCCGGGCCAGCTCCGGATTGGGACTTTAATGAAGGGGTGCTGCACATGAAGCAGCATGAGGTCTGGATGCGCCGTGAGGGCAAAACCATCCTGCGCCTACCACTGGCCACGCTCACCCCCGAGGTGGTGGACTGTCCCGAGGCCGAGGGCCAGCGCGGCTGGATGCAGGTCGGTCCCGATGGCCGCCGGCTTGCGTTCGTGAGCGGCTCGAGCTGCGTCATCTTGGAGCGCAAGCAAGACCGCTGGGAGACCCTTTTCGAAGAGTACTCTCCCATGACCGAACTGGGCGTCTCCAAGGACCCCTTCGCCGGTGTCATTTTCCATCCCAAAGGGCTCCATGCCGTGATTTTGCAGTCCAGCGGTGCCCGTGTTTTACAGCTCCCTTCCGCCAAAGTCTTCAGCAGCATGAAGGGCTTTTTTGAAGCCGGAGTCCTCTCCCCGGATGGCCGCCAGCTCCTCCAGGTGAACGAGGCAGGCATGACGATCCTGGACCTAGCCACACTCAAACCGCTGGGAAACGAGCCAAGGCATCAGCATAGCCTCCCGCCAGACCGCCTGCTTTTCCTGCCGGACAACAAGACACTCGCCTCGGCGGATGCCCATGGAGTCTGGCTTTGGGATCTGGCCTCCCGGCGACCCACGGCCCGCCTCCAGGCCAGCGGACGCTACGGCAGGCGGGAGGCGCTCACGCGGCTGGCCTATGTGGCGGGGGAGAATTCGCTTGTGGGTGATGAAGGCTCAAATTTGATCCGCTGGCGGCTGCCTGCGCCTGCTGCCACTCCGCCGGCCATCCCGCTCGTCGTCGCATCGGAGTCCGCTTTCGGTGCGAAGGTCCAGGAGATGGGCGTGCGAACGGAGGCCTTTGCCGGGGGGCCAGGCGGGAGTGTCATCCTCGTACATCAAAGCCCCAGCAGCGGACTGATCATTCACCAGGGGCTGGGGCCAAGAGCGGTGCGAACTCTTGCAGCACCGCCCATGCTCATCGGGAACGTCGCAGCCATCTCGAAGGATGGGACAGCCTTCCGTTACCTGTACCATGTCATGAATGAATTGGTGACCGTCGATCTCGCCAGCGGAGCCGCTCAGAAAAGCAGAGAGCAAATCAGCGTTGATCGCTCAAGAGAACCCGGGGCCGAAAAGAGGGCTGGCAGTGTGGTCCCGGCGGTGATCTTCCCTGATTTTCACCGAATGGTCTGCAAGGCCGGGAGCAACTACTGCCTCATCGACCCAGGCGTGGATCTGCCCAAGCCACTCTGGATGGAAAAGCTGCCGGAGCACTTCGATGAGGATCTGAACAAAATGCCATCCGCCTCAGGCGATGAAAAGTGGCTCGCTGCCAGGTTCATGCACAAAGAAAATCGGAGTGAGCATCTGGCCGTGTGGAGCCTGACGGATGGTCGTCTGCATGCCCTCTGGCAGTTGCCCATCGGTCAGTGTCTGGACTTTGCCCTCTCCCATGATGGCAGCCTGCTCGCCTGCGCCCATTACAACAGCAGCATCTCCCTCTGGGAGGTGGCCAAGCTAGGGATCGACAAAGCGGAGTCCGCCCCTGCCGCCCCTCCCCCCGAGGTGCCGGGGACTCCGGGCACCGTCATCACACACACCCTGCCGATATCCGTGAACAACCGTAGAGAGCACCCAGCTGGCAGCGGGGCCTGGCTTTTCTCCGAGGGCGGTCTGGCCTCCCAGGCCGCGCTTCTGCCGGAGGTGGGCAGGCTCAGAGTGAATGAAAATGAATTCGCCAGCCAGGGCTGGCAGCTCACCCCGTCCTACACTCTCTCACAGTATCATTCAGGTCAGATGAACTTCGAGTCCGTCACCAGACCCTCCGCAGACAAACCCCGTGCGCGCCTCCTACAGGAGGATTCATACTCGAAACTCTCCGCAGGTGTCATCTCACAGTCCGAGGGCACGGCTGGAAACATCTGGGTGACACGCCAGATTGGCAACCCTCTCAGCTCGGGCAACACCTTCCTCACCTTCACCGACAGCGTGGTGAATCTTGGTTTTAGTCCTGAAAGAGCCGTCATCGAGTTTGAGGTGCGCTTCCCCGAAGCGACTGGACGGCTCATGGACTCCAGCTTCAAGCCCATCGAGATCGCCGCAGATGGGGAGGTGAAACTCCATCCTGATGCCCACTGGATCTGCCCCATTCTCAAAGCTGGCTCACCCAATCCAGTTCCCGTCTTTGTCTTCCGCTCCCTTTCCTCAGCCAAGATGCCAAGGCTGGTCTGGCATGCCACTGAGAACCGGCTGGTGGTCTTTCACGATGTCGATCTGCCTCCCGCCGAGGCGCGCCATGTCGTGCATGGCCTGCGCATGGTCGCACGCGAGACAGCGGACAACCCTGAAATCTTCAAAGCACCCCGCTGGGGGGATTTTTCCCAATCCGTGCCCTTCACCGTCAGCAGCCGCGGCATCAACTTCAGCATCAGTGAGGAATGGATCAGTGAGCAGCCCGGATCGCCAGACCGCTATCGCTCGCATAAAGACGGCCTTGGCTTCGAATGGAACCGGCATCAGGACTGCAGCTATCAGGGCAGCATGGGTGCAGCCGCCGTGCTTCAGCTCTGGGTGGATGAAGCGCCGCTACCCTACTCCGGCACCTCCATTTTCGACTGCATCCGCACCAATGAGATCGTGGGGAATCTTGACCCACTCTCACGCATGCGCGGTAGCCGAAGCATCTACGGCGGGCATTTGAGCAAGTCCCTCCAAGTCATGAGGCAGCCACCATCGCTGCCGAGGGGAAAACTGGACCGGATTATGGACCGGGTCTTTAACGGTGAGAAAGAACCCGTCACCACCACCCTCACTTTGTTAAACACCTTCACAGGGCCGGTCAAAAAAATGTATGCGGCGGACGGGAAGCCCCTACCGCCCGGGGCACCTCTGGCCCCGGAGATGTGTCAGGGCGCGCTGATCCTGGAGTTTGCCGGAGAGCAGCGACCCGCCACCATGATCGCCTTTCACGAAGCCGGGGCGGCGCTCACCCCGCGCATCTCCTGGCCCAGCCTGCAGATGCTGCGGCTGGACTACGAGGTGACCATCCCCTCCATGCAGTCCATCTACCTCTGGCACGCGGCTGCCCAGCGGCCTCTGGCCCCCTTTGACTCAGTGGCCGATGCCTTCACCGGCTGCCTGCCATTCAAGCGAGAGAACCCCGAAAAGCCGCAGCTCGGTGACTCCAATCTCAAGTAACTCGTGATTGGTCCAAGAGTGACTGGAGAAGGTGTTGGGCTGGGGTGGAAAAGCAGGCGCAGCGAGCCCATCGTAGGCCGGATGTGTTCGGCGCGCGACGGCTCGAAAACACGCCGAAGCCCCTCCGCCGAACTATCCGGCTTCTTCGACCGCCGCAGACTCCCACGCTCCCGAACAGCCGGATAGTTCGGCGAAGGAGATGCCTCGTGCTGGCGATGTCTGCCGCGCCGAACACATCCGCCCTGCTATGAGGGCTGCTGTCAAAGGGGTGTGTTGATTTTTCTGTGGTCGTTGTGTTTTTTCTGTCTGTGCGGCGGCTTGGCCGCCTCGGGTTTGGGTGGGTTGTTTGACGGCTTGGTTACGGCTTCCTCCAGCTGGGCGCTTGTTCTCAAGCGCTTTCCATCCTGCTATCCGCACATGACCTCGGTGGATCAGTGCCAGTTACTCTATTCGTTTGCGGCTGGAGGAACGGGCGGCGGCTCAATCTACGGG
>Ga0075152_10002732_pt1 | contig 12485 bp, 24 predicted proteins | sample JI61114C2DNA_FD_70964 | JGI IMG/M metagenome (GOLD analysis project Ga0075152, IMG submission 70964) | Wastewater effluent complex algal communities from Wisconsin, to seasonally profile nutrient transformation and Carbon sequestration -... | ecosystem: Engineered > WWTP > Effluent > Algae...
TTATTTGCGTGGAAAGACTGTCGGTTGTTCTAGATCAACTGGCGAAGGCGGAGGAGAACTTTCGTAATGGAGCAGATGCAACATTGCGTAACTTTGCCAAATTTGAAGCAGTTACCGCTGAGTACATCGTCAAGAGTGAATATCGTGAGGACTACCAACGCTAGAACGTGAAGCTGAAGCAGCAATTGAGCGAGTACTTCGAACTGCAGCACATCCAAGAGTGGTTTTTAAAAGCAGTGGCGGAAGTGAGAAGACTAGGGTATGTCCAACCAACAATGGATAGCACTGACATAGTAGGCCTACAGCGTGCTGCTAACCAGAGCAAGACAGAGCTAACCAACTCAATCAACACTCTGGAATATCGGCTAGATAATGTACGAAGGAAAGTAGGTCTGGAGCTGATAGCAGTCGACGAGCAGGAACTGCATGTGGATGAACCACCAAACGGTATTGTTCTCCACCCACTTTATAACTTGATGTCGAATATTCAACCACCGAACCCATAGATCAGGAGATTATACGAACAGCTGCGGGACGGTTACGACCGATATCTCAAGAAGCTGAGGGATGTGCTGCACATCATCAAGCTCATTGAGCTTGAATCGGTGTACAGGGACAGAGTTCTGAGAGAGCAGCGTAGTCTCACTGAGCACCTCAAGTACTTTCCAGGTCGATTTAGAAAGCACTACCAGCTCCTGGTTCCCTACTAAGAGTCTCAAGACTTCAAAGAGCTCAGGACCAATGTTGCCAGGATCGCCTATACATCGGAAAGCTATGCTAGAGAGCTATTCGACCTACAGAATGCCCTCGTGTTTGTAAATTCAACCTATGGTACTCTCGCAGATTATGAAGCGACACTTTTCAAGCTAATCTGCGATAGTAAGGAAACATCGCCACAGGCCTCCGCATTAATCGGAACTCATACCGATCAGTTTTCGAGAGCAGATGCTCATCAAGGCTATAATGTCATCCTCCTCTAGTCCTTGCGGCGCCTAGAATCTCTCAATAGTTCAAATCGCCAGTGACTACCATCAAATCAAACACTATCGTTGAGAAAGTCTATGTCCCCCCGCTGTTCCAGCTGTCCCTCCACGCTGCTGGTGACACTTTCGTCTCCACGATCCAGCTGTCGAGTAAGCCCGTCCACCAACACCCTGTACTTTTCGTTTTAGCGTTGAGATTGCTTGAGGAGTTCCTCAACCTGCCGAAGATACTGGTCCTTCTCCTTCTAATTTTTGAACTTGTCCCTAAATTGATCGTTGTAGTACTTTTGCACAAAGGAGTTGAGGGTAACATTGTCGATTCCCAGCTGCTGCTTCATCTGTTCTATTTCCCTTCTCTTCTATCGCTGGCTCTTGATGATGAGCTATTCCTTCTCGGTGAGTTTACGATTGAAGCGGTAGCGCTCGTGTTCCGCTTCATCCCTCAACCGATCATTCTACTCGCTCAGCATCTTCACTTTCGAAGCGAGAACGGCCTTGTCCTCTCCAGGCCTGTTTTCACTGATGCGAAGAATACGTGTTTTTTTTGTTGGATGCATTTCACTGAATAGTGTTGGTGGTGTTTGACCAAATTCGCTGATCTGCACCTCCACTGCAAGTCGTTCCTGTGGAGCCATCTGCCTATCCATCTTAACATTTTCTTCGTAGGTCATATGGTAGAACAGATTATCAGCAACTATGGCATTCGAGCCTGTCTGCTTAAAGCCGAATACTAAGTCGATCCACTGATTGAGGTGCGAGGAGACGTAGTCGCTTTCTAGTGCAGTTCGCATTTTCAAAAGAAAATCTTGGGGGCTGTTGGCCCATTTTGGCAGCACGACATCATCGTTGACTTCTCCCTCTGGGGTCATTCCAAGTTCCAGCTTCTCGTTGTTGACAAGGAAGTCGAAGTCAGTGCCATAGAACTAAGGGGTAAGCTCCTTAAAGTCAGCAGATAATTTGAGACTGTTGTAGTAGGTTTGCTCGATGCTGCGGAAGATCCTCTCAGAAGGGCTAAACACTCCGTTCTGGAGCTTTATGATAAACTCCGGCACCTTTCGGATGAGGTAATATACCACATAGCCAGGTGTGGAGTAGTGAGTGGGATAAATACATGGTGGGTGTGTGAGCGTTTTGTCCTTAAGCTCTAACACGTAATTGTCCTTAAGAAGCTGCAGTCGCGACTTGTTGATTGCACCTATTGGCTTGGACAGATCCCTGTACATCTCATAGTTTGTGAGGTCCAGCTCAGAGCAACCGTAGTCTGAGAGTACCCACGGGAAGATTGGATATTGGGAGAGATCGTTGAAGCTACGGTTGGCTGCCGAATTGAGGAACATCAGGTACTCGAAGTTGCTGATTTCCCCATTGATCCATCTGTTGATAACTGCTGCCATCTCCACTTTGATGAGCTTCTCACAATGCTGCTTCAGATGCTTATACACGTTTTCTCTGATAGTCTTGTCCTCGAAGACAAGCAGCAGAGATCTCTTCTTGTTGTACATCCACAGTTCCAAAGCATTGTGTTGGAACATATAGCGGTAACGACTCACGTGCTTAACGTCTCTCAAGCAGAATTCGACAGTCCTTTGGTCGGGGCAGTTTACAATAGGATAGAACAGCAGCTTGTTTTTTACAATCCCAAAGACTCCGTGCATCACACCTTGACAGGTCACCCTTCTGCACTTGGACACATGCTTCAACTCGCCGTGCTTGTGCAATTCCTGAAACTCGCTGAGACCCTAGTTGAGGGTTGCTTCTATCAGTGCCCGAATGAACTTCTGCCATTACCCACATCATACCGTTTAGTTATCGACCTGCAGCAGTCCATCGTAAATCTTAAGGAACCGTAGCACTTGCTGTTTGAGGTTACTCTTGGCCAGCACAAACACAAAGTTGTCGTCCGTCTATGCTATGCACACATTCGTACCTTTTCAGTGATATAAGGACTCATCGGCCAGCGGTATATGAGGAACACTTTCTGTACCTTCACAAAGAGGGCATTGTTGATCTTTTCGGGGAGCGGATTGCTACTCTTCTTTGGATTGAACAATCTGTGCAAAAGCGCGTTCTTCTGTTTGCCTTCCGGTCGATCGGAGGGTTCTTTCTCCAACAGTTCCTAGCTAACAGAAGATGATACCGTCATATAGGCGACACCCTTTGCTAATGATCCTTTGATGTCTGCATCGCTGAGCCCAACAAGTCCCTTAAGCTTCTGACTATCGATGTTCTTCATGAGCCGCAGAAAGATGTTGCTACTGAACTTGACCCGGAGCAGTGGGTGGTCAAGATTCTTCGGTTCGAAGAAGATAGAGCGAGAGCACAGATGAATGCGCCCTTTAACCCTACCGTAATGTGAGGGGTTACTCCTCGGAGTTGCTATCAACGAGCATGCCAGCCTTGAGCGACATGAAGTACACCTCATTGTTCTCAAGGTGGAGCAGATTGAAGCTTTTGTTGGGCTTCTTGATGGAGCTATTCGATTCAAACATGGGATATTTAAATAGTGTGCGCACCATCCACCGAAGTTCGCAGGTGCTGGATTATCTCTAAGAACTTACTCGATTATCCATACTTCAATTTTCCTGATGAAGCGAAAACTACTTACCACCGAGTTCAACGGGCTTAGCATTAATGTGGAGATTACCCGGCTTCCGCGTTGCTCAATAGTGGTGGTTACGGATGCGAAACGACTCTAACTCGGCAATTGGCGCATCGGCATGCAGACACAGTATGAACCGTTGCCCACTGTAATCACTGTCAGGGACGACGGTTCGCAGGATGACAGCTATGACACTCTAGTACGCACACTGAGCAAGAAAACGGGTTAACAGGTGGCTCTGAGCCTGAATGTACCGATGCAACTAAACACACAGAATAACGTAATCTTGGGTAAGCTCATTGCCGATGAGATACTCTCGCTGTGATCGTTGCCTCACCATCGTATATCAACACACTGTCCCTTATAATCTAATAAGTAAAAGGAGTTGAAGCGCAAACGATGATGATCTTTGTACGTCAGCATGAAGTTCATGACTACACCATTCACGTTCACTGATATGTGCGCAATCGACGAGCTGGCTAGCAGCCTATCCAATGTTTCACTCAGCATGCATATCATTGTTCGGTTAGGAAGCCGTACTTGTGCTGCCATTGTTGTTCGAAGTTGTCGAAGATCTTCAACAGGCCAGGACGGAGGTATTCATCGAACGTGTAGTTCACGGTTTTTTTGGAGAGGGAGTAGCATTCCTTCAGGTCCGCTTTGACGATCTGGCTGTACTTCAGAAACTATTCGGTCAGGGAGTTGCGCAACAGTAGCACGTCGTCGGTGTTGAGGCAAAACTTCAGACCACTATTGCGGAAGTCTTCTACATGGTGGTCCATGAGTGACTTGAGCTGCTTCATGATAACGTTGCTGCTTATGCATACTTCAACCACGATGCCGAGATCCCTTGCTTAAATGAGCTCCTTTTCCGTGAAGTAGTTGAAGTGGCCGATTCGGTTTGGCCTCACAGCAAATACCTCAGGCACCTCCTTGAAGTGAGGTTCCACTTCGCTGGTATGAAGTGTTATTTTCAAGCCGATGGCCTTAGCTCCATTGATCAAAGGCACGAAATCGCTGAACTCCTTGACGTATGGGTCACCCGAAAGGTCCAAACCAACAATGTACTTCTGCCAGTCCGGAACCTTCTGGATTTGTGTCAACAAATCGTCGTAGAAGTGGAGATCTGGAATGCCTCGGTTCAAACTGATGATCAGCCTCACAGGAAATTTACCTTCATATTCTTTGCACTTTTCGATGATGGTGGTGTAGTAGCCAACGACATCGTAATCAGTGCCCACTTTGGGGCTCGACCGCAGCTCCAGGTAGACTGTGTTCTCTGCAATGAAAGTTTTGATGACAGCGTCCACGCACTTCCCGAGACCATCCTTGCTGCTCATCGCAAGGCTACTTGCCGAAAAGTACTCGAAGAAGAATCCCTCGACGTTGAGAGGAGTATCCAGCACTGCCTTAGACTTCTCTGTGTGGCCTTGCTCCTTGAGAATTTAGCTCAGTAGTTCACGAGGAACTGAGCCACCGAGATGTGCGTGTAACTCAAGCTTCGGCATTAACCGAAGGAACTTTTCGAAGTCTTGGTCCATAGTGCCAACAATTTATTAACCTATAGCTTGGTCGGCCTTGGTGTGGTATCAGCAATATCCAGTTTAAGAATGGAAGTGTCACGGTTCCTTCTGCAGCTATCTGGGCTCGCACTTAGTTAAGTTGGGAGTTTGCTGTTGCGGCTTTTGTGAGAGCTTGGCGTTGACGTCCACAAACCGTTGTAGCGTGCTGTTGTGCTGATCAGCGACCTTTTTTATTGCCTACGTCCTGCGAAGAGAGTACTTCGAAATTTTCCACATAGGTGCCCTCGCACTTTCCCATCTCGTATATCAGACTGTCCAGTTCCTTGCTGTCAAATTGGTTGAGCACTTTCTCGGCTTGATGCAGTGATTGGCTTAGCCGCTTTACACATTCATCCACAAGCTCCAAACTCATCCTAATAATTGTTAGATGTGTAAGTTGGCTGAACAATCAACAGATCAATTTTGAGCAAGAGCTGTTTTTAACGAGAAGATGGTGATTGAGTCTTAGAATTAATCCTACAAATCAATTCCCGAAGACTATGGGACCTCGAATGTCTGTCCATTGGAGCCGCAGAGCTCAACAAATCCGTAGCGAAAGAGACCAAAGGGTTCTTAACCAGAGGTCAAGGCTCTCTGCAGAACTCGAAGGTCTTAGGCTTGAGCCTTCCAAGGTCCAAGCAATCCTAAACCTTCCTGTCGCTGAACTGGTGAAGATGCTCAATGCAGGGCAAACAACATCTTACGAACTCACACTCATCTTCGCTGTGAGAGCGTCCACCCTTGGACTTGAACACTGTTGGATCACTGAGGATAACTTTGATGAGGCTATTAGAGCTGCGAAATAATGCGACCAAGTGAGACAGCGCACTCGTTTAGCGAACCGTACTATCGACCAGGACACACCTGATGGACTTCCAGAACTGTTTGGAGTTCCTGTCAGCATTAAAGACACCATCGACATGAAAGGAATGTCTTCGACTATTGGTGCGACCGCTAGGTACGACTTAAAACAGCCAGATGACGGGAATATAGTGAAGGTTGTGAGGAAATCTGGAATGATTCCCTTCGTAAAGTCGAACATTCCCCAGCTTGCCATGACCTTTGAGTCAGTAAATCATATGTGGGGTCGTGCCACCAATCCGTGGGACAGTACTCGAGCAGTAGGAGGAAGTTCAGGTGGAGAGGCTGCTGTGGTGGCCGGCAGATGTTCACCGATCGGTCTCGGTTCCGATCTTGGTGGTAGTGTTCGCATTCCATCCGAATTTTGTGGGGTTTACTCACTCAAACCGAGCTCTTTACGCTACCCAATGAAAGGCCACACGTATAATATCTCACCAACACAGATTCTACGAAAAATCCATCAACGGGAGCATCAACATACCCTTGACCATGGGGCCAATTGGTAAAAGTACCGAAGACTTGGCATTATTCGTGAAGGTTCTTTGCGATGAGAAGAACTACACCAAGGATTCCTTGGATCCATACTCAAGGTTGGTACCTTTCGACATCAAAATGTATCGAACTCTTCCCGCCAAAATGAGGATTGGGTTCTTTGACAGTTTGGACATAATTCCAGCGACTACAGGTACTCCATTGCATTAACCCAGCGTCAAGACGAGCAGTCATGATGGTCAAGTAGGGTCTCGAAAAGCTCGGCCATGAGCTGGTGAGAGTCACCATTCCATCTGTAGATGACATAATCGGAGAGTTTTACGAGTTTGTGGCTGCTGAGGGTAATCTCAAGGGCTACAGGGAGATCCTGGAAGGTGAGGATATGATTGATGAGTACAAGACAGTTGCAACAGTATTCGGTTTGCCCAACTGCCTCATCAACTGCCTTTCTTCAGTACGTTATGCTGCGAGCTTAGGTCATCAAAAAATTCAAGCCTAGGTTTGGATTTATTGCATCCAAGTCCACTTCGAAAGACGCTCACGAATTTCTCAAGTTGTCCTACCGTCATATTGTCCACAAGCAGGAATTCGTTAACATGTGGAGAAAGCAAAACCTTGATGTGCTGATCTGCCCAGGTTTTGGGGCGCAAGCCCTAAAGCATGGCCTTTCTCAGGATTGTACCTTAGCTGCAGGTTATACTTTCATCTGGAACATGCTGGAAACTCCTACTGGCAACCTTCCAATCACAAAGGTCCAAGCCGATGAAGAAATCTATCATCAAACATTCAATGATCCAATCAACGAAGGGTTGAGCCAAAATGCTCGAGGTTCTGCTGGACTTCCTGTGGGTATCCAAGTAGTCGGTATGCCCTATCAAGACGAAAGAGTGCTTGGTGTGATGAGGCTTATCGAGCACCTGTTCCCGTTCTACCAACAGAACTCATTTCCCAAATGATAAGATTCCATACGCATAAGATGTTTATCAAGAAGCGAGTTCAATGGCTGGCGGTATAGGGTATAACCCACAAACGAGCTCATGGTTGCGAATGGTAAAGCCGGCGCATTGACGCTGGACTATCAGCGCCCACCTGGCCTTGATGCTCTAGGCGACTAATCGATTGAAATCTAGGATGAGACTCCTTTCTTTCTTTATAAATGCTGATCCGTGGAATGCCTTCATCGCCTCCAGGTGCTTGTGGGTGGCGTTAGTAGCTGCTAGCAATGTAATTAGCTTTTCCTCTGTCTTGCGGAGGGATTTGCTGATTTCCTGCTTCAGCTCATTTTCAAGCTGCTCGATCTGCTGCTCAAGGTCAACCCGAGCTCTCAGCTTACCGATGTTAGGCTAGCTATAGAACTTCTTGTCTACCCTATCAAGCACCTTCTCAGCAAATGTCAGAGGGCAGCTCTATTCGGTCTTGGTCTTGGCTGCGAGACTTCTCGCAACTGCCTGGGCAAATGAACCTGAGAAGCGATATTTGATGCAGGTTGCATGCAAAGAGCCGCCTCGCTTCGGAGAAACGAACGCCCGTAAAGGCAGGAACATAATTAATTATGGCTAACAGATGACTAAGAATAATTGGTTCGCCTTATCATTCTCTGTTGGAGAAGCGTGGGAATAGCCCTGCGTTAACGAGGCGCAGGAATGCATTGATTGCATCTGTTATCGCTTTAAACTTGAGCAGCTGACTCTTGTAGTCAATTTGGTAAGCTATTCGCTTGTCAAGTGCTTTAGCTGCAGTAGCGAAGGACTCTTGAGCCTTATCCCCCCTGAACTCCAAGCATACTGTGGGGGTGATCAGAGTTATCGACCTCAGTTCAGGATAGGCTTTCTGCAACTGCATAAAATTCGACTTGAGTTGCTGGTCAGCACTCTTTGGAATTTCGATGGCTGCGATGGTCTTGCTTGCAGTATAAGCAGGAGTGGCGTATTGAATTCCTTCCAAGAGCTTCCTCACATAGGATTCCTCGTTCTTGCTGGGCAGTTTTATTGCGATGATGTAGATGAAGCTCATGTTGGACGGTGTTTGCTTGTAGCTTTGTTGGGGCTTCTAGGTAGGCCGTCTTTGAGCTTCGTTTTGGCGGCTGTTCGGTCGCTGTTGTTGTCCAGTGTGTTGTACATCGAAGCCTGAACCTGGTCTGCCTTGTGGATCAACTCCACCTCTCTGTGGCTACTGACGGTAGTTGTTTGGATGGTCCCAATTACTGCCGGATTCTGGTTTTACTTTTTCAGCCTTTTCAAAACCACCTCGAGGTGCGAACCCATTCTTCTGGAAATTTTCTTGTGGTCGATTAAATTCGGTTTCGCGCATCCTGGTCGGAGTATTAGCTGGATCGCCATAGATAGGTCGACCGATCTCTGGCTTCAAACAATACCCTTCGTGAAGTCTCGGAGGAATCTCCAAGGGTTTCCTGGCACGGCTAAGCTGTTCGTCGAGTGCTGCTTTTGTGTTCCGATAGATCACCTCTTTTTGAGTTCGAAACACAAACACATCCTGAGTGCCGCCGCCAACACCCTGAGTGCCTTTGGTAAAGAAGTAGACTCGATCCCTCTCGCCATACTCAATGATCACTCGAATCAAGTACATCCCAGCGATGTACTGTTCGGATTGATGACTGCGCAGCGGTACAAATTGAATGTCCACTTTTGCATTGGAGATAATATCTGGGTAGATCTTCTTGATAAGCTTTGTGAACTCAAACTGAATCAGCTACTTTGTTGCTTCGTTGTACATACCTCCAACGACTGTGGGCTTCTTGGTGTCGTTGTCCTCGGCAACTCCGATCAGCAGAATCCCTCCACTTCTGTTTAGGAAGCCAACTATGACCTTGGTGAGAGTCTCCCGGAGTTCGTCATTCCAAGGATACCGGTAGTTCTTGAACTCCAAAGTTAGGCTCTCTGATTAGTCCAAGACCTCATTTTTGTAGAAAGATCGTCTGCAACATATTGGTAATTGATTGTTAGCTTGCTCCGGTCCCTTACCTTGGTTTGTTCTTGGTCTTTGCTCCTGCGGTTGGGGGTTGGTTTGAGGCCCTGGAAAGGGATTCTATTGCGGGACCTTTCTGTTTTGTGTTTGGAAATTAGGCTAGCGCATCGGTTCATGCTTCAAACCAGCTGGAGTATTCAGTGGTCGAGTATCTGGCATTTTGTTTGGGTTAGCGTAGTCAGCAGTGATAGGCCTCCAGTTTTCTCCTGTAGCGGAACTTAAATCAGCTCGAGAGATAAGCGGAATGCCATAATCAGTCTATTCTCCTTCAACTTCCATTGCAGTGTTTGGCCTCCCCATCGGGGTCTTTTAAGCCTCTTGGGGGACCATAACACTATTTGCAGTATTCTGATGCTCATACACCTTTTCGAGGTAGACATCGATCACCCTGTTTTCGAAGGTCGTGAACTACGCGTCATCTTTGATCTCCTTCTCAAGGAAATCATTAACAGCCTTTTCGTAAGACACCTTATTAGTAAATGATAGGCTTTCTATCTTTGCGACTCCTCTTCTGATGCTCTTCCAGTAATCGATGAACTTCCTTTCAGGCTCGCTGAATTTATAAGGTGGGTAAACTATCTTGCTGCTGGTTTGCTGCTTGGTTGAGAACAGGAACTAGAGTTCCTTGGGGATGTCGTCGCCAAGCAGGCTTTTAGCGTATGCTGCTAGCTTGTGCAGCTCCGGAGCAAGGGATTCGTAATCACTGACAGTCATTCGACTGAAGAGTACTCGGCATTCGTACAGGAAGGGGATGCCATAGAATTTTGTAAGGTTGAGCACATGCCTGAGTTTTTCAGAAGTATTTTTGGTCTCCTCCAGCCACTCAATGATGGCGTAATGCTGCTCCGGTTCCCTCCCTCCGTCCTCTTTGTAGCGTTCTTAGCCAATGTACTTCTCTATTTAGCTTTGGTCGCTAGCAATCATAAAGATAAAGTAAAAAAGTCAAAGTATACGAGTTAAGAAGCACCCAAAGAGACTCAATCGATACCGAGTTATCACAGTTGAATAAGTATCACACTCCTCACTGGCATGCATATCATACGAAGGGGATCCCAGGAGAGAAATACGCTGTGAATCCCTCGTTCACGAGGTGGATAAACGCTCGAAGTGCATCTTCAATTCGATCAAACGTGATCGTGACTTCCTTTTTGTCGTACCAGTGAGGAGTTTTTTTTCCAATAGCCCGGTGCGCATCAAACATTTCACTGATATCGTTGAAGCTCAATGAAGTTGAGGGGACGAGCAAGGTGACCCTCTGTACTTATAACAGGTTTCTTCGGAGAGTTTCCTCGGCAACTTTTGGATATGCGAGGACTGCAATATGTTGTCCATCAGCAATCAGCTTGTCTTCATCGGTAATGCTCTTCAAAGCTTTTGCGATCCATTTTTTTCCTTGACCACAAGGGAGCCCGATTGCAACAAGGTAGTTAAACTTATTGGTGTTTTTTTTGTTTTTTTCGCTTTGAGCTGGATATGGTCGTGCTACTACTTGCTCTGGCTCTCGCACTTGGCAAATATTCCCACCGATTTCAGGCTATTTGCAAGGGCCGTTATGCAGCCTAATTGGCATGTCCAATGATTTGCGAGCAATAGCAATTTGACGCTCCAGGGCTTGCTCAGTAGTGAGCTGCTCCACTGACTTCTCAGTCCTGAACATATACATATCCACTTGATGTTTCTTGAAGAAGTAGACACGGTCCCTTTCGCCAGGTTAGACATTGATTCGGATGACGTAAGCTCCAGAGATGAATTATTCGGTATCTGGGTTGCGCAATGGCACGAACTGAACTTTGCACTTCGACAAGATATTTGGAGTAATCGAACGAGAAATCCGAATGATTTCAGCATGCACACTCTACTGCGTTGGTTTGTTGTAGAATGCACCCACTACCCTTCCAACGCAGAGGTTTTACTTTACTCCAATCATAATGATTCCTCCATTCATATTCAGAAAGCCAACGAGAGCCTTGGCAATCTCCTCCTTGAGGGTATCGTTCCAAGGATATCGGTAGTCTTTGAACTCCAGTGTTAAACTTTCAGAATCTTGGAGGTCCTCGCCCTTGTAGAAATAGCGCCGACAGCAAATAGGCACAGGTACTTCCTATTGGGACGATTTTTGTCGAGAGAACCCAATTTCAGGAAGAAGATTCTGTTGTTGGTCTTCTTTCTTTGGAGTTAGTGTCTCTTCAGAACTGATTTCTGTGGAGTTTCCTTCTTGGTAGCCTGAACCGATCTCACTGTTGGGAAAGAAGTTGATTTCACTCTTCCGAGGTGAAGGGGCAAGGTCTTTAAACAGCTTCGCATTGAGCATCTCGACCACATTTTTGTAATGCTCATAGACCCAATCAATCTAGACGCCCACGGCAAAGTTCTCAAAAACATTTAGTTCTTTGATGTCCCTGATGTTTCTCTCGAAGAAGGTATTGATGGCTTCTTCTTGCACGCCCAGGTCCTTCTACGAAAGGCTTCTGATGTGGGCTATTCCCATTCGGATGCTTTTCCAATAGTTCATAAATGCGCCTTCCTTTTCAGCTGGTCGATGATCCAAACTATTGGTCACCTCGAACCCTTCCAAGAGGAATTCCAGTTCTTTAGGAATATCGTCCCCAAGCAGCCATTTTGCTAGAACAGCAATCTATTCGAGTTCACGGATAAACTCGCCTCGCTGGGCAGATGTCAGCTGATCGTAGCACTCCTTACATAGGTAAAGGAACGGTATCCCATAGTGTCTGGCAAGCTTGACGATCTGTTTAAACTTGCTGGAAGTGTTAGTGGACTCACGAACCCAATCAATAATGGCCTTCTGCTTTTGTGGGTCGTTTCCTTCATCAGTCTTGTAATGTTCTTCGTTGAGGAAGTGTTCAACTTCCTCGTGGTTGCTGGCAATCATTCTTTGAGTGATTATCTGGGAGTGAGGCGGGATTAAAAGCTTCCCGACAACTTTGGAGACATGAGAATATTAAATCGTAGGGATGGAGAACACTGAAATCGTCGAGAGTAAAA
>Ga0075152_10002733_pt1 | contig 12485 bp, 13 predicted proteins | sample JI61114C2DNA_FD_70964 | JGI IMG/M metagenome (GOLD analysis project Ga0075152, IMG submission 70964) | Wastewater effluent complex algal communities from Wisconsin, to seasonally profile nutrient transformation and Carbon sequestration -... | ecosystem: Engineered > WWTP > Effluent > Algae...
TGGCGGACGATCCTGCGCGTGGTGCTGCCGACGGCGGCGTCCGGGATCATCTCGGGCGTGATCCTGGCCGTCGCGCGCATCGTGGGGGAGACTGCACCGCTGATGATCGCCGCCGGCTTCACGGCGAGCCTGAACAACAACCCACTGGCCAACCCGATGATGACGCTGCCGGTCTTCGTGTACGACCAGTACGCGTACCCGGGCGTCCTGCGGGAGGCCTACACCGAGCGCGCCTGGACGGGCGCTCTGACCCTGATCCTCCTCGTGATGGGCCTGAATCTCATCGGACGCCTCATCGCCAGCCGTGTCGCCGGCAAGGCCGGACGCTAAGGAGTTGTCGTGAGCAAGCGCATCGAGGTCAACGACCTCAACGTCTACTACCGGGACTTCCGGGCCGTCGAGGGGGTCTCGATGGTGATCGAGCCGCGCTCGATCACGGCCCTCATCGGGCCGTCAGGCTGTGGCAAGTCGACCTTCATCCGGACCCTGAACCGCATGCACGAGGTGATCGACGGGGCGCGCGTGGAGGGCCAGGTGCTGCTCGACGGCGAGGACCTGTACGGCCCCGGCGTCGACCCGGTCCAGGTGCGCCGCCAGGTCGGCATGGTCTTCCAGCGCCCGAACCCGTTCCCGACGATGTCGATCAAGGCGAACGTGCTGGCCGGCGTCCGGCTGAACAACGTGCGGATGCCCGCCGCCCAGGCCGACGAGCTCGCCGAGCGGGCGCTGCGGGGCGCGAACCTGTGGGACGAGGTCAAGAACCGGCTCGGACGCCCGGGCGGCGGCCTCTCCGGTGGTCAGCAGCAGCGGCTCTGCATCGCGCGGGCGATCGCGATGGAGCCCGAGGTGCTGCTGATGGACGAGCCGTGCTCCGCGCTCGACCCGATCTCGACGCTGGCGATCGAGGACCTGATGCAGCAGCTGAAGGACACGTACACGATCGTGATCGTCACCCACAACATGCAGCAGGCGGCGCGGGTCTCGGACGAGACGGCGTTCTTCAACATCGCGGGCACCGGCTCGCCCGGCAAGCTGGTCGAGATGGGGCCGACGGAGAAGATCTTCTCCACGCCCGACGTCCGGGCCACCGAGGACTACATCACCGGCCGCTTCGGCTGACCCGGGTTGCCGTTTAGGGTGGGCCGGTGACCCGACTCATCCACCTGAACGGGCCGCCGGGCATCGGCAAGTCGACGCTGGCGGCGCTGTACGTGGAGCGGCACCCCGGAGTCCTCAACCTGGACATCGACAGCCTCCACCGGCTGGTCGGCGGCTGGCGGGAGGATCCCCGCACCCACGACATCCTGCGGCCGGTCGCCTTCGCGATGGCCGAGGCGCACCTGCGCGGGGGTCGCGACGTGATCGTCCCGCAGTTCCGTGCCCGCGTGGAGGAGATCGAGGCTTTCGAAGCCGTCGCCGGACGGGCGGGCGCCGAGTTCCGGGAGGTCGTCCTGTTGGCGGACCGGCCCGAGGCCGTCGCCCGGTTCGAGCGGCGCACCGACGACACCGAGTGGAACCGGCACAACCGCGACCTCGTCGCGGGCATGGGCGGCGCCGCGTTCCTGGAGGGGATGTACGACCAGCTGCTGCGGGCGCTGGCGTCCCGGCCCGAGGCGATCGTCGTCCGGAGCGAGCCGGGCGAGGTGGAGGGGACCTACGACGCGCTCGTCCGAGCCCTGAATCCCGACGCCGCCCAGGATCCGCCGACCTTGGCGTGATTCGCCGACCCGCCGGTGGTCGGCGTTTCTCGCCGCGGTCGGCGAATTCGTCCTGGCCGCTATGCGACCGTGCGCGGGACGGCTCCTGTGAGCTTCAGCAGTGCGCACATGAACTTGTGCCCGCCGTCCGCCGTGGCGCCGAACATCAGCGGGCAACCGCCGTCGATCACGAGGACGCCGTTGGCCCGGCCCAGCTCGGACGCCTCGGGCGACACGCTGCCGGGGCCGAACGCGCGGTGCATCCAGACCTTGGTGATGCCGAGGGCGACGACCTCGGACATGGTGCCGAGCGCGTGTTCTGCGGCGGTGCCGATGACGACGGCGTCCACCCCGCCGGGGACGGCGGCCAGGTCGGGGTAGCAGGGTTGTCCGTCGATGGCGTCCGCGTTGGGGTTGATCGGCACGACGTCGAGGCCGCGCTCCTTCATGCGGGCGTAGACGGCGTTGCCGCCGTGCCCTTCAGGGTTGCGGGAGACGCCGGTGACGGCGAACCGCTTGCTGGTCAGGAACTCGCCTGCTGCTTGATCGATCTTCACGGCTCCATCGTGCCGCGATCGGACGCCGCGGGTGCCGCTCGGCGCCGAACCCAGGCGACGATCTCGGTCAGGTCGAGCCCGTACGCGGGGCCGCCGCCGGCGGCGTAGGCGTCCAGGTGTCCGGCGCCGCGGTCGAGGAGGCGGGCGGCGCCGGCGGCGTTACCGCGGGCGGCGTGGGTGAGCCCCACGGCGAGTTGGGCGAGCCCCTGCCAGAGTTCGCGCTCGGCGTCCGGGCAGGACTTCCAGCGCGCCTCCAGCACCTCGTGGGCCGAGAACGGGCGTCCGGCGGCGATCAGCTCGGACGCCGCCACGAGGGTCTCCGCGGGCGGCAGCGGCTCCTCCGACACGGGCTCGACGCCCACCGCACCGCGGGCCAGGGGGCGGCCCAGGGCGTCCCTGGGCCGCGGGCCCGGATCGCCGACGTCGTGCTCGCTCACGTGCGCGACCCTACGCCCGCGGCGTCCGTCGCCTCATGGTCGATGGTCGAGGCGCAGGATGGCCGTGGCCGTCGCGGCGTCCGTGACGAGGACGTCGATGTAGTGGCCGAGCGCCGCGCCCCGGATGGCGGCGACCTTCTCTGGGCCGGCCGCGACGCCGATGACGGTGCCGATGCCGCCGAGACGGTCCAGCGGCACCGACATCACCCGGTCCCGGAGGTCGCCCTCCAGTTGGCGCCCCGCGGCGTCGTAGTGGTGGGCGCTGATGTGCCCGACCGCCCCCTGCCGCTTGAGCACCTCGACCTCGGCCGCCGTCAGCCAGCCCTCGAAGATGCGGCCGGGACCTGCGGCGTCCGTCAGGGCGCCGATGCCGACGAGCGCGACATCGGCGTGGGACGCCAGCGCGAGCGCGTTCGCGACGGCCTCCTCCTTGCGCAGCGCCGCGGCCAGCCGCGTGCTGCCCACGATGAGGGGCGCGGGCATGTGCCGGTAGTCGCCGCCCAGCCGCTCGGCGATGCGCCGGGCGATCTCGGGGGAGTCCGTGAGCGGGTTCGTCCGCGCCAGCGCCCCGATCATCTGCACGACGTGCAGGTCGCGCAGCGCCAGGATGGGCAGTTCCTCGACGAGCGCCGCGATGGTCGTGCCGGCGGAGGTCGCCAGCACGGTCGCCCCCCGGACCGACTCGACCAGCACCTCCGCGCCGGCGATCGCGACCGATCGGAGGACCGGACGCCCCTCGTCCACCTGGGCGACCCGCACCCCCCGAAGCCCGAAGCGTTCGCGGAGCGCGTTCTCGAGCGCGATCTGGCGCTCCAGCGGGTGCCCGATCGTGACCCGGACGACGCCGCGACGCTTCGCCTCGGTGAGCAACCGGGAGACCGTGGAGCGCGAGTAGCCGATCCGGCCGGCGATCTCCGACTGCCCGAGATCGTCGACGTAGTACCAGCGGGCGATCTGCAGGAGCAACTGCAGGTGGTCCCGTTCAAGGGCGTCGTCCATGACCCTCCTCTGCACCGATGTGCAAGTTCTGACCGGTCAAGTAGACCACGACCGGGCAATGGGTGCCGAGTTTACGCCTGAATAGGCCCTCCATCGTCTTCGGGCTTGCACATCTGTGCATGATGATGCTAGGAGACGGACCCCTACGGTCCTAGCGTCTGTGGTGTCGGGATCAAGGCGGAAGCCAAGGCCCCAAGGCAGCCAGAGGGCCGCATCGCAGCGGCCGCCACACCGGGGGTTGTGCCCCGTGTCATCCGTTCGACCCACCACGAAAGCAGGCAACCGACAGTGAACCGTCCCCGCCTCCAGATCGCCCTCGACAAGGTGGATCTGCCCAGCGCACTCGCCCCACTGCAGAAGGCGGCGCCCAGCATCGACATCATCGAGTGCGGCACCGTCCTGATCCTCGCCGAGGGCCTCCGCGCCGTTCGCGAGATCCGCGCATTGTTCCCCGACAAGGAGATCCTTGCCGACATCCGCATCGCGGAGGCCGGCAAGCTGCTCTCGACGATGGCCTTCGAGGCCGGCGCGTCGCTCGTCTCGGTCGTCGCCGGGGCGTCCATGACCACCGTCAAGCAGGTCTGCCAGGTCGCCGCCGAGCACGGCGGCGAGGTCCAGATCGAGCTGGCCGACGAGTGGTACGACGCCGGCAAGGCACGTCAGTGGCGGGACGCGGGCGCGGCTCACGTCATCGTGAAGCGCTCCCGCGACCGCGAGGCCGCCGGCGACCTCTCCTGGGGCGCGGCCGACCTGGCCCGCGTCGACGAGCTCGCCGCCATGGGCTTCACCGTCACCATCACCGGCGGCATCAAGCCCCACGACCTCGAGACGTTCCGCGGGCACCCGGTCGGCATCATCATCGCCGGGCGTTCGGTCGCCGGCTCCGACGATCCGCTGGCGGCCGCCGACGAACTGCAGGCCGCGATCGCGCAGGTGTGGTCATGACCGGGGTCGTCGAGCTGGGCATCTACGAGAAGGCACTGAAGTGGAACGGCTCCTGGGCCGACATGTTCGCCCAGGCCGCCGCGGCGGGGTTCTCGTTCCTCGACATCTCGATCGACGAGACCCCCGAGCGTGAGGCGCGCCTCGCCTGGACGGCGGAGGAGCGCAAGGCGGTCCGCGAGGCGTCCGAGGCCAGCGGCGTCGCCATCGGCGGCCTGTGCCTGTCGATCCACCGCCGGATCGCCCCCGGCTCCAACGATCCCGCGATGCGGGCCCGCGCGATCGAGGTGCTGGAGGCGGGCATCGACTTCTGCGCCGACCTACACATCCCCGTCCTCCAGCTCGCGGGCTACTTCGCCTACTACGAGGACGCCCCCGCCGACGCCCGCGACGGCTACGTGCACTGCCTTCGCGTGGGCGCCGAGTATGCCGCCCGCAAGGGGGTTCTGCTGGGCATAGAGAACGTGGACGGCACCGACATCACCTCGATCAACGCGGCCATGGACGTCGTCGAGGAGATCGGCTCGCCGTGGCTCCAGCTCTACCCCGACCTCGGCAACATCGCCGAGCAGGGCCTACCCATGGCCGGCGAGCTGCGCCGCGGGCAGGGTCACATGCTGGCGATCCACGCCAAGGACGTGCGCCGCGGCGAGCCGCGCCGGGTGCCGATGGGGGAGGGCATCGTCGACTGGGACGCCGCCTTCGCCGAGCTGGCGACCGAGGGGTGGTCCGGCCGGTTGATGATCGAGATGTGGAACGACGACGCGCCCGACTCGGTGGCGCTGGCCGCCACGGCGCGCTCGTTCATCGCCGCCAAGGTGTCGGCCGCGGGCATCGAGATCCGGAGTCCGCAGGCTCGTTCCGGACTGGTGGCCGCCAGGGCCGAGCTGCCGGCGTCCCTGGTCAAGCTGCGCGAGGAGGTGCTCGCCGGCAACCTGGAACTGCCCAAGGCCGGCCTGGTCGCCTGGACCGGCGGCAACCTCTCGGCGCGTGACCCGGAGACCGGGCTCGTCGCCATCAAGCCCTCGGGGATGCTGTACGACCAGATGACCGCCGAGGACATCGTGATCGTCGACCTCGACGGCCACATCGTCCACGGCGACCGCGGGCCCAGCTCGGACACGGCGTCCCACCTCGGCGTCTACCGGGCGCGTCCCGACGTCATGTCGATCATCCACACCCACTCCCGGTACGCCACCGCGTTCGCGGCGGCGGGCAAGAAGATCCCGTGCGTGCTGACGGCGATCGCCGACGAGTTCGGCGGCGACATCCCGTTGGGCGACTACGCGCCCATCGGCGGCAACGCCATCGGCGAGGAGATCGTCCGTTCGATCGGACACTCCCCGGCGATCGTCATGAAGCAGCATGGGGTCTTCACGCTCGGCCCGAGCATCGGCAAGGCCCTCCAGGCCGCCGTGATGGTCGAGGACATCGCCCACACCGTCGCCGTGGCCGAGGGCCTGGGCGAACTCACCCGGCTTCCGCAGGAAGAAATCGACGCGAATTACGACCGCTACACCCACCGGTATGGAACAAAGAACGCAAGCGAAGGAGTATCTCAGTGACGACATACGACGTGACCACCTTCGGTGAGGGGCAGATCCGCTTCACCGTGAACAAGGGCGAGCGGCTGGCGACGGCCCGCACGCTCCGGATGACCCCGGCGGGATCCGAGGCCAACGTGGCCGGCCTGCTCTCGCAGCTGGCCCGGCGCACCGCGTGGGCGTCCGTGATGCCGCAGGGCGACCTCGCCCGCCGCGTCATCGAGGAGTACCGCTCGGTGGGCGTCGACCTCTCGCACGTGGTCCGCGTCCCCGAGGGCCGCGTCGCCCTCTACTTCATGGAGCCCGGCGACCCGCCGCTGCCGGCCAAGGTCACCTACGACCGGATGCACACGGCCTTCCGCGACATCACGCCCGAGACGTTCAACTGGGACGCCCTGCTCGACACCCGCGTCCTGTTCGTGACGGGGATCACGGCGGCGCTGACGCAGAACACGGCCGACGTCGTCACCTACGCCGTCGAGGAGGCCCACAAGCGGGGCGTCAAGGTCGCCCTGGACGTCAACCACCGAACGATGCTCTCGTCGCCGGAACGCGCCCGCACGGTGCTGGAGCCCCTGCTGGACAAGGTCTCGATCCTGTTCTGCTCGCGGCTCGACGGCAGGACCGTCTTCGGCATCGAGGGCGAGGGTGCCGAGGTCAACCGCAAGCTGCACGCGATGACCGGCATCGACCACGTCGTCTCCACCGACGGCATGGCCGGCGTCTACTACTCCGGGCTCGAGGGCGAGAGGACGTTCGCGGTGCAGGCCGTCAGCGTCGTCGACCGGCCGGGCGCCGGTGACTCGTTCGTGGCCGCGACCCTGCACGGCTACCTGGACGACGACGTCCTGGCCGGTATCGGCTACGGCCAGCGCGTCTCGAAGTTCGCCCTGACCCACCACGGCGACCTCACCCACATCTCGGCGGCCGAGCTCGAGATCCCCACCACCACCGACATCGTCCGCTGACGGCGTCCATCTTCCACCGCACGAAAGAAAGAGCCATGACCAATACCTCCGCGGGGACCATGACGGCCCTGCAACAGATCGACTCCCGTCCACTCACCAAGAACCAGAAGAACCTGATCTCGCTGGCCGTCGTCGGCAACATCTCCGAGTTCTTCGACATGTTCATCATCGGGTTCGCCGTCTCGAGCCTTCTGAAGGACACCACGTGGCACCTGCAGGGCTACGAGGCGGGCATCATCCTCGCCATGTCGGGCCTGGGCACCGTGATCGGCTCCATCATGTGGGGACGCCTTGCCGACAAGATCGGCCGCAAGTCCGCCTTCATGTGGTGCACCATGCTCTTCACGGTCTTCACGCTGGCCTGCGTGGCGGTGCCGACGGACGGCTGGATCCTGCTGGCTGCCCTCCGCATCCTGGTCGGCGTCGGTGTCGGGGGCCTGAACATCACCTCGATTCCGTACGTCCAGGAGTTCGTGCCCGCCAAGCAGCGCGGCCTGCTCGCCGGCCTGACCGCCGTCTTCATCCCGTTCGGGCTGTTCCTCGGCTCGATGGCGCAGATCGCCACCGGCACCAACTGGCGCCTGCTGATCGGCCTCGGCGCGATCCCGATCCTGCTTCTTCTGTGGATCCGGATGGTCCCGGAGTCCCCGCGCTTCCTGCAGAGCCACGGCCGCATCGACGAGGCCAAGAAGGCCCTCGCCTGGGCCCTCGAGCTGCCCGTCGATCAGGTCGGCGCCCTCCCCGAGGTCACCAGCACCAAGTCGGCCTCCTACTCGGTGATCTTCGCCAAGTACCTCAAGCCCCTCGCGATCGTCAGCTTCGGCTCGTTCTGCTTCATCTTCGGCGCCTCCGTCATCCAGTCGTGGGGCCAGTCGATCCTGGGCTCGGCCTACAAGTTCGACGCCGGCATGATCGGCGGACTGTTCATCCTGGTGTCCTTCGGCGACCTCCTCGGACGCTTCTCCTCGGCGTGGCTCGCCGACCGCATCGGCCGCAAGCGCGTCATGCTGGTTTTCGGCCTCATCGGCGCCGTCGGCCTGCTGATCGCGGCCGGTTCCACGATGCTCGCCGGTGGCGGCTCCAACGCCGGCTGGATCTTCTTCGTCGGCATCCTCATCGCGATGACCTTCGGCGACGGCGCCTTCGGCGTCCTGAACCCGTTCGGCGCCGAGCAGTTCCCGAACGAGGTGCGCGCCACCGGCCTAGGCCTCGGCTACGGCATCGGCGCGTCGGCCAAGGTCTTCGGCCCCGGCCTCCTGGGCGTCATGTTCGGCGCCAAGGTGACCCCGGCGTCCATCCCGCCGGCGTTCCTCTTCTTCGCGATCCTGCTGATCCTCGGCGGCATCACCTACCAGTTCGCCACCGAGACCAAGGGCAAGTCGCTCGAGTCCATCTGATCGCCCCCACTGAAAGGGAACCGCAATGAGCAAGATCGACGACATCACGCGCGAGAGCTGGATCCTGGGCGCCTTCCCCGAGTGGGGCACCTGGCTGAACGAGGAGATCGACGCCACCGAGGTGGCCCCGGGCACCTTCAGCATGTGGTGGATCGGCTGCACCGGCATCTGGCTGAAGACGCCCGGCGGCGCGAACATCGCCACCGACCTCTGGTTCGGCAACGGCAAGCGCACGCAGAAGACCAAGGAAATGGCGCCGTTCCATCAGATGCGCAACATGACCGGCGGACGGGCCACCCAGCCCAACCTCCGCGCGGCCCCGATCGTCTTCGACCCGTTCGGCGTGACCCAGGTGGACGCCGTCCTCTCGACCCACATCCACCAGGACCACATCGACCCGTTCTTCGCGGCCGCCGTCCTGCAGAACTGCGCGCCGGACGTCCCGTTCATCGGGCCCGAGGGCTGCGCCGCGCTGTGGATGAAGTGGGGGGTGCCGGCTGAGCGGATCACGGTCGTCCACCCCGGCGACACGGTGAAGATCAAGGACGTGGAGATCGTCGTCCTGGAGTCCTTCGACCGGACGATCCTGGTCACGGCGAGCGAGGACATCCGCGGCACCGTGCCCACGATGGACGACAAGGCCGTGAACTACCTGTTCAAGACCCCGGGCGGCAACCTGTACCACTCCGGCGACAGCCACTACTCCATCCGGTTCGCGAAGCACGGCAAGGAGCACGACATCGACGTGGCCCTCGGCTCGTACGGCGAGAACCCGGCCGGCAACCAGGACAAGATGACCTCCGTCGACGTCCTGCGGATGGCCGAGGCCCTGAACTGCAAGGTCGTCCTGCCGTTCCACCACGACGTCTGGACGAACTTCAAGGCCGATCCCCTGGAGATCCTGCTGCTCTGGAACTACAAGAAGAACGTCCTGCAGTACCGGTTCAAGCCGTACATCTGGGACGTCGGCGCCAAGTTCACCTACCCCGACGACAAGGACAAGATCCAGTCCCACTACCGTCGCGGGTTCGAGGACGCCTTCACCGACGAGCAGAACGTGCCGTTCCCGTCCATCCTCTGATCGGACGCCGACGGCCCGGCTGGGCACACACCGCGAGGGCGGGGGACAAGGTCCCCCGCCCTCGCGGCGTCCGTGTGTAGGGTGCGGTGGATGCGCGCGTACGGGGAACTGGTGGTCAGCGGGTTCCGCCGCTACAGCCGCTACCGCGCCGGCCTCGTCGCGGCGTTGTTCACCAACTGCCTGTTCGGCTTCATCCGCGCGTCGCTGCTCATCGCCACGATCACCGCGGCGGGGACGACGGTGGGCGGCTACGACGCCCTGCGGGCCAGCACCTACGTCTGGGTCGGCCAGGGGCTGCTCGGGGCCATCCCGCTGTGGGTGGTGGGCGAGGTCGCCGAGCGGGTCAAGACCGGCGACATCGCGGTCGACCTGCTGCGTCCGGTGTGGACGATCGGCCAATGGTGGGCGGTCGACCTGGGGCGGGCGGCGTCCCAGGTGCTGCCTCGACTCGTCCCGATGGTGGCGGTCGGGGCGCTGACCACGGGCGTCGCGCTGCCGAGGCGTCCCGAGGGGTACCTGTTGTTCGTCGTGTCGCTGGCGCTCGCCGCGAGCCTGGCGTTCTTTGCCTGGCTGCTCGTGAACCTGCTGGCCCTCTGGGTGACCGAGGTGCGCGGCTACCTGAACCTGTTCATGATGGTGCTCGGCCTGCTCGCCGGGCTGATCGTGCCGGTGTCGTGGTTCCCCGACTGGCTGCGCGTCGCCGACTCCTGGACGCCGTTCCCCAGCATGTTCCAGGCCCCGGTCGAGGTGATGATGTCGTCGCCGGCGTCCGCCCAGATCATCGGGACGCAGGCCGCTTGGCTCGCCGTGCTGATCGGGGTCGCCCAGGTGATGCTGGTCCGTGGCTCGCGCCGGCTGGTGGTCAACGGTGGCTGAGACGCTCGACGCCCGCCCCGTGACGGGCTGGGCGATGACCAGGACGCTGCTGGGCGCCCGGCTGCGCGCGCAGGCGTCCTTCAGGGGCAGCTTCGCCGTCGACCTGGTCAGCCAGTTCGCGGCGTCGCTCGTCGACTTCGCCGAGCTGTACGTCCTCCTGCACAACGCTCCCGTCATCGGCGGCATGAACCTCACCCAGGCCGGCGTCGTCTTCGGGCTCTCGACGCTGGCCTTCGGGCTGGCCGACCTGGTCTTCGGGCAACTCGACCGCGTCGATCGGCTCATCCGCGCCGGCCAACTCGACACGCTGCTGCTGCGTCCGACCTCGTTGCTGCTCCAGCTGGTGACGGCCGACGTCCAGCTTCGCCGCCTGGGGCGCGCCGGCTTCGGGCTCGCGGCGTACCTGGTCGCGCTGGCCTGGGCGGGCGTGACCTGGACGCCGGCGAACGTCGCGCTCGCCGTGATCGCCCCGGTCGGCGGCGTCCTGATCTTCGGGGCGCTGTTCCTCGCCTCGGGCAGCCTGCTGTTCTGGGTGCTGGACGGCGGCCAGGCCGGCAACGCCCTGACCTACGGCGGGCGCTACGTGTCGTCGGTCCCCGGGGCCGCGCTCGCCGCGCCGCTGCGGGCGTTCTACACGTTCGTCGTCCCCACCATCCTCGTCGCCTACGTTCCGGCCGCGGTGCTGCTGGGCCTCCCGCTGCCCGCGCTGCTCTGGCCGCCGATGGCGTGGCTCGGCGTGCCGGTCGGCGTGGTGTTGTGGGGCGTGGTTCTGCTGATCTGGCGTGCGTCGATCCGGCACTACACGGGAGCGGGGGGCTGATGGCGATCATCGAGACACGGGGGCTGACCAGGGACTACGTCGCCTACGACGGTTCCGGCCTGCGACGGACGCGGCGCCTCGTCCGGGCGCTCGACGGACTCGACCTGCGCGTCGAGCCGGGGGAGGCCGTCGGCTACCTCGGGGCCAACGGCTCAGGGAAGTCGACGACGATCAAGATGCTGACGGGCATCCTCGTGCCGTCGTCCGGGTCGGTGCGCACGTGCGGTCTCGACCCGGTGCCGTCGCGGCGGCAGCTCTCCAAGCGGATCGGCGTCGTCTTCGGCCAGCGCAGCGCCCTGTGGTGGGACCTGCCCCTGGTGGAGTCGTTCCCGATCCTGGCGGCCATCCACCGGTTGCCGGAGGCGTCCTGGCGGCCCCGGTTCGACACCCTCGTCGACGGCCTGGAGCTGGGCGCCTTCCTGGAGCGTCCGGTCCGCAACCTGTCGCTGGGGCAGCGCATGCGAGGCGAGGTCGCGGCCGCGCTGCTGCACTCGCCCGACCTGGTCGTGCTCGACGAGCCGACGATCGGCCTCGACATGATCAGCAAGGACAACGTCCGCCGCTTCCTGGCCCGCGACCGCGCCGAGCGCGGGACGACCCTGCTGCTCACCACGCACGACCTGGCCGACGTCCAGCGGCTGTGCGGCCGGATGGTCGTCATCGATTCCGGACGCCTCGTGTTCGACGGCACCGAGGCGCGGCTCGCCGAGGCCACCGACGCCGAGCGGCTCTTGGTCATCGACCTGGCTGAGCCGGTCGAGGGCGGCGCGCTGGCGTCCGTCCTGCCGCCGGGGTGTCGCTTGGACGCCGTCGAGGCCGAGGGACGCCGCGTCAGCCTCGCGTTCACCGCCGCGATCAGCGCGGCTCAGGTGCTGGCGGCGGTCGCATCCCGGGCCGAGGTCGTCGAGCTGGCCCTGGCCGAGCCGGCGATCGAGGACCTGGTCCGCCAGCTCTACACCCGCGAATCTCCCACCAACGCCGCTAGTCGACCCAGTCGAACGTCTTGGTGACGGCCTTCTTCCACATCCGGTACAGGTCGGCGCGCTGGTCCTCGGGCATGGACGGCGTCCAGCGCCGGCCCTCGGCCCAGTTGGCGACGACGTCGGCCTCGCCGGCCCAGTACCCGACCGCGATGCCGGCGGCGTACGCGGCGCCGAGCGCCGTGGT
>Ga0075152_10002734_pt1 | contig 12483 bp, 9 predicted proteins | sample JI61114C2DNA_FD_70964 | JGI IMG/M metagenome (GOLD analysis project Ga0075152, IMG submission 70964) | Wastewater effluent complex algal communities from Wisconsin, to seasonally profile nutrient transformation and Carbon sequestration -... | ecosystem: Engineered > WWTP > Effluent > Algae...
TGCAAGGATGCGAACTACGACCTGGTGATATTGGAAAGCGCCGGGGTTGGTCAAAGCGATGCATCGATACTCGATTATTGCAACATCAGCATGTATGTGATGACGCCTGAATATGGAGCTCCATCGCAGCTGGAAAAAATAAACATGCTCGATTATGCCGATGTGGTGTGTATCAATAAATTTGACAAGGCTGGTGCACTGGATGCGTTGCATGATGTGCGCAAGCAATATAAAAGAAGCCGTGCACTTTGGAATGCAGCCGATGCTGACCTTCCCGTGATCGGTACCATTGCGGCCCAGTTCAACGATACAGGCGTGAATGAACTTTTTGAAAGGCTGATGGAAAAAATACTGGAGAAGACCGGTGTTGCTTTTCATGGTGATATTACCCATCATGCCCATACAACAGATACCAAGAGCCAGTCGACCATCATACCGCCGAAGCGTGTACGCTATTTGTCAGAAATCGCGGAAGCCATTTATGAGTATGATGAAAATGTGCAGCAACAGGCAACCATCGCCCGTAAACTTTACCAGCTGAAAGGTGCTGTTGACATCCTGAAGCCCGCCGATGATGACAATATTCATCGTACGATCGCAGAACTGGAACAACAACTTCAACCAGAATCCAAAAAATTACTGGGAGGCTGGGCTGCCGTGCAGGAGCGCTATAGCAAAGAGTTTTATGAATTCCAGGTAAGGGATAAAGTGATCAAACAACCGCTTACCTATAAGAGTTTATCCGGCACCGTTATATCGAAAGTGGTATTGCCGAAATATAGTGATTGGGGAGATATCCTCACCTGGCAATTGCAAGAAAATGTACCTGGTGAATTTCCATTTACAGCAGGTGTGTTTCCATTGAAAAGAGATGGCGAAGATCCAACCCGCATGTTTGCCGGCGAAGGTGGCCCCGAAAGAACCAACCGCCGCTTTCATTATGTGAGCCTTGGGCAACCCGCGAAAAGGTTGAGTACGGCGTTTGACAGTGTGACTTTATATGGAGAAGATCCTGCGCATCGTCCGGATATTTATGGTAAAGTAGGCAACAGTGGTGTGAGCATTGCCACGGTGGATGATGCCAAAAAATTATACAGCGGCTTCGATCTCTGCGATCCGAAAACCTCGGTGAGCATGACCATCAACGGCCCGGCGCCGATCCTGCTGGCCTTCTTCATGAATGCAGCGATTGACCAACAATGCGAAAAATATATCCTCGAACACAACCTGCGGGATGAAGTAAATAAACTTATCGAATCAAGATATGCGGTGGATAGCCTGCCAAAATATACAGGCACGGATGGCAAACCCGTTGCTCCTTTGAAAGGAGAGTTGTCGGGCGCTTTGCCGGCTGGCAATGATGGACTGGGGCTTCGTTTACTAGGTCTCAGTGGGAAGGATGTATTGCCGGCCGATGTGTATGAAAAGATCAAGGCCAATGCATTGTCGACCGTAAGGGGAACGGTGCAGGCTGATATTTTGAAAGAAGACCAGGCGCAGAACACTTGTATTTTCTCTACCGAATTTGCATTGAAGCTCATGGGCGATGTACAGCAATATTTTATTGATCACAGCGTACAGAATTTTTACAGCGTGAGCATCAGCGGCTACCATATTGCGGAAGCGGGCGCCAATCCTATTACACAGCTCGCCTTTACTTTGGCGAATGGATTTACGTATGTTGAATATTACCTCAGCAGGGGCATGAATATAGATGATTTTGCACCCAACCTGTCGTTCTTCTTCAGCAATGGCATGGATCCCGAATACAGTGTGATTGGCCGTGTGGCCCGTCGCATCTGGGCCAAGGCCATGAAGAATAAATACAAGGCTAACAGTCGTAGCCAGAAACTAAAATATCATATTCAAACGAGTGGACGAAGCCTGCACGCACAGGAGATCGATTTCAACGACATTCGTACCACGCTGCAGGCACTCTATGCCATTTACGATAATTGTAATTCTTTACATACTAACGCTTACGATGAAGCGATCACCACACCAACCGAAGAAAGCGTGAGAAGGGCGATGGCGATACAGCTGATCATCAACCGGGAACTGGGTACGGCCAAGAATGAGAATCCCAACCAGGGATCTTTCCTCATCGAAGAACTCACCGACCTGGTAGAACAGGCTGTGATGACCGAGTTCAACCGCATCACCGAACGGGGAGGTGTACTTGGCGCCATGGAACGCATGTACCAGCGCAATAAGATACAGGAAGAAAGTCTTTACTACGAAACACTTAAACATACCGGTGAGTATCCTATTGTAGGAGTGAATACTTTTCTAAGCAAGAAAGGATCACCTACGATCCTGCCAACAGAAGTGATCCGGTCAACCACTGAAGAAAAGGAATTCCAGATCAGTACACTCAATGCCTTTAAGAAACGCCATGATGAAAAATCAGCGGCTATGCTTACCCGTTTGCAGGAAGTGGCCATCAGCAATGGTAATTTGTTTGATGAGTTGATGGAAACGGTAAAGCATTGTTCGTTGGGGCAGATCACCAATGCCTTGTATAGTGTGGGCGGACAGTATAGGAGAAATATGTAAGCAGATTTAGGCGAGGCATGCCTGGTAAGCACCAGGTGTGATGCCTTCCATTTTCTTAAAGATGCGCACAAAATAATTTACATCGGCGAAACCGCAGAGAATGCTTACCTGCGTTATATTCTTTCCTTTTTGCGACAGGAGCTGCTTGGCGAGTTTGATCCTTTCCTGGTTGATGTATTCCAAAGGCGTTACGCCGAACTGTTCCCTGAACCATTTAAAAAAATGATTGCGGCTGAGGTAGGCTTTGCGGCATAGCTGGTCGATGAGGATCTTATCGGTAAGGTTTTCGTGTATGAAATGTATCACGAACTGCAGACGGTTTTGATTATTTTGTTGAGAACTTTCGGTGACCACCTGCTGCAGGTGCTGGCTCTGCACCAGCCTGATCATGAGTTCCTTTAAATTGAGATCGGCATAGATATTCTTCGTGGGTTCGCTGCTGTTACATACCCGGATGAGTTTGTTTATCAGTCCCGATACTTCATCATTGTTCTCAAAATGATATTGGTTGAACTGCAGCTTCCATTCATGATCCTCCACCTTGCGGTCGTTATAAAAATTATTCAGGTAATCGAGTGTGTTGGAAATATACGCAGCATCTACGGCCAGGGCAATGCATTGGGAAGGTGTTTCAGCCGATGCTTCCGGGAAATCGATCACCATCGTTTGATTGGCAGGTACGATCACCGTTTCGCCAGGCAGGTACTCAAAGGCAGGATCCTCAAACAGGTGCATGATCTTTTTGCCCCTAACCATACTCGTTATCACGAAGTCGCCAAAGGTTAGCGGCACCCGCCAGGCCTGCTGGTAGCTTTCAAATATATTCAGTTCACAATTGTTAAGGTTAAATATGCGTCGGTTCTCTACCAGCGTTTGCAGGTATTTGGGATGCGTAAGATTGATATGTTGCAGGCTGTTCTTGCGGGGCATGTAACCGTTAATTCTAACAGCAATGTACCATGCTTTGCGGCTTTGGCAAAATAGCGGGTACGATTGTGCTAAAGAAAGATACAATCCGGATATTCTTTCTGCAGAAAAAGGGGAAGATTCACAGATTATTTAACGATTAAATGCCTGCTATCATGAGTACAACAACAGCGGCCCCTGTGTCAAAAGTGGCCACACGTCCTGCTTTTAAAGACAAATACGAACATTACATCGGGGGAAAATGGGTTGCCCCATCCAGTGGAGAATATTTCGACAATCCATCACCCATCGACGGAAAAGTATTTACCAGGGCTGCCCGCGGTAATGCTGCTGATATTGACCTGGCCATTGAATCGGCTCACCAGGCTTTTAAGACCTGGGGTAAAACGTCGGCTACAGAGCGCAGTAATATTATGATCCGCATCGCACAGGTGATCGAAGACAATTTAGAATACCTCGCCATTGTAGAAACCATTGACAATGGTAAAGCCATCCGTGAAACCCGTGCTGCTGATCTGCCGTTGGTGATCGATCACTTCCGTTATTTCGCCGGCGTGATCCGCAGTGAAGAAGGATCGATGAGCGAACATGATGAGCATACGGTTTGCCTGAATGTGCATGAACCCATTGGCGTAGTTGGACAAATCATTCCCTGGAATTTTCCGTTGCTGATGGCCACCTGGAAAATTGCACCCGCTCTTGCAGCCGGATGTTGTGTAGTAGTAAAACCTGCTGAACAAACACCCACCAGTATCATGTGCCTGATGGAACTCATCGGCGACCTCTTGCCTGCTGGTGTATTGAATATTGTAACGGGCTTTGGTCCGGAAGCAGGTAAGCCATTGGCCAATTCGCCCCGCATCAATAAAGTTTCCTTTACCGGTGAAACCACTACTGGCCGTTTGATCATGCAATACGCTTCAGAAAACCTGGTACCGGTTACCATGGAACTCGGTGGTAAGAGTCCGAATATCTTTTTTGAAAGCGTGGGTGATGCAGAAGATGAATTCTTCAATAAGGCTGTGGAAGGCGCAGTGATGTTTGCCCTCAACCAGGGAGAGATCTGTACCTGCCCAAGTCGTATGCTCGTTCATGAAAAAATCTACGATCGTTTCATGGAAAAAGTGATCCAGCGTACCAATTCGGTAAAAATGGGAAATCCATTAGCAGATGATACCATGATGGGTGCACAGGCTTCCGAAGATCAATATAATAAAATATTAAGTTACCTCGACATAGGCAAACAGGAAGGTGCACAACTGCTCGCCGGCGGAGAAGCTTTTCACCAGAACAGCGGACTGGAGCATGGATATTACATCAAGCCGACCATTTTCAAAGGGCATAATAAAATGCGCATCTTCCAGGAAGAGATCTTTGGACCGGTACTATCGGTAACCACTTTCAAAACTACTGAAGAAGCCATTGCCATTGCCAATGATACGTTGTATGGTTTGGGTGCAGGTGTGTGGACGAGGGATGCGCATGAGCTATACCAGGTACCCCGGGCGATACAGGCCGGCAGGGTATGGGTAAACTGTTATCATAACTATCCCGCACATGCGCCGTTTGGTGGGTATAAAAAATCCGGATTCGGACGGGAGAATCATAAGATGATGTTGGGCCATTACCGCCAGACGAAAAATATGCTCATCAGTTATAGCAAATCCAGCCTGGGCTTTTTTTAGTAGATACGCTAGATGCCACAAATAGTTTGTATTTATAAAAGTTAAAAGGGCATACGTCTTGCATTTTTAAAGAGGGTCCGAATTCGTTTTCAAGGAACTGAAGTTGAAGCTACAGTAGTGCAAAAGTTTAATCAGGGCTCCCTCCCGAAAAAAGGATGTAATTCCTGCCCGACTGAATCGGTCAGGCGGGTTTTTCGGGGCTCTTTTTTTGCGGAACGTCCCGATGAGCGAAGCGATTTCGGGAGTACTTTTTTTGCTTGCCCCGAAGAGCGAAGCGGAACTCGGGGGAGAAGCAAAAAAGTAAGTATGAAATCATGCAGTATTTTTTAAAAATTGCATCATACATAAAATACATATTATGTACATACCAAGGATACTGGCTACTGAAAAAGCGCTGGAGCTGATTGTCAAACTGAAAGCCATGCATGGCCCACTCATGTTTCACCAGAGTGGCGGATGCTGTGATGGCAGCCAGCCCATGTGTTTTGAAGAGGGGGAGTTCCTGGTTGGGAATAGTGATGTATGCCTGGGATTGATCAGTGATTGTCGTTTTTTCATGGCGGCCGACCAGTTTGCATATTGGCGACATACCCAACTCATCCTGGATGTAACGCCGGGGCGTGGGAGCAGTTTTTCAATAGAGATACCATTGGGGGTGAGGTTTTATATTCAGTCGAAACTTTTTACAGAAGCAGAGATGGAACAACTGGAGCCCTTGTTAGAACATGAAGCCTCGAAACGTTGAGAAGAAAAACCCGGGAGCATAAAGAAGCTGCATACAATTGTATGCAGCTTTTGTTTATGGCGAAAATCAAGATGGAAATGCACACATCGTTTGTTAATCGGGGAGTTCCTCGCAGTAATAGCCGGCTCCCAGTATCATGGCTTCAATGTCTTTGGGTTGGATATGCCGGCTTACTACCCGTAAAACCATGTCGGGATCGTTGAGGTCCACATTCCATTGGTAAATGTCGGGGTGAACGTCGAGAGCAGGTTCTATATCCCTGATGCGATCATGATCCGACAGGTTGGTTTTAAAAACGAGGATGTCCATATATCGATGTTTGCAGTTGGTTGGTGAATGATACAGCGTTTATGGCATTACGTTAGTATCAGTTTTTGAGTGGGATGGCATGCCCCATCTTCCGCCGCAACGGTTTTTCCATTCTGATTTGAAGTTTTCCTTTTCTTCGGGGCTCATCGTTTCCCAGCGCTGCTTCATTTTCTGTTTCCACTCGGGATTTCCCCTCCAGCGCCGGCCGCCAAAGCCGCCGAATAATATTTTACTCAGTACGAGTATGCCCAGGGCCTGTATAAAGCTGATCGCTTTTACACCCAATACAGCGGGCAGGATGGCGTTCCATAGCCACATCACTACCCCTCCGAAGAGGAATGTGGCAGCGGCCACGAATACGATCATCATCAATGCTTTTTTTATCCAGAATTTTTTCATGTTATATTTTTTATCCGGCTTAGCCGGTGTTTTTTAATAATGTAATAATTCATCTTTCAATCCCTGCAACCTGTTGCGCAGGTGCAGCACCGCGTATCTTTTTCGGCTGATGAGCGTGGCCACGCTTTCGCCTGTTTCGGCAGCAATGTCTTTGAAGGCGATGTCATCAATTTCATGACGGATGAAAACGTCGCGTTGTTCGGCAGGTAATTCATCCAGGGCTGTTTTCAATTCTTCCCAGAAAAGGTTGCGCAGGTATTCTGTTTCGGGGTTGCTGTCGGTGCGCACCAACATTTCCTTCCAGTCAAATCCATCCTCTTCTGTTTCCTGCCTGCCCAGCACATCTTCAGCCAACGGCAATTTTTGTTTGCGATAGCTATCGGTGATCTTGTTACGTGCCACTTTATACAACCAGCCGCTCACCTGTTCGATGGGTTCGGTATTGCCGGCGAACTGGTACAGCACATCCTGCAGGATATCTTCTGCATCTTCAGTACTGTTGACCCGTTTGCGTATAAAGCCCAGCAATTGCTTGCTAAGTGCCTTTATGCTACCGGTAATGTTGTTGTTGCGTGTTGCAGCCATTGGTAATATGATCGCGGGTGCATCTTTCATCTATATACATGATGACGGATGCTTTATGAAAATGTTTTAAAAAAGAAATAATATTTTTTTAATTCCTGCACAAAGCTCTACAACTTACTGCCCATGCAGGTTAAAGTAAACCGTTCGTTGACTGTGGGAAACCGTTTACAAAATACCGTGTTTATACGGTTCCATTTTTCAAAATCTCCCTGTATCTTCGTTTCGGTTTTTCATAGGATATTGGATTTTAAAGCGGGGCTGGATTTCTATCCTGGCCCTTTTTTTTTGCCTTTTCAGCCCTGCTCAGCTTCGAATTCACATTACCCCAACTCATATACGAAATGAAACTATTTTAATGGTTCAACATTAAAAAGCTGTAATTTTTTTTTGATTATCATCGAATGGTCATTTTGCTACGTTATGTTGAATTTAACATTTAGGAGTGCTTTAACCTTATATCTTCGTATCGGTTTTTCATAGGATATTGGATTTAAAACGGGGCTGGATTTTTATCCTGGCCCCTTTGTTTTTTACAATTTGCCTGTTCAGCCTGTCATCATCACCGGAAATGAAACAATCCTGACCGTTGGTTAATTCTACTGTGCAGGCTTCCAGGTTACGTTCTATCTTCCATCCAGGTTTTTCATAGGTTATTGGATTTTAGAACGGGGCTGGATATTTATCCTGGCCCTTTTTTTATGTTTCCCTTTTTTACATCAAATACATCCTTCTTTAATTCGAATTTACCGTTTGTTCAACCGAACGTTCCGTTCAATAAATGAATAACATTCTATTAATACCGGATTTTTATTTTCACATCGGTTTTTCATAGGATACTAGATTTAACCGGGGCTGGATTTTTATCCTGGTCCCTTTTTTTATGTATAAACTTCCGGGGTTCACTCTTATTTTTCAAAACCCGCGTAAATCAAGGGTTTCCGCGGCAACAAAATCTTAACAAAATACCTGCTGTGTGCATGGACAAGATTCGGGGCTAAATCCTATTTTTGTTGCTTAAATCAAACAAGATACTATGAGACTAGCATTCGCATGCGTAACCCTTGCAGCCGTTTTCAGTGCCTGCAATGGCGGCGATAAAAAAGCCGACCTGGAAACCCCTGTACAAACTGTTGTACCCGATTCGGGAAAATACAATAACAGTATGTTATCAGATACCGGTAGTACCACTACGGTGAAAGCTGCACCGCCCAAGCAGGAATCTGCACCGGTTGTAGCGCCTAAACCTGTTGTGAAAAAACCGGAAACCAAGCCAGCACCGGCAACCCAGCCAGTGTACCAGGACAATACTCCGGCTACCAGCACTACTACAACGACTCCGTCAACTGAACCGGCCAGCACCGGAACATCGTCTACAACCCCAGCGGTAACACCTGAAGAAAAGAAAAAAGGCATGAGTAATTCAGCTAAAGGTGCCGTGATCGGCGGTGTAGCAGGTGCCATCGGTGGTGCCATCATCAGCAAGAAAAAAGGAACGGGTGCCGTTGTCGGTGGCGTACTGGGTGCCGCAGGCGGATATATTCTTGGAAAGAAAAAAGATAAGAAACAAGCGGCAGCTGATACGGCGCAGTAAGAATGAATATATTATTTTAGAGAGGTTGCAGAAGATGCAGCCTCTTTTTTTTGCAAAAAAAAGAATGTAGAATATAAAATGTAGAATACTCAATGTAAAAGGTGGGAGCTGGAAGAATGTAAAATATAAAATGTAGAATATTGAATGTAAAAGGTGGAGAGTTCAGTTCCTTGTTAGTAGTTCGAAATTTTTTTACCACAAGGTTCACGAAGATTTTTTACAAAGATCACAAAGGTTAACCACAGAGGATTGGGAGAAGATAATGTAAAATATAAAATGTAAAATACTGAATGTAAAAGGTGGAGAGTTCAGTTCCTTGTTAGTTATTCCTTGTTGGTAGTTCGAAATTCTTAACCACAGAGTAAAAGGAGTTTTTCACAGAGGAATGGGAGTTGAACATTGAATATTGATTATTGAATATTTTCTTCGAGTTCCTTGTTAATGATTCCTTGTTGGTAGTTCGAAATTCTTAACCACAGAGTTAAAAGAGTTTTTCACAGAGGAATGGGAGTTGAACATTGAATATTGATTATTGAATATTTTCTTCGAGTTTCTTGTTAATGATTCCTTGTTGGTAGTTCGATATTCTTTAGCCACAGAGTTAAAAGAGTTTTTCACAGAGGAATGGGAGTTGAACATTGAATATTGATTATTGAATATTTTCTTCGAGTTCCTTGTTAACGATTCCTTGTTGGTAGTTCGATATTCTTTAGCCACAGAGTAAAAGGAGTTTTTCACAGAGGAATGGGAGTTGAACATTGAATATTGATTGTTGAGTATTGAAAATTTGTTCTTACACTTCCTTGTAATTTGCTTCTTCATTTTGTATATATAATATTCACAAAGGAATTAACTTGCTGTTTATGATCTTCGGTAAAAGAATAATCTTCATCTTGTGCGTGACGCTTTCTGTTGCAGCATTGTTCACCGCATGTAGCCCGAAGCCATATGCCGCTTCCAATAAAAAATATAAGGAACAGGTGAAGGCGCTGAACAAACAGCTGTCTGCCCGACCAATAACCGATATCATCGCCGATTCGCTCCGGCAACCTGCGTATTGGGTAGGCACAACCAATTTCAATCTACGCAAACCGAATTATGTGATCCTGCATCATACGGCCCAGAACAGTTGCGAACAAACGCTGCAGACCTTTACGAAAGAAACCGCCCAGGTGAGCGCTCATTATGTGATCTGTGCCGACGGAACCCTGCACCATATGCTCAACGATTACCTTCGGGCCTGGCATGCCGGTGCCGGCAAATGGGGACAGGATGCTGATATCAATTCTGCTTCAATTGGCATAGAGATCGATAATAATGGAATGGTTCCTTTTACCGAAGCACAACTCAATACCTTACTGGGTGTCCTGGCCACATTGAAAAAGACGTACAATATTCCCACGGGTAATTTTATCGGTCATGCCGATATTGCCCCAGGCCGCAAAGTAGATCCCAATGTTTATTTTCCATGGAAGCGACTGGCCGACAGCGGCTATGGCAAATGGTTTGGCGATACGACCAATGTCTTACTGCCCGCCGATTTCAACAGCAGCCTGGCCCTGCGCATCATCGGCTACGATATCAGTAACCTGCCCGCCGCCACGCAAACCTTCCGCCGGCATTTTTTACAAATAGATTCACCCGGTGAACTGACCGAACCGGAGAAGAAAGTGCTGTATGTACTCATGAAGGAATATCTCTAAATAACCCTATCATTTAAAAGGGTTTACATTACAACTTTATGATTTCGTGATTCAATAGATTTTTTTGAAACTCAGAGACACGAAGACACAAAGGCACAGAGAAAAACAAAAAAAGAATTTAATAAACAACTTCGTGTCTTCGTGCCTCTGTGCCTTCGTGTTTCAAAAAAATCCTTTTTCTAAGTAGATTGCAAATCAATAAACAGATCAGTGAGCTTTATCTCCTCCAATACCATTCGTTTCGACCCCACTTCCTCATCATACCATTTCACCAGCCTGATCATTCCATCGGCGATCTCGATGCCGGTGATATCGCCATCGCTGAAACAACAACAGCCGCTGTTGAAGTAAGATGGCTTCACCATTTCCCTGGGTTCAACGGTAGGGATGTTGTTGCTGGGATGATCGAAATATTTACCCGATGCAAAGACCGGCTGATGCGTATGTCCCGTGATGAGGATCATATCCTGTTGACGGCTGCTCCATTCATGCATCATCTTATTGTGTGCGTTTCGCAGTCCGTAACTCGTACTCGGAGAATTCACATTGATGCGCAGGTAGCGTTGCAGCGGCATCCATAGATGCGCCACTACCCATGTGCTGAGTGCATTGTTATCACTCATGAGATCGCCCTGGTGGCCGTGGGTGAGAAATACATTCGGTAATTCAGATCCCGATCTATTGCGCAGGATAATCCCTTCATAAACGGGCATGGGTAACCGAAAAACATTTTTCAGGTACATCATCACATCCAGTGTATTCTTCCACATGATGTCGTGGTTGCCAAAAGTGCGGTAATATCTTTTTGGCTGAAATGCTGCTTCAGCTTTTAAGGCCATTGCATTGGCAGTGATGATCTCCGGAGCTTTGAACTTCCATAGTTCCTCGCTGTCGCCGAGGGAGATGAACGTGTAGGCGTTACTGTTATAATGATCCAGGGCGGCAATGTAGTTTTTTTCGCATGGACTAAAATCATCGGCTCCCGATCTGTTGCCCTTGTGCTGGTCGCTGAAAATAATGAACCGGTCCTCGTGGAGGTTGGTATCGATCACGGTGAGACGCTTTTTCTTTCCTGCCTTGCTCCCATAGAGATCGCTGAGTGATTTTTCCACGTTGGCTTTCTTCGGGGCAGCCGACATGCGATCCGCCATCCACCTGAGTGGCCTGCTGAGCAACCAGTAAAGGAATTTTCTCATAAAGGCATGTTACGGTTGACTGGGCGTTGAAAAATACCTGCCGATCACCGGGAATTTCGCCAGCTCCTTTCTTTCAATCAACGCAATGAACCAGCAATAGGCCGATAGCAGCAGGAAGGCCGAACCCAGGTCAAGGTAAATATTATTGATAAGAGAAACAATGCCTTTGTGTAGGAAGAACAGCAGCAACATGATCACCATATAGGCCAATAATTTCTTGGTAGCATAAGGAATGCGATAAGCTTTTTGTCCCCAGGCATAGGAGATCACCATCATGCTGCCGTAACAGATGAAGGTGGTCCAGGCGCAGGCCATGTAACCATATCGTGGTATGAAAGCAAAATTGAACAGGATCGTAATGCCGGCACCGATGATGGTGATGAGCGCACCCGAGCCGGTTTTATGCGACAGTTTATACCAGATGCTGAGGTTGTAATAGATCCCCAGGAACATGTTGGCCAGTAAGAGGATGGGCACTACGGAAAGCCCGGCCCAGTATTTCGGACCGATGAAATGTTGCCAGATGGGCATGAACATACTCACCACCAGGAACATTACTGAAATGATGATGACGAAAAACTTCATCACCCTGGCGTATACACGCTGTGGATTGGCGCCTTCGGCCTGTTTGAAAAAGAAGGGCTCGGCACCCATTTTAAAAGCCTGTATGAAAAGCGTGATGAGGATCGATAATTTATAACAGGCATTGTATATACCCACTTGCTCTTCCCTGAATTCCACCGTGCCCGGCAACCACCAGCGCAGCATCAACCGGTCAAACGTTTCA
>Ga0075152_10002735_pt1 | contig 12477 bp, 19 predicted proteins | sample JI61114C2DNA_FD_70964 | JGI IMG/M metagenome (GOLD analysis project Ga0075152, IMG submission 70964) | Wastewater effluent complex algal communities from Wisconsin, to seasonally profile nutrient transformation and Carbon sequestration -... | ecosystem: Engineered > WWTP > Effluent > Algae...
GAAGAAGAGAGCAAGAGGTTGGAGGTGAACACGATCTACTACGTGATTGTGATTTCCAAGATTGTGAATTGCGGAATCTACCGGGCTTTTGTTTACGGTACTCCACCCTGCAGCAAAGAGGAAGGAAGATAGAATACGAATAGGATCTGTGACCTCTACTTTATGAAGCCATTCTCGATCACCACTGACCCTCTACTATTGGAGAGCAGGACTGCCGAAGATTTAGATAAAATAGGGCCATTACTGAGCTGTGAGGATATACAAGCTGAAGCTCTGTACATACTGATGCCATCGAAGGTCACCTTGAAGAAGTGTAACTACAACTATGAGGAAATTACAAACAGTGTCTTGCTTTCACCCAGTGATATTCGCCTAAATTGTGAAGTCACGTATTTCGAGGAGGCCAGCACCGACTGCACCCGTTTGGTGATCGATAGAACCGAACTACGGCCAGAAGAGCTAGTGCAAAAGGACCAGTTGGCAGCCTTCATGAAAATGTAGAAGCTGGATACATTCGAGGAGTGCAAAACTCGTCTTCGCAGTATTCTATGCTTCACCCGCTACCTGTCCAACTTCGACTTCATCAACATATTCAACAATACCCTCGAGCAGATCTCTCTGACTTCCTCCCTGAAGCAGCTGCGGCTAAACAGCAAGTTCGATCGACTGCGTGTCTTGGATATCTCGGACAATGAGCTCCAGAAATTCGACATCAAGACAGCAAAGTTCCCGGCTTTGCAGTACTTCGAAATCAAAAATACCTTCTTGAAGAGCCTCGATCTGGACGACGATGAATCTCCCTTGCCAAAGATTACCAGCATCAAAATCCTATCCAACAGGTATTTCGAGAACGCCAGTTTCCTGGAACTGACACTGCCTACCCTCACGACCATCAATATCTCGCATTGCAAGATCAAGCACGTTACCAAGATATGGCAGATGGATTCACTCAAGGAACTTGACCTGTCTAACAACTTGCTTGAAGAGTTCATTGCTGGTGAGGACTCGAGACTCCCCAAGCTCGCGAAGGCCAAATTCGACAGCAACCTAATGCGGGTGTTCGATATGAAATTTTGTGTGGCCAACTAGCTGACTTCTCTGAGCATGTCAAACAACCTCTTGGAGGAGCTTCGGTTGCCACCCCTTCCCAAGATCGAGGTGCTCGAACTCTGTAAATGTGCAGCATTACTCAGCATTCAACTACCTCACCGAGCTGAATATTGATCAGCTAGGCATCAAGTACCCACGCAAGAAACTGCTTAATGTCTACTTCCGTATGAGATACCATCTAATTCAGCATACAATCAAATCACGGGGCTGGTGGCTAGCAATGATACCCTCAAAGTGCTTGGTAATGTCGAGGCCTTTATGAATAAGGGGTTCGAGCTTACTAAGGAGCAATAACCCTTCTCCAGCAAGTTTTAAATTCGCTATGAGGGGATTCTCAAATTCGCGTTGCAGGTCACCCACCTCTACCTTCAGTGGACTGTCAATCGAAAAGACATATCCGCCTAGAAGATACGATACCTTAAGGAGTTTCCAGGACTGAACTAATACGTCGATTGGAAGGAGGAAGGTAGAATAGTAATAAGGGAGAAGCAGCCTCTTAACGAGGAGAAGGAGATTCGGGTGGCACTTCACAGAAGACTCCGATAGATAAACTAACATTAGCGCAAAGAAGCCTAGCAAGCAGAGAGAAAAGTCACTGTCTGTTCTTGATATTCTCTTTTTCATCGAGCTGGCGCTTCTCCATCAACTTCTTGGTAGTGCTTTCCTGCATCACGAGCAGCTTCCCGTAGAGACCGTCGTGGAGCTACTGCAGGCTGTCGAAGAACAGTTTGTATGTCTTCATGAGGCGGGGATTCTACTGACCGTTCAACAGTGTCCCGAGCGTCTCCGAGAACTGTTCCTAGAAGTCATGAAGACTTTAGCGAGTGGTTTCGACCTCGTCAACCACCTTGGAAAGTATCCATAAGGCTCCTTCCATGTAAATTACCTTGTCATAGTTGGTGGACTCGCTTTCGATAAGTTTGACCCGCTCATGCAGAAGCCGTATCTACTTCTACTTGAGTCGCAGCTCATCCTAATATTGCCCTGCCACCTTCAGACTATCAATCTTGACGTTATTCTTTTCCCCACGGTAACGAGCTTTGCTCACCTCCTTCTTCAGCCGTTCTATCTGTTTGCGTGCGAGCATTTAGTCGTATCGCTGCTCCATCCTCTTCCGAAGCTTCTGAAGTTCGGCTTCATAATTTTCGCGAACTCGCTTGACGTGGTTCTCTTCTCGAGCCAGCCAGATTTGGTTGAGTCCAAATAGCACTTCTTCTATGCACTCTTCATTGAGGCTCTCATACTTCAGCTTCATGTCCAGCATGAACTTGTAACTTTGGGTGGGGGTCCAGATGAGCTTTTCCTCAATACGGATGTCCATACAGCTGCACAATTTCGGCTTGTTCGGACGTTGTTGTAGTAATCCATTGGCTTTCAACCTTTTAGGAATGAATTTGAGGAAATGAACAGCTTTGGTATCTTCCGTGAACAATGCGAACTCTTTGTACTCTTGGGTGGACTTCAAAAGACCCACCAATCGCTCGATGGTTCTATTGAGTTCATCTATCTCCAAGAGTTGGGCACCTTTGGATTCCTGATCAAGGTAGATCTCATGCATCGTTCTCTATGCCTGCTGCAGCTGACGTTTCAATTGATCGTTCTCTTCTGCAATCCTCTCCGTTTGGTCAGTGAATTTCTGCGAATCGAGCTCCAACCCACGAACCTTCAGATTGAGTCTCTAGATTTCTCTGCTTTTTTGGTCGACCAGCTGCCGTAGCTAATCGAGCTCGTTCAACAACTAATGATTATCTCTGTCTGCAGCGAACGTGTTATGCTTATCGTTAGAAGGCGGGGGCTGTTGAACCTGCCGAGAATTGCGCTTCTCGAACTCAAGCTGCTGCCTCAAAACATCAATTTCATCTTCTGCTTCGCTGAGTTTCTTCATGAGCAATGACGTGTTCTCCCTGGCTTTCATCAACTGCTTTTCTGTCATGGCTAATCTCACCTCGAGATTCTTTTGCTCCTCCTGATGTATAGCTTCCTTGACAGACAGCAGCGACTTTTTATCACTGAAGCGATCGACACGCTTGCTTTCCTTGAGCCCCTTCCAGATCTGGTGTAGCTTCTCGATGTCCCTCGACTCGTTCTGATCGGGTTCACTTTCCTCCGACGAACTCATCTGTTAATAGCGATTTAAATTATTAATTTACTTGGGAGGAGAACCTCCCGAACAATATTATCATCAAGTGTAGTCGTTTGGTGAGTAGTCACCCCCTTCATCCTATTCGTTGATGCTGCGCCAAGGTACGAGCTAAGCTTAGTCGGCTTTTTGTTGAGCATTATCGTCTGCACGGTTACAGCTCTTGGATCGTTCTTGTGAGTTGTTCGAAATCTTATGCTTGAGGTGGAGCGGTGACGGTCGATGATGCCGTTCCAAATGCCGCTTTCGCAGAAAAGGAAGTTTGCTAAGTTCTTCTGCAATGGCTTTCGAGGGATCCTGATTGTTATGAATATCGCTAATAATCCGACAAACCTTTTCATAGTCCACTGTTACCTTTGGACAGGATTCGTTTCGGTTCTTGAGGTTCATCCGATTGTGGAGGTGTCCTCCTCGAATGCAGTAGTTAGCCTGCTCGTCCAGCTGTTTTAGATGCTTCTTGCGCTACTGCTTAAGCCTATCACGATATTTTCGCAGTAGGTCATTATAGTCCTGTCGCTCCGGCGAGCTTGTTCGGTGGGTTTCGATTGTTCGGTTGAGGGACTGAGGGGATCGGTCAAGTGGCCATTATTGAGTGTAAGAAGCCAGGCTCTGCTGCCTCCGCGGGTTGCCAGGTAGTCGGAACACAGTTGTAACGAAGCACGGTTTGGTGAAGGCCAGGACTTGGGTTTGACCCATTTTCGTCGCAGCCATGAACATCTCTGGAGGTTGTGTTCTACCTTTGGACATAATAAATGTAATAAAGCGCAAGCATCTCACGGTTGGACCGCACTGCGATCTCTCGTCGGACTCTCGTTCTTAGTAGTCTTCTAATCCCGGGATAGACGTGGAGGACTTTCAGTACTTGCTCGCTTCTCAAAGAACTCTTCCTTCGCAGCCTTTTCAGCACTCTTGCGAAACACCTCCATACGTTCGACAGCCTTGCCGAATACCTATTCGAAGCGGGTGAATATTATGAGCAACACCTTGACCAGCTTTCCGCTGCACATAAGATCGGCCAACTCATAGTTCTTTGGACGAAGAAAGCACGGGGCAAATACCACTGCACAGTTATAATTGCTCATCTTGTTGAATGCCTCTCTTCGAATGACCTTCTCCTTGAGGAATGAGCACATAAAGAGGATTACACAGTAGTTGAGTTCAGGAAGCTCCCTCAATAACGATCTAACAAAATCTAGCTCCTGGTCAGCTGGGATGCCGTTGATATTCATGATCTTTTCATAAACAGCGTAAGGAATTATGGGCTCTGCCAAGTTGGTAAAGATCTTTTTGATGACTCCCGCAACCACGTAGCCGTCAGTCACAGTCTCCAGATACTTCTCGTTACGGTTGAATAGCTCTCTGACAAGGTCTTCCTCCTCCTCGATGGAACCTGACTTACGGAATATCCCCTATAGCTCCAAGAACTTGGGTTGATACACGAAAGTCATAACCAGCAGCTTGAGTAGCTTGGGTACTCGCTCATCACTCATCTCCTAACATAAACCGACGGCTTACGTACTTCTACAAAGGCATATTCATACAGCTGAAAGGCGATACGTACTTCACCTGCGGCTCTGGAGGCTTCTTAACTGGGATCTAGACAGCCCCTTGACTGCTGAAGCTGAGAATCTCCTACGGCAGGCTCTCGTTGAACTTATTGGGCATCTTATACTTAGCTAGGTCCTCAAGTGCATTCACGAACTAAAGCCTCCGACTGAACAGTTTGTTGAGTCTACCAAATACAATCCAGTCAAGCGACTTCACTGAGAGAGAGGGACTAACAACATAGATTTTCTCTAGCTTGGAATAGTACATGATTGGAAGCGTCTTATACATGCTTTTGAAGGCTGAGAAACTGTCGTTGGAGTTACATAAGCAATTGAAGAAGACCACGCTATACTTTCGTATGACGGTGCTGTATTAGCGATACCATTACCGGAAGGCCTCGTCAAGAGACCGAATGTAAAGCCGGTAGAGCTTCTCCAGATCCTTTGAATCTGCCCCCTTGTAACGATGCCCGTAGAACAACAACAGCTGTCGATCCCTGCTATCCCAATCAATCAGCTAAAAGATGCGGTGTGATTATTCACGTTCGAGGTCCTCATACAGCGCTAGATTGAGACAGCCGTTGTAGAACATTTGGATCTCGTCAAGGTCACGTTTAAACTCCGGGTACTTCCTGTACTTTTTGACGATGTCGGACTCGCCGTCGAGTTCCATAAAGCATTATAATGTTACAGGAGATGCAAAGCTGAGCGATCATTTCTTGGTGGGTTAGAGCCTACGAGTGATCGCCAACGGTGGGCGCACAGTAGCCGAGTAGCTTTTTGGCACTAAATGACATGGGAGGTACTTGTTGGTTTGAGCTGCGGCTTTGACTCCGGAACGATGAGGGATGTCTTTTTTACGCTCGCAGTCTTTATCTTGGTGTTCAGAATCTTCTGAGTTTGCGGCTATTTCGTGATTTATACTTGGTCCTCTTCGGTTTGAGGGTACGCTCGCTCCTTCTCAACGAGCAGCTTGTTTCGCTAGAACATCCGTTCGACTCTTTAGGTGTCTGAGTCTACCTGGTTTATCTGCTGCTATGCTTGAATTGCGAAGCCGGAGAGTATCTAGTCCTTTTCCTGAGAGTATTTTTTTACTATCTGGCGGATGTAGGCCTTGGCTTGAATTTCTGATGGGTCCATGAATTCACTAAATAATCTCGAGGGATACTAAAGCTTTGGGAGGACCTTACAGTACTCCATCTTGACGCTAGATACTCGTTAGTTGAGGAGATAGGCGTACACGATGGACGGCATGGACTTCTGAACTTCCCAGGAACAGTTTTGGTAGATGACACTTTGCAGCAACACAAAGTTCTTTCGTTGATAGCATACCTTTGCACAGGACAATCTTTCCTTCAGCTGGGCGAGAAACTCCAAGCGCTTCCTACTGCTGAGAATCATATGTCGAAACGCCAAGCAAACAGGCTCCAGCAGAAAATTTGGCGTAACGAGTATAATCTTCATCAAGAACAGCACAATCCTATCAAAGCGACCTCTCGTTAGCTTCCACGTTGATAACCTTTCCAGCATAAGTTGTATGGATCTCCAGTGTGACTGTTCCAGCATTCGGTTTAAGGTGCGCATGAAAATATCGAAGTCCGGTTCACATTCTGTCAGTGCGACCAGCAGGGGCTTTATGGATTCAGCTAGATCATAGCTGTGTTTCTTCAGTACCACCGCAAATGTTGGTTGGAGGTCTGCCCGGAATGTTACCTGCAGCCTACTGTAGAAGAGAACGAAGGCGATGGCTATTCTGCGATTGCTAAAGTCGAGCTGTGACATGTTGACTGTCATTTGGACCAGACAGCGCTCTCCGTAGAATTCCATGAGATTCTCTATACTTTACAGCACTGCAACTATATGATCGACGTTGCGGCTGAGAAAAATTCGGTTGATGATGTGCAACACTTTCATAAAGAGGAGCTCTTCCTTCAGTTCGGTACGAAACTATCTAACAATCACAGTTACTGTCAGCAGCAGATTATTGAAGTTGTTTCGAATAAGCCATTCGCAGTCCTTTCCTTCGAATAATTCTAAAGCACTCTTCAGGTTCTCAGGTCGAGGGCAAGTTGCAAGTACTGCGTAAGCTTATCTCCGAACGATGTCTTACTTGTCGGTCGTATAGCCCCATACGACTTTCCAAAGCTCCTCTCCACCGCCCACCGGAAGGTACTTTAGTGCCTTCGCAATGATACTGCAAATGGCCCTGCGAGATATAGGGTTATGATCCTCGTTGAATAGGATTATTCGTTTGAGCGTGTCCTTTCGAAGGGTCTACGAAAGCTTCCTTACTTAGACTTTCTAGTACATCATAGACGCTATCAGTAAGTAGTAGAGCAGTACGCCTTTTCTCGGGAGTAGCACCGAACCCAAATGCTCCAGTGATGTACTCCTCAGCATGCTCCATTTCTGAGGGGTAGCGACGCACAAAGGCTTCGTAAGTGAGCACCCACTCATCACTGACCTGCGGCTCTTCGTAGCTCAGCATCTTCAGAAGTAGCTTCGTGGTGGTCGCTCGCTGCTGCTCGCTCAGCTCAAACGGGGCAAGCAGCAAGAAACTAGTCAGTCCGTAGCCCATGATAATCTGCAGATCCTTGTTGAATTCTTTGGTATTGTTCTGCATAGTCATTAGTACCCTACCGCGAAGAGTTCCAGCAATTAGGTATAGGCCTTGTTATTTGTTGCATACAGTGGGAAGTTTTCAAGCACAGACCACTTCTGAATCTTCTGGCCATCGAGGATTAACCGCTTGGCCCTCTCCAACTGACCGAGCTTATCCGGCAGCACAAGCTGCTCGATTTCATCGCTGGTCTGCATCAATCGAGGAGTACTGCAAGTTTACGGTTGAGGTTGAGTACTGTGCCAGTCTGAGGATTGATGCAAGCACCGAAATCCTCATCATCGAAGACTTTGCTCTACTTGCTGGACTTTCGTTCCATGCGTTATTGGCTTTTGAAATCTGTAGGGTTTTATAGCAATATGGGTTGGAATGGGTTCGTAAGGACTAACACTTTACTTTCTATGCAAATCAAACCGCAGACATCCATCAACTGGAAATGCGTTTCATAAAGTGCCCAATCTCTCAACCTTCAAAGACAATACATCCTCGAAACGGAACTTATCAACAGTGGATCATCAATCCGACCCGTCGGAGTCAATGATGAACGAAGATTCGTTTTCGCTGGCCTGCTCCATCTGATTTGTCACTTCCTTCAGCTTCTTCGATTCTATCGTATTGAAGATGTTCTTCACATAGTTTTCCAGGTGTCTGGCTTTCTTTACTGGGAGGGTCTCGATGTCGAACTCCAACTCCTATCGGTTTTATTGGTTGTCATTGACGATTTCCCAAACTCCACGCAGGTATTCGTGTGGCAGCTTCTTGATCATTTGACCTAAAATAGCATGTCGGTAGTACCCAAGCTACGCTTTTCCTGCATTGTCATTGGAGTTTCACTGAGGCTGCTAGCCACAGGATTTTTCTTCTTTATGGCGGGCTCGGCACGATGAATCACTGGTCTCTCGATCAGTAGCTTTTCGTAGGTTGGAGCCTGCGGCTGCACAGTGACGCCACCTGATACGGGAATACCCTCTTCCGCCAAGAGCCTGTTGAAGTATCGTTCGACACTGCTGGCCATGTCATAGATTTGCGAGCCTGCTGCATTGAAAGTATATGCATTCTGCCAAACCTTTCGGACCTCCGTGATGAATTCCTGGATGGTTGCTAGGGTGCCGATTTGGATGTTCATTTCCACGGTGGACAAATCCATGGGTTCTACATATACCACTCAATACCTTTGATGATACTTAAGTAGTTCGGTACCTGCCTGGTATCTACAGGCACGTTAAAGGGGTAAGCGTTATGGTGGCGACGGAGCTTGGTCAGAATACGGATGCATTTCAGCATCTGAGGGTCCAGAGCTGTATTCAATCCACCAACATACTTCGAGATGGAGGCTGTGGAACCACTTGCCTCACTGGCTCAATGTATTCGCTCTTGCTCTCCGATTTCTTGTCCTTTCGGTTCGGGACTAGTAATGGAATGCTATCTCGCATACGGTTGGGCTGCGCAAATGTCTTGCCCTTTGGGACCAGGCAGAAGCCGAGAGGCATCATTGCATTCAGCAGCTTGATCTGTTCATTAGTCATCGAGTATTCATTGCTGCGCTTCTCGCCCTAACTCTTCCGATTAATTAATTCATACCTCAGGCGTGTACACAATCTAGTGAGACATTGGGGGTTTATTATTATAAGGTACAACAGTATATATACCCCTCCCGGCGTCAACTCCGTGCCAGCCATTCGTTAGTCACGATTAGAAAAGTTCCAGGTCTGATGTAACAGACCATCTCCTACTGCCAGGTTTACCTGGCTTGTTGTGTATCGGGTGAACCCTGTGTATTCTAATAATTAAGTTAATTAATAATCCCAGATGGGTGCCTTGCTTGGAACTCAACCAGTCGATAATGAACCTTTCCAAAGGCTGGACATACGTGACCTCTACCTCACAGTGAAGACCGAAGATGATATCGAGACTGCAATTAAGGCGATGCTAGCAGTGATGACTATCCCAGAGAAGGTTGGGCAGCTGAGGCAGATTAATTACAACAAGGGGTCACTTGACGATAGTACGAAGAAGCAGATTGCCCAAGGGCTGATCAGTTCTGTATTGTGGCCCTCAAGCGTAAACTGCATGAACGAAATTCAAAAGACTGCTATGGAGGAATCTCGAATGAAGATACCACTGATTATCGGCAAGGACATCATCCATGGTTTTCGAACGGTCTTCCCGATCCCTTTGGCTCAAGCAGCATCTTTTAACCCCGATTTCGTTGAGGCTGGTTCAAGGGTATCAGCTATCGAAGCGACAACACTGGGTGTTCGCTGGACATTCTCACCGATGATGGATATTGCCAGGGATCCTCGTTGGGGAAGAATAGCAGAAGGGTACGGATAAGACCCATACCTTGCTTCACGGATGGGTGTTGCAGCTGTTAAAGGTTACCAATCCCTGAATCTTAAAGATCCAACTGCAATGGCGGCATGTGCGAAGCATTTCGTTGCATATGGAGCAGCTGAAGGAGGTCGAGATGACAACACTGTGCTACTGCCAGAGAATACCTTAAGGGATATTTATCTCGTTCCATTTCGGGAAGTGTCAAAAATTGGCTGCCAAACATACATGTCAGCCTATCATCAGCTCAACGGTGTTCCCTGTTCAGGCAATCAATTCATCCTCAAGAAGGTACTCAGGCAGGAATGGGGCTTCAGCGGCTTCGTTGTTTCCGATTACGATGCTGTCCCATCAATGGTTAGACATGGATTCTGTGAAGACCAATAGGACGCGGCGAAGAAGGCAATAAATGGTGGCGTTGATATGTAAATGGCAAGTAGCTCGTACCAACAGTCTCTTCCTTCTCTTCTTGACAAAGGACTTGTGAAGCTGCAGGACCTGGAAACTTGTGTCGCAAATGTGCTGAGAGTAAAATACAGGCTTGATCTTTTCAAGAACTACTATACGGACCCTGCACGAGCTTCGATCTTACTTGACAAGAAGCATCTCGAAGCTGCCAAGAACATTGCCTTGCAGTCTGCAGTATTGTTGCAAAACACCAACAAAACCCTTCCGATAAGCAAGACGGTGAAGAGTATCGCAGTGATTGGCCCACTTGCCGATGATGGCTTCGGCCATCTTGGATGCTGGGCACCTGATGGACAGGGTTCTGACACAATCACCCCACTCAAATACTTGCAAACCACATACCCCACAATTAAACTGAACATTGCGAAAGGATTTACCGATTGCAGAGCACAATTTACAGATTTATTCGCAGAAGCAATCGCTGCTGTCAAGGCATCCGACGTTGTTTTAATGTTCATGGGCGAAGATAACAACATGTCTGGAGAAGGGAACAGCAGAGCAAATATTGGACTACCTGGTCTTCAAGAACAGCTTATTCAGCTGATAAGTCTCGAAAAGAAGCCAACAGTCCTGGTACTCAATGCTGGAAGATCACTTATTCTCACACACATTCTCCCGTTAGTGCAGTCAATCCTGTATACCTGGCAGCTTGGGACGATGGCTGGACCTGCAATCATCGACTTGCTGTTTGGTGTGAGTGTTCCATCTGGGAAGTCTCCTATAACCTTCCCAAGAGAACGTGGTCAGATACCTCTCTACTACAACAAAAAGAATACGGGGAGACCAAACAACACCCACGAGTACAAACCCTTTACATCTTCTTACATCGATATCGACTCGACCCCGCTGTTTACCTTTGGGTTTGGACTCTCTTATACAACTTTTACCTACTCGGTGTTTAAGCTGTCCAAGAAGTCGATTACATACGGCGAAACTATCTCCGCTTCAGTAGTTCTGAAGAATGAGGGAACCTACATCGCCGATGAAGTTACCATGCTCTTCGTGCGAGACCTTGTTGGTAGTTATACAAGACCTGTCAAAGAACTAAAGGGATTCAAACGAACCAGTCTCAAACCAGGAGAGTTCACAACACTGACCTTCGTCCTTTCAACCGACGATCTCTGCTTCTGGACGAAGAAGCAAGAATGGAAAGCTGAACCCGGCAAGTTCCAGGTTTGGATTGGAGGCAGCGCTAATGCAACTTTGACAGGTGAATTCGATGTGACAGCGGCAGCCACCAACGCCGAAGAGGAATTTGAAGAGTTGATGATGCAGTGAACATAAAGCCGATAGTTTAGAAGCCATACACTCTGGTGCATTTCCAGAATGTTTATGAAATACTTGGTTGACCGTTCGCCTCCCTTCATCGTCAAGGAGAACCTTAATTTAAATCGGAAGTGTTATGAACACCGTTGATGCTGAGCATCTATCCTTTTCAGTCAACAAAATTGATTTGTTGCTATTGCTTCGACAATCATTCGTTTCGATAGATCATCATGAGAAGAATAGGCCTCCTGCTTGATGCTTCATGTCCACCAGGTTGTGCCAGCGGTGAACGAAGGGTCCAGGGGCGTGGTAGATGATACGAGGGCGAGTCATCAATGAAATGAACCAGATCACCAGCAGCACGATGACGAAGGCGAGTGCAGCCCAACATGCAATGCGGACGCACTGATCTCTCTTGCCCTGTTCCCAGGCGAGATCCTGCGCAAGTGGATCAGAGTACATGATTCAAAATGGTAATAAATATAACCGGAGGTGGACCTGAAATTAAGGGCTAATGTCAGTTGGCCTCCAGTACGCAACATTACCGAACGAATTAGTATTAGCCAATAAAGGTGACTGGTAAAGTTGAGATCGGCAGTATGTCATGGTGCTATCATTGGTCTGGGAACTCCGCATAGTCGACATCAATGACGATTGTCTTCTCTGGATGCTGGGCAAGCTCTTCAACTTCCTTGGCGTAACGTATTTCGCGTCCATCGTGGAGAAATATCAGGTTCCGACCGTACATGTCACACTTCAGCTCATTTTAGAACAGGCGCTTGTAGCTTGAAAGCGGAATAGTGGAATCTAAGATGACCTCGATCTTGTTGGGGTTGGGCTCCTTCAGAAATACCAGCTCAATTATGGCTTTGCTACGTATATTGTTCATTAAATAAATTAGGAAGCAACTGCTGAGTGTTACGGCAGTCAAAGTCCCTACCCTCGGCGGTTGCTCAATTGGAAAGCAGCAATCCTCGATTAAACGGTGAAGTGAT
>Ga0075152_10002736_pt1 | contig 12472 bp, 7 predicted proteins | sample JI61114C2DNA_FD_70964 | JGI IMG/M metagenome (GOLD analysis project Ga0075152, IMG submission 70964) | Wastewater effluent complex algal communities from Wisconsin, to seasonally profile nutrient transformation and Carbon sequestration -... | ecosystem: Engineered > WWTP > Effluent > Algae...
ACCGGTCTGGCCGTGTCTGCTTTCAGTAAACATAAAGAAACCGCTCTGGATTTTGCCACAATGGCTGTCTCCGGTGAATGTCAGCGTACAATGTATGTGGAGCATGGCGGACAGCCCGGACATCGTTTGGCCTGGCTGGATGAAACGGTCAACCGGCTGACACATGGCTACTTTGAAAAAGTATTGCCCCTGATGGAACGTGGTTATATGCGGCCTCGCTATAACGGGTACCTGTATTTTCAGGATCTTGCTGGTGATCCCCTGCAGGATTGTCTGCTGCATGATGGAGACCCGCTTATCGCCTTGTCCGCTATGAACCGCATTTACCAGGAGAGCAAGATGAAAAATTTATTAACTGTTGACGCATGAAAGGATTGCCCTTACAAGGAATAATGGTACTGGAATTCAGCCAGTATTTATCCGGTCCCTCGGCGGGTCTCCGCCTGGCCGATCTTGGAGCCAGGGTGATCAAGATAGAACGCCCGGGCGTTGGAGAGGCGGGCCGGAAATTAGCTATCAAAGATCTCTGGGTCGATGACAACTCTTTATTGTTTCATACCATCAACCGCAATAAGGAAAGTTTTACCGCCAACCTGAAAGATGCCGGAGACCTGGCAATTATAAAAAAACTGATTGCCAAAGCCGATGTGCTGATTCATAATTTTCGTCCCGAAGTAATGGGTAAAAACGGTCTCGATTATGATGCCGTGAAAGCGATCAACCCGCGTATGATTTATGCAGAGATATCGGGCTATGGGAAAAAAGGTCCCTGGAAGAATAAACCCGGACAGGATCTGCTGTTGCAGTCCATGACCGGACTGACCTATACAACCGGTAATGGCAATAATGGTCCGGTACCCTTTGGTATTTCCATTGCGGATATCATGGCCGGTTCACAACTGGTACAAGGTATATTGGGTGGACTGATCCGCCGGCAGAAAACCGGTAAAGGCGCGTTGATTGAAGTAAGCCTGATGGAATCCCTGCTCGATTTTCAGTTTGAATTACTGACTACTTATTATACCACCCGGCAACAACCCAAACGCAGTCATGTAGCCAATGGCCAGCCCCTGCTGAGTGCCCCGTATGGAATTTATGATACGGCCGATGGACATATTGCCATTGCCATGATGGATATTCATGTGCTGGCTGATACCATTGGTTGCTGCGCACTACGGGATTTTGATAAGAGCGAGGCTTTTTCCAGACGCGATGAAATCAAAACCGTGCTGGCCGCGCATCTGGTCAATCATAAAACTGATTACTGGCTGGGACTCCTGCATGATGCGGGACTCTGGGCTATGCATGTGCTGAACTGGGAAGAAATGACAAATGAAGATGCTTATCAGTCACTGGGTATGGAACAGGAAATCGATATTGCAACCGGAAAAACAATCATCACCACCCGTTGCCCGATCCGGCTGGATGGGAAACGGCTGATGAATAGAAGACCGGCGCCGAAGCTGGGCGAGGATACGGAGCGGATTAAAGAAGACATCTGGTAACAAAAAAAATGAAACTACTACAAGACATACTCGTCCTCGATTTCAGCCAGTTCCTCTCGGGACCGTCAGCTTCGCTGCGTTTGGCGGATATGGGGGCGCAGGTGATCAAGATTGAGAAGCCGGGTACGGGGGATATCTGCCGGGAATTATATGTGTCGGATGTGATGATAGAAGGAGAATCCACCATTTTTCACGCCATCAACCGGAATAAACTGAGCTATACAGCCGACCTGAAAGATCCGGATGATCTGTTTAAAGTAAAACAACTGATTGCGAAGGCTGATGTGGTAATGCATAATTTCCGTCCGGGAGTGATGGAGCGGATCGGGCTTGATTATAATTCGGTAAAACAAATCAAACCGGATATTATCTATGCCGCCATCAGCGGGTACGGTGCCGAAGGGCCATGGAAGGATCTGCCGGGACAGGACCTGTTGCTTCAATCCGTATCAGGACTTACCTGGCTGAGCAATAATAATAATGAAAATCCCACCCCGATGGGTGTGGCGGTAGTGGATATTCTGGCCGGCACACATATTGCGCAGGGTATACTGGCCGCTTTGTATGGCAGGGGCGTGAGCGGGGAAGGATCCCTGGTGGAAGTCAGTATGTTCGAGAGTATTCTCGATTTCCAGTTTGAAGTACTCACCTGTTATTATAATGATGGCCGTCAGCTCCCCATCCGCGGGGCGGTGAACAGCGCGCATGCCTATATAGCGGCACCATATGGGCTATATAAGACAAATGATAATTACATTGCACTGGCCATGACGAATATTCCCACGCTGGCGGAATTGCTGGGTTGTGAACCGTTGAAGCAATTCAGCGACAGTAATGACTGGTTTGCCCGCCGCGATGAAATCAAAAAAGTACTGGCCGATCACCTGCAACAGCAACCCGCCGCCCACTGGCTCGGAATTCTGGAGGCAGCGGATATCTGGTGTGCACCGGTACTGGACTATGATGACCTGGTAAAAGAGGAAGGATACCGTCTGCTCGAAATGGAAGTAACGGTGAAGACCAGTAAGGGGGTTTCAGTGACTACTACCCGTTGCCCGGTGAAAGTGGACGGACAACTTCTCCTTTCTGCCGCCGGGGCGCCCATGCTGGGAGAACACAATGAAGCCATCGAAAAACAGTTTGGCATCAGCAACCAGTTACAGGGCCTGCCTGAATAAGCAGCAAATAATCATGCAGCGAATCGCAGATACACATATTCATATATGGGATTTCAGTAAGGCAGATTATGCCTGGCTGAAAGGGAATACCTCTGTCCTCAACCGCACGTATGCCATTGAAGAATTAGAAGCAGAACGGAAAGCGATTGGTGTCACGGCCGGTATATTGGTACAGGCCGCCAATAATTTTGAAGACACTGACTGGATGCTGCAGGTGGCTGCTCATACTTCCTGGCTTGCGGGAATTGTGGGTTGGTTACCACTTATGGATCCCGATGCCACGTTGAAAGCTCTGCAGCATAAATACGGTAAGGAAAACTATTTCAAAGGAGTCCGTCATCTGATCCATGATGAACCGGATCCGCGCTGGTTATTACAGCCCGAAGTAATACAGAGTCTGGGGATTTTAGCCGAACATGATATTCCGTTTGATGTCGTGGGTATATTGCCTGCACATATTGAAACCGCCCTTGAAGTGGCGGAAAAAATACCCGGACTGCGGATGGTTTTTGATCACCTGAATCAGCCGCCGGTAGCCAGCGGTGAACGGTTTGGCCGCTGGGGTGATCTGATGAAAGAGGCAGCACAGCATCCGGGGTTTTATATGAAGATTTCCGGTCTTGGGCTGACTACGGGAAAAGGGGCTGACTGGACGGCAGCGGATATCCGCCCTTATATAGAGTTTGCGCTGGAGTATTACGGTACGGAACGTTGTTTCTGCGGTGGCGACTGGCCGGTGGCCCTGCTGGCTGATAATTATACAAATTCATGGACTCATTATATACAGGTATTATCCGGTTTGCTGAATGAAGCTGACCTGGATAAAGTAGCGTACGCGAATGCGGCCCGCTTTTATTCATTTTAATTAATTGCCACCAAACATATGGAAGTCATCAACGGAGTCCTTTATCATGCTATCGGTGCATCCAGCGCTTCGCTCTGTTATACACCGGAGAAAAAAGTAAAGGGCTGGAGCTGGCAGACCTACTGGCTGGCACAGGCGGCTGTATGCTGGCTGATACTGCCCGTATTGATTGCCTGGATGACCATACCTGAACTGGCTGCGGTTCTGAAGGAAGCGCCGGTGGCGGCGATGCAACGTTCTTTTTTACTCGGTATGGCCTATGGAGTGGGCGGTACGGCTTTTGGTATTGCCATACGTTATGTGGGTTTTTCCCTCACGTATGCCATAGCCGTTGGTATCAGTTGTGTGCTGGGTACTTTATTGCCGCCATTGGTGAATGGTACATTATCGGAAGCCTTATCCGGTTCAGGGTCCGGCTTTCTGATGTCGGGTGTGGCATTAGGGGCGTTTGGCATCGGTGTATGCGGACTGGCCGGACGTAGCAAGGAAAAAGATATTGAGAAAAGAAAGGCCGCGACCTCCGGCTTTTCCCTGGCCAAAGGATTACCGCTTTGTTTACTCGCCGGTGTCCTCTCTGCCTTGTATGGTTTTTCCCTGAACCAGGGACAACCCATTGCCGATGTGGCGGCACTGCATGGGGCCGGAAATTATCAGGGGAATGTGATCTATATTTTTTCCAATACCGGTGCCTTTCTCTCCACGCTGCTCTATTGTCTGTACCTTCACCGTCAGCATAAAACCTTTGGTGAATACCGGTCGGCCGGTACGGCTTCTCTCGGTATCAATTATGCGATGGCCGCATTAACAGGACTGCTCTGGTATGGTCAGTTCTTCTTTTACGGACTCGGCCATGTACGGATGGGAAAATATGAATTCAGCAGCTGGGCCATTCACATGATCTTATTGGTGTTGCTGAGTACCATTACCGGTTTGTTGCTCAAAGAATGGAAACAAAGCAGCAACAGAACCGTACAGTTATTGGTGGCAGCCATTGTAATTTTGGTAGCGGCTGTCTTATTACTGACAGAAGGAAACAGGCTGGGCGCAGCCGGTTAATTATTTATACTATGTCTCATCACTCCCGCGATATTGCTGCTGTTCAGCTTCCGGTATACATTATCGGCGCCGGGGGTATCGTCAATACAGCCCATTTGCCGGCTTATCAGCTGGCCGGTTTTCAGGTACAGGCCATTTGTGATCTTGATCCGGTAAAAGTCATGTCCACGGCTGAACGTTTTTCTATTCCAAAAGTTTTTCATTCGGCCGGGGAAATGCTGCAGCAGCTGCCGGCCAATGCCATTGTGGATATGGCTGTACCCGGTCCGGCCATGATTCCCTTGCTGAACCAGCTCCCTCAAGGCTGTTCAGTACTGCTGCAGAAGCCCATGGGCGATGATTTGCAGGCGGCAAATGAAATCCTGGCCATCTGCCGGCGCAAACAACTGAAAGCAGCGGTTAATTTTCAGTTGCGCTATGCGCCATTCATCCTGGAAGTAAAGAAGATGATGGCCGATGGGCGGCTGGGTATCATCAATGATATTGAAATTAACGTTAATGTATATACGCCCTGGCATCTGTGGGATTTTCTCATGGCATCACCCCGGGTGGAAATACTTTATCACAGTATCCATTATATCGACCTGGTGCGTCATTTACTGGGTAATCCGGAATCGGTATATGCTAAAACCACGAAGCATGCATCCATGCCTGCCCTGGCATCCGTCCGTAGTAATATAATAATGGATTACGGGGAAATGGTTCGCGCCAATATTCTGACTAATCATTGCCATAACTATGGTACACCCAAGCAGCAATCCTATATAAAGATTGAAGGCGATAAGGGGGCCGTACTGATCCGTTTCGGGGCACTGATCAATTATCCCCGCGGGGAAGCGGATAGTTTTGAATATGTGGTACTGGAAGAAGGGAAGTCACCGGAATGGAAAGAAGCAAAGATTGATGGCAGCTGGTTTCCGCATGCCTTTATCGGAACAATGGAACAGGTGATGCTGGCGGCGTCGGGCAAAATTGCACAGGCGGATAATTCAGTTGAAGATTGTATTTATACTATGGCTGCCGTGGAAGCCGCTTATCGCTCCAGTGAAAAGGGCGGTGTACGGCCCGATGAACTGATCTGAGGAGTGAAATAAAAAACGCATACATGAAGAAATCCGGAGTAATACTGATATTATTTATTTTTTTTAATCTCATCCTGACGGCACAGCCCCTGGCTTTTCCCGGTGCGGAAGGTTTTGGAAAATTCGCTACAGGCGGCCGTGGTGGAAGGGTGGTGGCTGTTACCAATCTCAGCGATAGCGGGGAGGGCAGTTTTCGCTGGGCAATTGAACAATTTCCCGGTGAGCCATTGACAGTGATCTTCCGGGTGGGAGGATTGATAGAACTGCAAAGTAAGATTCAGATCAAAAGATCCAACCTGACCATTGCGGGGCAAACTGCCCCGGGCGATGGTATTTGTTTTAAAGGCCATTCACTTATTCTCAACGGGGCCGGCATAAAAGGCAACCACGGAAATATCATTATCCGCTTTATCCGTTCCCGGCCTGGAGGAACATTGAAGAGCGGGCTATACGGATTTGATATGGAGAACTGTCATGATGTGATCGTGGATCATTGCAGTTTCAGCTGGGCCAATGAAGAATGTGCCGCCATGTATGATACAAAGAACACGACGGTGCAATGGAGTATTGTAAGCGAAGGACTGTATGATGCGGGTCATATGAAAGGTAAAAGATCATTTGGTGGTGTTTGGGGCGGACAGTATGCCAGTTATCATCACAACCTGTTTGCCCATTTAAATAACCGGGCCATCCGTTTTAACGGCGCAAGGGCGCACGATACCATTGCCCTGATTGATTACCGGAATAATGTGGTGTACAACTGGGCGAATGCCAATGCCTGCTATGGCGGTGAAGTAAATATTGCAGGAGGTGTATCACAGGTGAATATTGTCAATAATTTTTATAAACCCGGTCCGGCCTCCCCGGATCTGGTAAAGTTTGTGCATGCTTCTTACCAGGCCGAAAATGCAAAAGGTACCGGGCAATGGCATGTGGATGGGAATATTATGGACACCTGGAAATCGCTGAGCAAAAAAAATCAGAAAGGGGTAGACCTGGAAGAAGCGGGCAATCCGCCCAATGCCCTATCGGATACGCCCTTTCCGGTAGCCGTTCCTCTGCCCGTGGAATCCGCCGAACTGGCGTATGAACGTGTATTGAAATATGCAGGTGCCTGTCTGCCGGTGAGGGATGCGGTGGATATGCGGGTGATACTCGAAACTAAGAACAGGAAGGCCATTGGTAAAGGAGTATATGGGAAGCCTGGTATCATTGACACGCCCGGTGCCGTGGGTGGCTGGCCGGCTTACGCCAACGGAACAGCCGCAGCCGATACGGATAATGACGGTATGCCGGATGAATGGGAGAAAAAGAAAGGGCTGAATCCAACCGATCCGGAAGACAGGAATAAAAAAGATAAAAGCGGGTATACCATGCTGGAAGTCTATTTAAATGAACTGGCTGAAATAGTATAAGTGATGAAAAATGTGCTGATCATATTGTTTTTTTTTCTTGGAAATTTAAGTGCAACAGGGCAGTTGAAAATTAAGGGAGAAACCACCAGCCCCCGGCTGAAATATGCCTACGACAAATTGACTAAGTATATTCTCAGCAGCTCACTCGGTAAAAAAGAACATGATATCCTGCTGGAGGTGAAACCCATTGGAAAAAAGGAAGGATTCCGCATACGGGCCGGAAAATACAGTTCACGCATTACGGGGAATGATGAAACAGGTTTGTTGTATGGCGTGCTGGACTACCTGGAGCTGTTAAAACAGGTAAAGAATTTCCCTGAAACCTATACGAAGGATGATGCGCCGGAGATGGTACTGCGTGGTTCCTGTATCGGCGTGCAGAAGCCTTATTACCTGCCCGGAAGAAATGTATATGAGTACCCGTATACACCGGAAAATTTCCCCTGGTTTTATAATAAAAAACTCTGGATTCAGGTGCTGGATTCAATGATGAATAACCGGATGAATTCACTTTACCTGTGGAATGGACATCCGTTTGCCTCATTGGTAAAGCTGAAAGACTATCCGTATGCGGTGGAAGTACCTGATTCCACATTTACGAAAAATGAGGAGATGTACCGCTTTATCACCAGTGAAGCCGATAAGCGGGGTATCTGGGTGATCCAGATGTTTTATAATATCATCGTGTCAAAACCTTTTGCGGAGTATCATAAGATCAAAACACAGGACCGCGAACGGCCGGTTACGCCGTTGATTGCGGATTATACCCGCAAGTCCATTGCGGCTTTTGTAGAAAAATATCCCAATGTGGGATTGATGGTCTGCCTGGGTGAAGCCATGCAGGGCACGGGTCCGGATGATATTGAATGGTTTACCAAAACCATTATTCCTGGTGTACAGGATGGGTTAAATAAATTGGGAAAGACGACGGAGCCTCCGATCGTACTGCGGGCACATGATACGGATGCCCCGGCCGTGATGAAAGCGGCCTTGCCACTTTATAAAAATTTATATACAGAGGCAAAGTTCAATGGGGAAGCCCTTACTTATACACGTCCTCGTGGCAGCTGGGCAGAATTACACCAGACGCTCAGTAAGCTTGGTTCAGTTCAAATTGAAAATGTACATATCCTCGCCAACCTGGAACCTTTCCGTTATGGCTCGCCTGATTTCATCCAGCAATCCGTCATTGGCATGCACGAAGTAATGGGCGGGAATGGCCTGCATTTGTATCCGCAGGCATCTTACTGGGACTGGCCTTATTCAGCCGATAGTGTTAAAGGAAAACGGTTGTTGCAGATTGAAAGGGACTGGATCTGGTACAAAGCCTGGGCCCGTTATGCCTGGAAAGCAAAACGTGACAGGGAGGAGGAGATGAATTACTGGGCCGGACTGCTGGCGGAAAAATATGGTTGTTCCCATACGGATGGCCTATGGATACTGAAAGCGTATGAAGAAACCGGCGAGATCGCTCCGAAATTATTACGCCGTTTTGGTATTACAGATGGCAACCGGCAAACCCTGACCCTGGGAATGCTGATGACACAACTGATTAACCCTTACCGCTACGGTCTCTTTACTTTATTGTATGACAGTGAAGCGCCGGAAGGAGAAATGTTGCTGGATTATGCAGATAAACAGGCGACGGGAATGAATCATACTGGTGAAACCCCTAATCAGGTAATAACCGATGTGCGCCGGCATGCGGGGATCGCGTATGAAGTGATCCATGCGGTAAAGCCAAAGAAGAACATCGCGGAATTTAACCGGTTGAAAAATGATATACTGTGTTATCATGCACTCGCCTGGTTCTATTCACAGAAAGCTGAAGCTGCATTGATGACCTTGCGTTATAAATACACGCAGGATATAAAAGATCTCGATGGAGCGGCTGCCGCACTCAACAGCAGTGTCACCAGTTTTGAAAGGCTGACCCGCTTAACCAAAGCCAGTTATCTCTATGCCAACAGTATGCAGACGCAGCAGCGTAAGATTCCGATGCGGGGCGTAAATGGAACATACAAGCACTGGAAAGAAATGCTGCCGGTGTTTGAGAAAGAGTTGAAAACCTTTCAGTATAAAATTGATTCGCTCAAAAATCAGAAAGCCGTAACAGCAAAGACGATTATTCGCTTGCCCAATTTCGGCGTTTCATTGATTAATAATAATAACAACTGGTATACGCTGGATTCTTTATCCACGCCTTATGAGGATACCGGTTTTGTCATTCGCCAGGTGGCCCCGGAGTTAAAGGAATTGCACGGTGTTTGGACCTCTTTTGCTGACCAGTTAAAGAACGGCACGTTTATACAGTTTAACAGTAGTCAGCCGGTAAAATTGCTGGTGGGTTATTTTAAAACACAGCGGGGCGCCTTTGTCACTGATACGGTATTTCTGAAAGAACCCGAGCTGGAAACCAATGCCGGGGCGGATGATTACGGGCAGTCGGATATAAAGATCAGTAATGCGGTAGCTATTGATGGATTACCTCCGGTAAATATTCATACGTACAGCTTTGCCGCCGGTGAACATACACTGAAACTGGGCAAAGGAGTTTGCCTGATTCTTGGTTTTATTCAGGGTAATCAGGTGGTGCCGGTATATGATGCGGGATTGATGAGTGATAAGAAGGGGATCAGCCTGGACTGGTTATTTGAATGATGAAAAGGAACTTAATTATACTGACTTTTTATATCCTGTCGGGATATACTGTTTTTTCACAGGACCTGAAACTCTGGTACAATAAGCCGGCGGTGAAATGGACCGAAGCCTTGCCCATTGGGAACGGGCGGATCGGGGCAATGTTGTTTGGTGGCGTGGAACAGGACCGGATACAGTTTAATGAAGAAACGATATGGACAGGTGGTCCGCGTGATTATAATAAGCAGGGCGCCTGGAAATATCTTGATATGATCCGGCAGTTGTTGTTTAACGGGAAACAGAAAGAGGCCGAGGCGTTGGCAGGGGAACAGTTTATGGGTTTGAAGAGCAATGACGGTGAGCGTACGGACTGGCTGGATAAAGTAAGATCATTAAAGGGGTTAACGGGCAATCCGGCTGTAGAGTTTTATGATGACAGTGAATGGAAGTTTATGAACCTGCCCACCTGGGACGGCTGGGAGCAATACGGGTTTGACGGACTTGACGGAGCTGTATGGTTGCGTACCGGGTTTGAATTACCGGAAGACTGGAATGGTAAAGAGCTGACGCTTGATCTGAACCGGGTCCGCGATATGGATTTTACCTATGTAAACGGGAAGCTGGTGGGTTCGATGGAGTCTGATAAGCCCCGGTTATATACTATTCCAAAAGAGGCCTTGCATCCGGGTGTGAATGTAATTGCCATCCAGGTGATCAATTTTGATAATAAGGGCGGTGTGTATGGGTATAAAGATACCACCCGGCATATTGGCGTATACCCGGTGGGGAATGAGAAGGCTAAGTTGTCATTGAATGGTGAATGGCGATATTTTATACAGGATAGTGATCCGCCTCCGGTCGGTGCTTACCAGGAAAGTTACCAGCCCTTTGGTGATCTGTTACTGAAATTTGATCATAAGGAAATCAGCAATTATCGACGTGAACTGGATATCAGTAATGCGGTAGCTGTGACCAGTTATAGTTATAATGGGGCACAATACAACAGGGAATATTTTGTAAGCGCACCCAACCAGACCCTGGTTACCCGGCTCAGTACTTCTGTAAAAGGGTCATTGAATTTTGAAGCATCACTTGGTACAACACATAAGCAGTATAAAATCAGTCAGCTGAATACCAACACGATTGCCTTGCAGATACAGGTGCGCCATGGGGCTATCAAAGCCGTTTCGCATCTGCAAATGCTGATTAAAGGCGGAAAGCTGAGCGTGACCGATGGTAAAATGAAAGTCACCGGTGCAGATGAAGCCATTTTGTATCTCACGGCAGGTACCAACTTTAAAAATTATAAAGACGTAAGTGCGGACCCTGTAAAGCCCTGTGTAAATGCATTGATTTCGGTAAAGGGGAAAACCTACGATCAGGTAAAGTCGTCACATATTAAAGAATACCAGGGCTTCTTTAATACCTATTCCATCCGCTTAGGCAACTCCAAACTAACGGAGGCGTTGGCCCTTCCTACTGACGTACGGCTTGAAAGATTTGCAGACTCCAACGATCCATCCTTTGTTGCCCTCTATCAGCAATATGGCCGTTATCTCCTGATTTCTGCATCCCGTCCGGGTACCAAACCCGCCAACCTGCAGGGGATATGGAATGATTTACAACTTCCTCCCTGGGGCAGCAAGTACACCACGAATATCAACGCGGAAATGAATTACTGGCCGGCTGAATTACTGAATCTTTCCCCGATGCATGAGCCGTTGTTTGGGATGATCAGTGATCTGTCGCAAACCGGTAAAGTAACGGCCAAGGAATATTACAATGCACCTGGATGGGTGTTGCATCATAATACGGATTTATGGAGAGGCACGGCGGCGATCAATGCTTCCAATCATGGAATATGGGTGACGGGCGGCGCCTGGCTTTGCCAGCATTTATGGGAGCATTTTTTGTTTACACAGGATAAAGTCTTTCTGAAAAACAAAGCCTATCCCATTATGCGGGAAGCAGCCCGTTTTTTCAATAGTTTCCTGATTAAAGATCCGAAGACGGGTTACCTGATCAGCACCCCTTCCAATTCACCGGAGCAGGGAGGATTAGTGGCGGGTCCCACGATGGATCACCAGATCATCCGGGATCTGTTCAGCAATGTGATCGCGGCTACTGATATATTGAAAGTGGATCATGAACTGCGGAGTGAACTGGCTGAAAAATACAAACGGATTGCCCCAAACATGATTGGTAAATATGGCCAGTTGCAGGAATGGATGCAGGATAAGGATGATACCACCAATAAGCACCGCCATATCTCACATCTCTGGGGTATGTATCCCGGTAATGAAATCAACTTCGACTCAACACCCGAACTGATGCAGGCGGCCAAACAGTCTTTATTGTATCGCGGTGATGCGGCCACGGGATGGAGCCTGGGCTGGAAGATCAATTGCTGGGCCCGTTTCAAAGATGGGGAGCACACATTTAAAATGATTCAGATGCTGATGAGCCCGGTGAAAGGCGGAGCCGGCAGTTATCCGAATTTATTTGATGCGCATCCGCCTTTTCAGATCGATGGTAATTTTGGCGGCGCGGCAGGTATCGGGGAAATGCTGGTGCAAAGTCATACATCATATATCGATATACTTCCGGCATTACCAGCTGCCTTACCGGATGGTGTGGTAAAAGGCATTTGTGCAAGGGGCGGATTTGTGTTGGAGATCGAATGGAAGGCCGGAAAACTGGAAAACCTGAAAGTGGTTTCCAAAGCAGGAAG
>Ga0075152_10002741_pt1 | contig 12465 bp, 11 predicted proteins | sample JI61114C2DNA_FD_70964 | JGI IMG/M metagenome (GOLD analysis project Ga0075152, IMG submission 70964) | Wastewater effluent complex algal communities from Wisconsin, to seasonally profile nutrient transformation and Carbon sequestration -... | ecosystem: Engineered > WWTP > Effluent > Algae...
CTGGCAACAAGCCTGTATAAACAACAATTTTACCACCTGGCATACACCAAGCATTTACATCTTTACTATCCACCAATTGATACTCCCACTCGTACCCTACCAATTCATTGGCTAAACCTTGCTCAGTGTAATATTTAGTAATTGCAGTAGCAATACGTTTTCCAACTCTTGCAACCATTGCTGCATCTTTACTGGTAGAAGTTCCAACAACTTTATTTTGGGTAAGAAAAGTTTTGTACTCTGTTTTGGCCATTGTTTGCACTTCAGATTCAGAAATTAAGCTCAATTGATTTCTGCCGGTAATGGCATTTCTATGGCAACCCAATAACCCCAATCCTACCACTAGACTACTAACTAAAAATTTTGTTTTCATAACTGTACTATTTTATTCAACTTCTACTTGCTTGTTTACTAAAGCACCTTCATTCACTTCAACTATAAATTTACGTTCATTCACTAAATAACCATTTCCGTTTTCACAAAAATGTACTTTTAAATTTTCTACACTAATTGGATTGCCTTCTGGAATGTCGGCAATATTGCAATGTCTTAATTCGTGGCCATCAACAATCATCACCAGTCCACTGCCAATTGCTTGCATCTTATTGCCTTGTGTAATAATCATGCCAGTATCTTCACCTAAACCAATACCAATACAACTAGGGTTGGTAGCCACAGCTTGAGCCAATCTTGAAAACCTACCACGTTTTTCAAAATGCGAATCAAAAATTACATTGCTCATAAAACCCAAACCAGTAGTAATTTTAACTTCACCTTTTAAATGAGCTTTGGCAGCATTGCCCTCGTAAATCATGGTATTGCTCATAGCCATTGCACCAGCACTTGTACCAGCAACAATAAACGCTTCTTGTTGATATCGTTGTTTAATAATGTGTAAAAAATTGGTGCCTCCAAAGGTTGTTGAAAGCCTCATTTGGTTGCCACCACTCATCATTACACCATCGCATTGGGCAATTCTTTTTAAATAATCTTCTCTAAATGCATCTTCTCTATTTCTAATATGCAATAAACCAACATTGGTACAACCAATTTTCCCAAAAGCATTTAAATAATTTTCGCCAACCTCATAAGGTATTGTAGATGCTGTAGTAATTACTTCAATTCTTTTTTCTATTCCGCCAATTTCCTCAACAACACGTTTTAATATGCCCAATTCAAAAAAGTTGAGGTTGTTTCTATGTATTTCACCTTTCTCTAAATCGGTGCCTTTATCTTCTGCTCCTCCAATTGCAATTAGTTTTCCTAATGGTTGTATCATGCCAAAAAGTTAGGTTTGAAAACAAATATAGGCGTTCAATTATTTTTTTTATGCAAGTAACATTCCACAACTGTGTAAAATTCTTTTTACCAAGCCTATTAAAGTATATTTGAATGAAATTTTAAAACCCACAAAATGGAAAAATTGAAATGTTTATTGGTGCTTGTATTGTTTTTTTTAAGCAGCCCTATTTTTGCAAATGATACAACCATTGTAGTACATTTTTCAACCAATCAAGCTACAATATCTACACACGAACAAGCCAAAATTTTAAATAGCATTCAACCTAAAATTACTGCAATTCAAAATGTAATGGTATTGGGTCATACAGATCAAATTGGATCTGAAAAATACAATCAACAACTTTCTAACAAAAGAGCAAAAACTGTTCAACTATTTTTTTAATATCCTCTATTACAATTGGGTGATTATCTATAATTGCTAGATTAATTTTTCTCTTTCCCATTTAAATTAAACTCAATATTAATAACTGTTCCATTATTTTCTACAGAAATAATTTCAATTTGGCCTTGTAAATACTGTACCCGTTTTTTTTTATTATTTAATCCGAGCCCCGTAGGATTATATTGATTAGGGTTAAAACCAATACCATCATCTTCTACAGTAATATAAATGGTATTATTATTTTCACTGCACTGCACAATAATGCTGTTAGCTTGAGAATCTTTAATAGTATTGGTAAGAAGTTCTTGTATTATTCTATAGATGGTGACTTCCATCTCTTTTGTCAATTTTTTACTAATATTCAGAGTCTGAAAATACAATTGAATATTGCCTGAATAAATAGCTTCGATTTAAAAAAGTTTTTGCACTTATATATAAATTAATTTTAATACAAAAAAAACGTTTTTCCTGCCTATTTCAATAGCGTTGCGATAATGTTCTTTAGCTTTTAGTGTATCATTTGAAGAGCAAATAATCAATATAGTAAAGTGTACAATGTCTTTAGCACTATCTGTAAAAGCATTTAAAAGCTGCTTTTCCAAATGATATATATACACTTTATTGTCTTCTAACTTAGAAACGATTTGTGCATAAATATTGTTATAAATACATATCATCAATAAAACAACACAAATATTTCATTGCTGAGGGAAGAATTTAATTGTAATAATACATAAATAATATTATGTAGCCTTAAAAATACCAGAAAACCATTATTAAAAATGGCTGATATTAATTATTAAAAAATAGATATTTTAAAATACTTTTTAAGTCCGTATTTTTGAATAAGCAATATAAATTTATTACTACCAATTCTCATCTAACTTTTATGAAAAAAGTATCTTTACTTATTTTTAGTTTCTTTTTTGTTTTATTTCTAACCGCTCAAACTACCTATTATGTAGATGCATCTAAATCTGGTAATACGGGTGCAGGAACATCATGGGCTACTGCAAAAAAAGATATACAAAACGCAATTGCATTAGCTACCAGCGGAGATCAGATCTGGATAAAATCAGGTACTTATTATCCAACGCAAGATGCAGCTGGCAACATATCCCCTGCAAATAATAGAGATAAAACTTTTTTACTAAAAGAAGGGGTAAAAATGTATGGAGGCTTTGCAGGAATAGAAACATTATTATCTCAAAGAAATTATAAAACGAATATTTCAATTCTAAGTGGCGATTTAGGAACTGTTAATACTGTAACTGATAATGCGTATCATGTTGTGTTATCTGTGAATTTAACCAGTGCTACTGTGCTAGATGGTATTACTGTATCTGGTGGGTACGCAACCGCTCCCTGGCAATCATCTATTACGGTAAGTACTCGTGTAATTGATAGATACAAAGGAGCTGGTATTTACAATGTGTACTCATCTACTGCATTTTCAAACTGTACTATAAAAAATAATAGTGCCGATTGTACAGATCAGAATGATGATGCATGGGGTGCAGGTGTTGTAAATGATATATGTTCATCTACATTTTCAAATTGTATTATAAAAGACAACTCATTTTTAGTAGGGGGTAATAGTTTCGGTGTATTTGGAGCTGGGATGAATATTGTCAATGGGGCATGTACTTTAGATAAATGTGTTTTTGCCAATAATACAAGTGGCTCTGGTTTTTTAGATGCTTCAAGAGGCGGTGCACTTTATATTGTTTATGGCAGTACTACAATTACAAATTGTATTTTTTATAATAATACTGCCCAAAATGGAGCTGCATTAGCTCTAGGTGGAGCAGAAAATAATTTAAGCACATTTAATAACTGCACCTTTGCCAATAATACATCATCTTATGCTGGCACTGGATTTTCCGGATTTGCCGATGCAGTATTTAAAAATTGTATATTTTGGAATAATACACCAACTATTAGCACTGTTGCTGGTAGAAATGAAATTTATGCACAAGACAATAGGGTAGCCTACCAGCCAACATTTACGAACTGCCTTGTAAGGGATGCAAGCGGTAGCCCTCTTTCTGTAACGTATACTTCAATGACAGGAACATTAAATGGGAATCCGCTTTTTGTAAATATCTCGGATGGCGATGGAGCCGATAATGATTGGGGAACTGCAGATGATGGATTGATTTTACAATCATCAAGTCCCGCAAAAAACACAGGAATGACAGGTACTGGTATTCCCTCAACAGATTTTATAGGTATTATTAGAGATGGCCAACCTGACATTGGTGCATATGAATACGCTTTAATCACCATTGCCACCTGGAATGGTACCACCTGGTCTAATGGTTCACCCACATCAACCGTTGATGCAATCATTGCCAGCAGCACAGCACCTGCAAGTTTTACTTGTAATACATTAACCATTAATAATGGAGTAGCATTAACTACTACAGGCATAACTGCAACAGTAAATGGCAATATTACTAACAATGGCAATGGTATTGCAGGCACAGGTGATATAATAGTAAATGCAAACAGTACATTAAGTGGTAACGCTATTAGTTTTAATGGTAAACTGATAATTAATACAGGAGCAACCCTAACTACAGCAGGTTTATTAACCTTAACAAGTAATGCTACCAATACAGGCTATATAGGCAATAGTGCTGGCAGCATCACTGGCAACGTAACAGTACAACGTTATATACCTGGTGGCAGAAGAGCATTTAGATTTTTAGCTCATCCATTTACCACCAATTTAACAATGGGCAATTTAACTGATAATATAGATATTACAGGTACTGGAGGCAGCCCATTAACCACTACTGCATCCAATACCCCAAGTGCATTTGGTTATGACAATTCAATTGGCAACTCATCATTAACCAATGACCCAGGTTGGGTCCCAATTACAGCTACTGGCACTTTTAATGCAAAAACTGGTTATAGAATTTTAGTAAGAGGTAGCAAAGGCCAATCAGGTAGCTTAACAGGAGGCACTTATACCCCAAATGCTGTAACTTTAGATTGGGCAGGTGCTTTAAATCAAGGCAACCAAATTGTTACACTTACCAAAGGCAGCAGTGCCAATCAGGATTATACTTTAGTTGGTAATCCTTATTCAAGTGCAGTGGATTTAAGCTTGGTTACAAGAGGTTCTAATGTTAACGCCAACTTTAGTGTTTGGAACCCTAACTTACTTACTAAGGGTGGTTATCAAACATTGTCATTCGGCTCATCCTATATTTTACCAAGTGGCACAGCCTTCTTTGCACAAACAGCGGCCAATACCAACAACACCATCACATTTACAGAAGCCAGCAAATCAACAGGTACGCCATCATCCTTATTTAGAAATAATAGCACAGATGAGGTATTGACTTTAGAGGTGAAAGATGCAAATGGCAACTATGCAGATCAACTGAGTTTTTACTTAAACAATAACATAAAAGATTATACAGCTAATAATAATGTTTTGTGGGATGCAGCAAAAATGATTAATCCCGAAGTAAACTTATATAGCTTTAGTAAAGAGGGCACTAAATTGTCTATTGATAGAAGAGCCAGAATTGAAGATCCTGTAAAACTAGGTTTTACAGCAACAACTGGTAATTACAGTTTTATTGTAAAAGAATTGCCAACAACTGCTGGAATTAGTTATTACTTAAAAGATAATTATCTGCAAACAACAACACAATTAAATAATGGAATTTCTATTGCTGTAACTGTAAACAATGAAGCAAGCAGCCAAGGCAATGAAAGGTTTGAGTTGATAGCTAAACAAGCACCAATAATTACAACAGATAATAACTTAAACATTAAACTAAGCCCTAATCCTGTTAAAGATATATTAACAGTAACCTACAGCAATCCAACACAAGCAGAAGCTCAACTAAGAATAAGTAATAGTCAAGGTCAGTTATTACAAACAATAAACTTAGGTAACAATTTGCAGGGAATAGAAACACTAAAAATGAGGAAATTCGCAAATGGAGTTTATACTGTAGAATTATTAGCTGGTGAAACAAGAATAAGCAAACTGGTAATAAAGGGCTAAAAAATTACTGTAATAAAAAAGCAAAAACAATGAGAAAGAAAATAACAACAATCAGCTTTATTTACTTTATACTGCCTATTCTGTTAGTATTCATACTACCAGTTCTAGTACATGCCCAGCCAGGTTTTACTGATACAGTAGATGATGTACCTGTTGATGGAGGTTTAACCTTACTGGTAGCTGCTGGCATTGGTTATGGGGCTAAGAAATTGAAAGAGAGAAGAAATAAGTAATACTATCTTTATACATATTGATATAGCTATAAAAAGCTACTGTAACCAGTAGCTTTTTTGTTATTGCTAATATTGAATTCAGTATAAGTGTATCCTGTAACCATGCTTAAATAAATATTCTGCAGCTTATTTAACAATAACTGTTTTACAACATGGTTGAAGGACAAACATAATCGGTTATTCTAAACTGATTGCTTTCTTTAATAGCTTTAAATCCGCCTTTTACATCTGTTAAATTATTAAAGCCTCTTGCTTTTAAAATAGAAATAAAAATCATAGACCTGTAGCCTCCTGCACAATGTATATAAGCGGTTTCGTTTTTGTTAACCTTAGTCATGCTATCATTCATAAAATCTAAAGGTGCATTAACAGCCTCTAAAATATGTTCGCTATCGTACTCACTTTTCTTTCTTACATCTATTATATGAATACTATTTTGAGCCATTTTATCTGCTAATTCATTAGCAGTAACAGATTTTATACAATCAACCTGTTTGCCTGCATTTTGCCATGCATTAAAGCCCCCTTCTAAATAACCAATACAAAAATCGTAGCCTACACGAGCCAGCCTTGTAATGGCTTCCTCTTCCCTGCCCTCTTCGGTAACCAACAGAATTTTATGTTTTATATCGGTAATTAAAGTGCCCACCCAGGTTGCAAAATTTCCATCTATACCAATATTTACAGAATTAGGTATAAACGCTTTTGCAAACAATTGAGGGTCTCTGGTATCTATAACAATGGCATCTGTTTCTTCTGCAGCAGCTTCAAAAGCGTTAGGGCTAAGTGCATGTTTGCCACGTTGTAAAACAGTATCTATACTATCGTAACCCTGTATATTCATTAAAACATTCAAAGGAAAATATGATGGTGGTGCAACCAGGCCTGTTAATACAGCTTCTTTAAATTCTTCTCTTGTCATATCTTGACGCAGAGCATAGTTTACCTTTTTTTGATTGCCCAAAGTATCGGTAGTTTCTTTGCTCATGTTTTTACCACAAGCACTTCCTGCACCATGAGCTGGATAAACAATGATATCGTTTGCCAAAGGCATTATCTTATTTCTCAACGAATCGTACAATAAACCAGCCAGCATATCTTCTGTTAATTCAGCTTTTACTTTTTGTGCAAGGTCTGGCCGGCCAACATCGCCAATAAATAATGTATCTCCCGAAAACAAAGCTTTTTCTTTTCCAGTTTCATCAATCAGTAAAAAACAACTGCTTTCCATTGTGTGGCCAGGCGTATGTAAAACCCTGATTGTAATTTCTCCTAATTTGAATTCCTGATTATCAACTGCCGAAATACAATCAAACTGGCAAGCTGCATCTGGGCCATAAACTATAGCAGCACCTGTTTTTTTTCTTAAATCTAAATGACCTGAAACAAAATCGGCATGAAAATGCGTTTCAAAAATGTACTTAATAACCGCATTATTTTCTGTAGCTTTTTTTATATAAGGTTCTACTTCTCTTAATGGATCTATAATTGCAGCTTCTCCATTACTTTCAATATAATATGCCCCATGAGCAAGGCAGCCCGTGTAGATTTGCTCTGTAATCATTTTTGCAAGATTTGATTGTTGCAAAAATGCCTACACTTGGTAATAATTTTTGTGACAGAAATCATTTTTTGTGTTCAGCTAAAATAAAAAAACAAGCTACAACCAACGCTGTAAAACTGTTTTTAATTGCTGTATTGTGAATGGCTTTGCAATAAAATCACTCATACCTGCAGAGAAACAGGTTTGTTCATCTTCTTTAAGAGCATTGGCCGTCATAGCTATAATAACAGGCTTTGGTTCAACAGGCATTAACATTATTTTTTTTGTAGCTTCAATACCATCCATTTCAGGCATTTGAATATCCATAAAAATGATGTCGTATTTTTTTTCAGTAAGCATAGATAATGCTTCAACACCATTATCAGCTATATCTATAGTATAACCCAATGATGAAAATATTTTTTTTGCAACAAACTGGTTCATTATATTATCCTCTGCTAATAATAAAACTGGCTGTTTATTAGTCAATTGTTTCTCAACTTTTTGCTCAACAAGGTTTGTAGTAACAACATCTTCACTAATACTTAATGGTATTCTAAAACTAAAAACAGACCCTGCATTGGGTACACTGGAAACCCAAATATCGCCACCCATCATTTCTACCAATTTCTTGCAAATGGATAGCCCTAAACCAGTACCACTATATTCTCTTTTATGAGAATGTTGTAGCTGACTAAATGGTTGAAACAACAGCGGTATATCTTTTGAATGAATACCAATGCCGGTATCTGAAATATGAAAAGCAACAACCTGATTTCCTTCGGTTACAACCTTAATTTTTACGGAGCCTTCTTCCGTAAACTTAATAGCATTGCTTAATAAGTTTACTAAAATTTGTTTTAGCCTGTTTTTATCACCAAGTACATTATCTGGCACATTGTTATCAACCTCACAGGTAATTTCTAAATCTTTTCCCAAGCTCTTCATTTGAGCTTTTATAATTAACAACACTGTATTTATACTATTGCGTAATTCAAATGCAGTGTTTTGCAAAGCCAACTGACCTGCTTCAATTTTTGAAACATCCAACACATCATTAATAATATTCAATAACAGTTCACTGCTCGATTGAAGTATTCCAATAAACTCTTTTTCATCCTCATTTTCTACTTTGGTTTTAAGTAATTCAGCTGTTCCAATAATGCCATTTAATGGTGTGCGTATTTCGTGGCTCATATTTGCCAAAAAATAAGACTTAGCATAAGTTGCTTTTTCTGCAATATCTCTTGCCTCTTGTAATTTTTTATTAGATTCTTCTAAGGCATTTTTGCTTTTCATCAACAATTCATGTCCTTTATCGTAAGAATATTTTATATAAATAACCAGCGAACCTAAAAAAACAATGGATGTGATACATGCAAAAACCAAATCGTAACTTCTTGTGTTGCTACTATCGTAAGGAACAATATATTCAGGATGAAAATGCTCTATTGCAAATAAGGCTATAATAAACAGGCATATAATTATTAGAAAAAATAAATGAGATTTTGAAGGAGTAATAAAAATACCTACCACAACCATAAAAACAAAGATGCCTAATGTTGGACCATTAGAGCCTGCATTATAAAACCACAATACAGTTAATCCAGCTAGATTAACCAGAATAAACACAAAAACCAATGTGTTGGTAAACTTCACAAATCGGGATACATAAAAAAAGCCCAAACCGCTTAACCCTACCAATGATGAAAGAATAAGCAATGCAGATGGAAAATGAAATCGAATACTATATACAACATTAGCTAAAGCAAATAGTGCAACAGCAATAGTTGAAACCTGAAAAAGTCTTTTTTCAAGCTTAACCACATTATCAAATATTTGTACAACATTAAACAGCCGTTTCATAAAAACAGCATCAATTTTTTTCTTGGGGATAATTGATTTACCCTAAAGTTATTGAGTTGGCATTTTAAGTTTTATGACAAAAATCAGTATCTGCACAGTAAAAATTAATATACCTTCAACACAAAACAAAAGGCTTACCAATTTGGTAAGCCTTTTGTTTTATTAAGCATAATTTACTAAGCCAATTTAGCTTGTAAAGCTTTATCTAATTCGTCTAAAAACTCTTCAGTATATAAATAGTGTTCACCATGATTTACTTTATTACCATAAATACAAACAGCTAAATCTTTGGTCATTTTACCACTTTCTACAACCTCAACACAAACATGTTCTAAAGCCTGACAAAAGTTAATGAGCTCCTGATTATTGTCTAACTTACCTCTAAATTCCAAACCTCTTGTCCATGCAAAAATTGATGCTATTGGATTGGTAGATGTTGGTTTACCTTTTTGGTGCTCACGATAATGACGGGTAACTGTACCATGTGCAGCTTCTGCTTCCATTACTTTACCATCTGGTGTAACCAAAGTGCTGGTCATTAAACCTAAGCTGCCAAAGCCCTGTGCTACAGTATCACTTTGTACATCGCCATCATAATTTTTACAAGCCCATACAAAATTACCATTCCATTTTAAAGCACTTGCAACCATATCATCAATTAAACGATGTTCATAGGTAATGCCTGCAGCTTCATAAGCAGCTTTAAATTCATTTTGATATACTTCTTCAAAAATGTCTTTAAAACGGCCATCATATTTTTTTAAAATAGTATTTTTTGTAGAAAGATATAAAGGCCATTTTTTTTGTAATGCTGTATTAAAACAACTTCTTGCAAAACCATAAATACTTTCATCGGTATTGTACATTGCTAAAGCAACACCATCACCTTTAAAGTTAAAAACTTCATGTTCTATTACCTGTCCATTTTCTCCCTCAAACTTAATGGTCAATTTACCCTTGCCTTTAGTAACAAAATCTGTAGCTCTGTATTGATCACCAAATGCATGACGACCAATACAAATTGGTGCAGTCCAATTAGGTACTAAACGTGGTACATTTTTGCATACAATGGGTTCTCTAAAAACAGTACCATCCAAAATATTACGAATAGTTCCGTTTGGCGATTTCCACATTTGTTTCAACTTAAATTCTTCAACTCTTGCTTCATCCGGAGTAATTGTTGCACATTTAATTCCAACGCCATATTGCTTAATTGCATTAGCTGCATCAACAGTAACCTGGTCATTGGTTTCATCACGATACTCCATTCCCAAATCATAGTACTTAATATCTACTTCCAAATACGGAAGAATCAGTTTGTCTTTAATAAACTTCCAGATAATTCTGGTCATCTCATCGCCATCCAGTTCAACCACAGGATTAGCTACTTTAATTTTAGCTGCCATTTTATTTATTTAGAATTTTTTTATGAATGGGGCAAATTTAATAATTATAGCCATCTGTAAGTACTATAAAAAAAATCTACCCTAAAAACCAATGCAAACGATTACAATACAGGTTTTATTTGGGGCTATTGGCTACAAAACATGCATAAGCTTTAGTTCCTTGCCCAGCTTCAATATTTTTTGGGTTGCTGCTTTAGCAGGTTTGTTTTAGCTAGTACAGCAACTTCTATTTCTCCAAAAAATGATTTACGCTTAAACAAGGCAGCCATTGAAACAGCAGAATATGAATCAGCAAATTTGAAAGCTGGATAAACTACTCAACAAATTAATTTCAATTATTTTTATTCAATAAATTTGGTTACTGCTGCAAAGGCTTACAAATCGCCAACAACAAAGTTTTCTATTAACAACTATTCCCCACCAAAAATGCTCTTTGCTGTTATAAGCTTTGTTATGTTTAATTTGCAGGCATGGAACAATATCATCAGTTACTGCAACATATTTTAGATAACGGCACTCAAAAACACGATCGTACAGGCACTGGCACAATCAGTTGTTTTGGCTACCAAATGCGTTTCAATTTGCAAAATGGTTTTCCTCTGGTAACTACAAAACGCCTGCATTTAAAAAGTATCGTTTACGAATTACTTTGGTTTTTAAATGGAGATACCAACATAAAATATTTAAACGATAACGGTGTAAGCATTTGGAACGAATGGGCTAACGAAACTGGAGATTTAGGACCAGTTTATGGCAAGCAATGGCGTAGCTGGCAAGGTGCAGATGGACAGGTGATTGACCAAATTACAGATGTAATCAACCAAATTAAAACAAACCCCGATAGCCGTCGTTTAATTGTAAGTGCCTGGAACGTTGCAGAGTTACCAAAAATGGCATTAATGCCCTGCCACAGTTTGTTTCAGTTTTATGTAGCCGATGGAAAATTGAGTTGTCAATTATATCAAAGAAGTGCCGATGTTTTTTTAGGCGTTCCGTTTAACATTGCTTCCTATGCTTTATTAACAATGATGATTGCACAGGTTTGTAATTTGCAGTTGGGCGATTTTGTACATAGTTTTGGTGATGTGCATTTATACAACAACCATATTGAGCAAGCCAAACTACAATTAACACGTTTGCCTTACCAATTGCCAACCATAAAAATTAACCCAGCTGTAACTGATATTTTTGGTTTTAAATTTGAAGACTTTGAATTAGAGAATTATCAGTTTCATCCACATATAAAAGCACCAGTGGCAGTGTAAGAAAAGGTGAAAGGCACAAAAGGTTTAAGGAATAAGGTTTAAGGTGAAAGGTAGAAGGAGAAAGGTAGAAGCATTTAAAACAGAAAGTTCACCTTATATCTTTCACCTTATATCGTTCACCTTAAACCTTTCACTTTATTCCTTAAACCTTATATCGTTCACCTTATTCCTTAAACCTTAACCTCAAATGATTATATCACTCATTGTAGCAGCTTCTGAAAATAATGCCATTGGTAAAAATAATTTACTGTTATGGCATTTACCTAACGACTTGAAATTTTTCAAGAATACAACCTGGGCTATGCCTGTTGCTATGGGACGAAAAACATTTGAAAGCTTGGGCAATAAACCTTTAAATGGCAGATTAAACATTGTAATTACCCGACAAAAAGATTGGAAAGCTGAAGGTGTTGTAACTGTTGGCAGTATTGAAGA
>Ga0075152_10002742_pt1 | contig 12465 bp, 8 predicted proteins | sample JI61114C2DNA_FD_70964 | JGI IMG/M metagenome (GOLD analysis project Ga0075152, IMG submission 70964) | Wastewater effluent complex algal communities from Wisconsin, to seasonally profile nutrient transformation and Carbon sequestration -... | ecosystem: Engineered > WWTP > Effluent > Algae...
ATTCATTAGAACAATTGAATAAGATTCCGGAAGGTTTTAGTAATAATTTGGCTTGGAATTTAGGTCACATTGTTGTTTCGCAACAAGGTTTGGTATATCGACTTTCGGGTTTGCCAATGAATATTTCACCCGAAATGATGGAAAAATATAAAAATGGGTCAAAACCAACTGCTACAACCCAAGAAGAAATAAATGAATTGAAAGTTTTATTATTTTCATTGTTAGAAAAAACCAAAGAAGATTATGCTAATGGAAAATTCACTTCTTATAACGAATTCACAACTGGAACAGGATTTCATTTAGCAAACATAAAAGATGCCATGGAGTTTAATAATTATCATGAAGGAATTCATTTGGGTTTTATGATGAATATTAGAAAATTTATTTAAATTAAAATACCTTTGTAAAAAACAAAAGAACAAATGAAATTCAATACTAAAGTAATACATGGTGGTCAACACCACGAAAAAGTAACCGGAGCAGTAATGACTCCTGTTTTTCAAACCTCAACTTATGCACAAACAAGCCCAGGAATTCCTGTTGGTGATTATGAATACAGTCGTGCTGCAAATCCGACTCGTCAAGCTTTGGAAGATGCTTTGGCTTCAATTGAAAATGGAGCTAGAGGTTTAGCATTTGCATCAGGATTAGCAGCAACAGATTGTTTGTTGAGAATGTTCAAAGCTGGAGACGAAATCATTGCCATGGATGATTTATATGGTGGAACTTATAGATTATTTACACGTTTATATAAAGATAGTGGTATCAAATTTCACTTCGTTGATATGAATGATTTGGATAAATTCCAATCCTTGATTAATGAAAACACGAAGTTAGTTTGGGTTGAAACACCAACAAATCCATTAATGAAATTAGCCGATATTTCAGAAATTGCAAAAATCACTAAAAAACATAATATCCTTTTTGCAGTTGATAATACTTTTGCAACGCCATACTTACAAAAACCTTTAGATTTAGGAGCAGATATTGTAATGCACTCAGCTACAAAATATCTTGGCGGACATTCAGATGTTATTGCAGGCGCTTTAATTATCAAAGATAAAGCATTAGGTGACGAATTACACTTTAAGCAATTTGCAACCGGAGGAACGCTTGGACCAATGGATAGTTATTTGGTTTTAAGAGGGATTAAAACGTTACATTTAAGAGTGCAAAGACATTGTGAAAACGGAATGAAAGTGGCCGAATTTTTAAGTAATCATCCAGAAGTAGCGAAGGTTTATTATCCAGGATTACCTGATCATCCTTTTCATGATATTGCTAAAAAACAAATGAGTGGTTTTGGCGGAATGGTTTCATTTACTTTCACATCAGGTAGAAAAGAAGATGCAATTTCCTTTTTAGAAAAACTAAAAGTATTCACTTTAGCAGAATCTCTTGGTGGAGTAGAAAGTTTAGCCAATCATCCAGCATTAATGACGCATGCATCTATTCCAGAAGACAAAAGACTTGAAGTTGGAATCACTGATGACCTTGTAAGATTAAGTACAGGTGTTGAAGACATAGATGATTTACTTGCTGATTTAGAACAAGCTTTTAGATAAAAATAAAAATCCCGATTCAGAATTTTGAATCGGGATTTTTTTATGTTTTTATACCTACTATTATTGAATGTAATAAATGTAACCAAAGTTTAACCAAAGATTCCAATCATTTGCTTTGTTTTCAGGATATAAGGATGGATTTGGGCTCAAACCATCAACCCAATTAGAGAAATAGTATTGCCATCTCAAATCAACCATTAAATCAGATAATGGAGTTAATTTATATCTTGTTCCAACACTAGAAACTACTGACCATGTTGTTCCACCTTTAATGTCAAAAGCGTTGATATACTTAATTGGAGTAACAGTTGTTAATTGACCTAAACCTGGTCCCATTTCTGAATATGCTGTAGGTTTATAAAAACTAAATTGTCCACCAAGACTAATAAATGGTGCCCAACTTCCAAGTGTAGCAGTAAAATCTCGAATACTATAAGGAAAAAATTCTAATTGCATACCAACGTTAGTCACTGCAGTTTCACCTTTCATTGCTCTTAATTGATCTGCTGTTAATGAAGTTTTGCTTGGATCAACCCATTTTCCAAAATGTTCTAAATTGGTTTTGTTATATGAAAGTTCACTTCTCAATTTGAAGTGATCATTGAAATAAGTTTCAGGTGTATAACAGTTACATTCAGCTTTGTAGGAAAAATTCAAATAATGAACTAAACCAATTCCGTATCCTGTATTACCAGCATTTGTAGAAAAATCATGTCTTTCGCCATAGTCCGACTGAAACGCAACTGGACCAGCAATAACACCAACTTCATGAGAGAAGCCAAACTGTGCATTAGCTTGATTTATAAAACCAAGAAAAAGTAAACAAACAATTTTAAGGTACTTAGGCATCTGGGATAAATTTTAATTCAATTCTTGACAAATATATAAAAACATCATTCACATATAAAATAAAATAAAAAAATACTTGTATATCAACGAAAAAAATCATTAAATAGTTTAAAAAGCGATAATTATTTCACATTTATTTAAAATTTCTTAACAAAAGCATAAAAATCGTGAGAATTTCAAAAAAATTACGTCATTATTTTTATAAAATGTATATTTGTCGAATATTTACGAAAACGTTTTCTTAAACATTAATATTATAATTTATGTCACAAAGTATTAACGCATTTATTGATTTAGTTGCACAAAGAAATGGCAATGAACCTGAATTTATGCAAGCAGTTAAGGAAGTTGCTGAAACAGTAATTCCATTTATTGAAGAAAATAAAAAATACCAAAACAAAATGCTTTTGGAAAGAATGGTTGAGCCAGAAAGAGTAATCATGTTCCGTGTAACTTGGATAGATGATGCTGGGAAAACTCAAGTTAACAGAGGTTACAGAATTCAAATGAACTCTGCAATCGGTCCATACAAAGGAGGAATTCGTTTTCATCCAACGGTAAACTTAAGTATTTTGAAATTTTTAGCTTTTGAGCAAACTTTCAAAAATAGTTTAACAACTTTACCAATGGGTGGAGGAAAAGGTGGAGCAGATTTTGATCCAAAAGGAAAATCAGATATTGAAATCATGAAATTTTGTCAAGCATTTATGACGGAATTATCTAAACATATTGGTGCTGATACTGACGTTCCAGCAGGAGATATTGGTGTTGGTGGAAGAGAAGTTGGTTATATGTTTGGTCAATATAAAAGATTAAGAAATGAATTCACAGGAGTTTTAACAGGAAAAGGTATCTCTTTCGGAGGTTCATTAATTCGTCCTGAAGCTACTGGTTATGGAGATGTATATTTTGCTCAAAGTATGCTTGCGACTAAAGGTGATAGTTTCGCTGGAAAAACAGTTGTTGTTTCAGGTTCTGGAAATGTTGCTCAATATGCTACAGAAAAAGCAACTCAATTAGGAGGAAAAGTTGTAACAATGTCAGATTCATCTGGTTATATCTATGATGCAGACGGAATTACTGATGAAAAATTAGCTTATGTAATGGAAATTAAAAATGTAAACTACGGAAGAATTTCTGATTATGTAACTAAATATCCAAACGCAACTTTCGTAGCAGGAAAACGTCCTTGGGAAGTTAAATGTGATGTAGCTTTACCTTGTGCAACTCAAAACGAATTGAACGAAGAAGAAGCTAAAACATTAGTAGCAAACGGATGTATCTGTGTAGCTGAAGGTGCAAATATGCCTTCAACTCCTGAAGCAATGCATGTTTTCCAAAATGCTAAAATTTTATTTGCTCCAGGAAAAGCTTCTAATGCTGGTGGTGTTGCCACTTCTGGTCTTGAAATGTCTCAAAACTCTTTACGTTTAAGTTGGACTTCAGAAGAGGTTGATGAAAGACTTAAAGGAATTATGGCTAATATTCATGCGGCTTGTGTAAAATATGGCTCAGATGCAAATGGCTATATTGATTATGTAAAAGGTGCAAATATTGCAGGTTTCGTGAAAGTTGCCGATGCAATGTTAGCTCAAGGAATTGTATAAATTTTCTAAATTATATTTTAAAATGCCTTCATTTTTGGAGGCATTTTTTTTAGAAATATATTAAACAGAAATTATTTGCGTTTATATTATATTTGTAAATATTAAAAGTTTCAAATGAAAACAATTAGGTTGTGTCTTGTTTTAGTCTTTCTCTTCAATGGTTTTGCTTTTTCTCAAAGCAATTCTTTATGGAATGGTTATTTTTCATATAATAGTATAAAAGACATTACACAATCTTCATCATCATTTTTTGCTGCTACTGAAAACGCAATTTTTTCAAAAAACACTACAACAAATGACATTTCAACTATAAACTCAATTGATGGATTAAAAGCCGATTTAATTTCTTCCGTTTATAGAAGTGAAATTTTCAATGTAACACTAGTAGGAAATTCAAATGGCTTATTGTTATTAATAAAATCTGACGGAACTGTTGTGCCAAAAAGAGGAATTATTGATGAAATCCCAGTTTCTCCATTAATAAAAAAAATCAATGATTTCTATGAATATAATGGGAAAGTATATATTTCTTGTGATTATGGAATTTCAGTTTTTGATTTAAACACTTTAGAATTTGGTGACACTTATTTTATTGGAAATGGAGGACAACCAGTTAGAACATATCAAACTACTGTTTTAAATGATGAAATATATGCAGTTACAGAAATTTATGGAATTAAAAAAGCTCCTGTTTCTAATCCAAATTTAGTTGATTTTAATCAATGGACACTTTTTGATACTGGATATTGGAATGGAATAGCAACAATTAATAGTCAACTAGTTGCTGCAAACTCAAATTCAAGAGCATATAAACATAATGGTACAACTTTTATAGAATTTTTTAATTTAAATCAAATTGCTTTAGACTTTAGAGAAAATGAAGATTATTTAATAATTACAACACAAAATCATATTTATGTCTTTAATCAAGATTTAATTCAACTTGCAGATATTCAAACAAGTCAAGTAACAGAAACTGCAGTAACATTTACTTGTGCAACTATTGTAAATAATATGTTATACATAGGTACAAAAGAAAACGGAGTTGTTGCAACATCTGTTACAAGTCCAACAACATTTCAATTCATCATGCCTGATGGACCATTAGAAAACAACATTTTCAGAGTTAGAAAATCACCTTCAACACTTTGGGCACTTTATGGAAAATATTCTAGATCATACAATCCATATTTTCCTTCTCCCGGACAAAAACCAATAAGTAAATATACATCCGAAGAAGGTTGGAATTTTATTCCATATTCTGAGTTATTTGGAGCAAAATCATTATCAAATATTGCTTTCAATCCAAATAATGAAAACGAATTATATATAAGTTCTTATTTTTCAGGATTATTAAAAGTGGAAGATGGAGTTCCAACTCAATTATATAATCAATCAAATACAGGAGCTAACGGTTTACAATCTTTAGTACTAAGTCCGCCAAATCCAAGCTATATTGATATAAGGATAAATGGTCCTGTTTTCGACAAAAATGGAAACCTTTGGATGACTAATAGTTTAGTTAATAAATCATTAAAGGTTTTAAAGACTGATGGAAGTTGGCAATCTTATGATTTTTCAGAAATACTTTCAAGTGCTAATCTTGTAAGTTTTGGTCTTACAGTAATTGACAAAAACAATACAAAATGGATTCCAACCAATAGAAATGGTTTATTAGCTTATAATGAAACACTAAGCAATAAATCAATTGTTATTGGAACAGAAACCAATGGAAATTTACCAGATGTTGATGTTAGATGTGTTGCAATAGATAACAGAAATCAACTTTGGATTGGGACAGGAAGAGGATTAAGAATTATATCAAGCGTGGATCAGTTTGTTTCTGAAGATGCTATTACAACTCGAGATATTATCATTGAAGAAGATGGTTTGGCTCAAGAGTTATTCTATCAACAATTCATTATAGATATTGCTGTTGATGGTTCAAACAGAAAATGGGTTTCACTTGCCGATGCTGGAGTTTATCTAGTTTCTCCTAATGGCCAAGAAACTATTTATCAATTCAATAAAGACAATTCGCCATTACCAAGTAATAATATAAATGATATTGAAATTGATGGCGTTACAGGAGAAGTTTTCTTTGCCACTGATAAAGGATTAGTTTCTTTTAAAGGAACTGCAACAAAACCTCAAGATGATTTGAGCAATGTTTATGTATATCCAAATCCTGTTCGACCTGAATTTTCAGGAACCATAAAAATTGCAGGATTGACAGACAAAGCCATTATTAAAATTACTGATATTGAAGGAAACTTAGTATATGAAACAACATCATCTGGTGGAACAATTGAATGGGATGGAACTGCTTTTGGAAAATACAAAGTAGCTTCTGGTGTTTACATGATTTTTGTTTCTGCCGAAGATGGAATTGAAACTACTGTCAAAAAAGTAATGATTATCAGGTAATGTTAGTCAAAACTAAAGCAATCGTTCTTTCATCCGTAAAATATCAAGAAAAAAGCTTGATTGTAAAATGTTTTACACAAAGCGACGGATTAAAAAGTTACTTCGTGCAAAGTGCTTATTCTGGAAAAAAATCAAATCAAAAAATCGCTTATTTTCAACCTTTAACTATTCTTGAAATTGAAGCCAATCATAAGAATAAAGGTACTTTAGAGCATTTTAAAGAAATAAAACTAGCCACAGCTTATCAAACCATAAATACCGATATTGTAAAAAGTACTATTGTAATTTTCTTGTCAGAGATGTTACACCATAGCATTCACGAAGAAGAAAAAAATGAAGATTTGTTTACTTTTCTTGAAACGGCTTTAATTTGGTTAGATACACACGAAGAAACATCCAATTTTCATCTAATTTTACTTTTAGAAACAACAAAATTTTTAGGTTTTTACCCAGATAATTCCGTAACGGATTTTAATTTCTTTGAAATGGTTGATGGCATTTTTTCACCTTTTCAAGGAACAAATTGCCTAAACGAACACGAAACATTTCTTTTCAAAAAGCTAATCAACCTAAAATTTGATTCCGACCAAAAAGTTTTTGCCGGAATTGAACGCCAAATTCTTCTTAAAATTTTATTAGATTACTATTCCATTCACCTTGATGGATTTAAAAAACCTAAATCTTTAGACGTTTTAAAGGAGGTTTTTAGTTAGATTTGTTTTGATCGACGAAAGTTTAAATACAAAGCTGATATAATTTGTATATTTAAAATTATTATTAAATAATGCTAAGAAAAAGAATTAAAAAAGTAAAAGCATAACAAAATAAACACAAGTAAAGAATATTGACAAAAAGAATGATTAAGAGAATAGGATTATTTATAATAGCAATTAATTTAAGTAGTTGTAATTTGTCTTTCAAAAATGACATTAAATATCAATCAAGATGTTTGTATTATTTTCATTTAGAGAATGAGTTAGAAATTGTATTTATTAAAAATAAGGAGTTTAGAAAAATTTCTAATTTTTTAAAGACTATGTTTGGGGCTAAATCTATTAGAAAAATAGTTTATTTTAAGACAAAAGAAGTTTATTACTGTGAGTATTATGAAAATGATTATACAATTCATTGCTTGATTTTAGATAAAAACTTGAAAATAATTTCAAAAAAGAAAATACTATTCGATATTTAATTTTAATTAACCTAAAATTCTAATTATTCCTATTGCTTTCTACGATAAAAATTCATAAAAAACTTCTCAAAATATTGATAAGAAAAATGTGAAATGAAAATAGTTGTAATTAATACAATACAATTATAAACCACAATTATAAACCACAATTATAACATAATTATTGAGACCAAGATTGGAAAAAAGTTTGATATAAATCAAGCCAATCAATTGGATAACAATTGCATGGTAAACATAAATTCCATAAGAAATTTTACCCAAATAAGTTGTAACACGATGGTTTAAAATGAAATAAGGTTTATTGCTCAATACTCCAATTACTAAACAAAACAGCAACATACTGAAAAGATTATAGTTGCTAGATGAAAATAAATTCACAAAATAATTAGTTGTAAAATAGAGGATAAAACAAAGTAAAGGAATATAGATAACTAATTTATTATTAAATAGTTGTGGCTTTTTTAATAATAGAATCGAAATGATACCACTAGAAGTAAAATAAAAAAACAGCATAGTGTATTTATATAAAATATTTCCTTCAATAGTAAAATATATCGTAAAGAAAACAATGGTAGAAACCAATAAAAAGAAAATTATTTTTCTTACAGGCAAAAACAATAATACTGGCGCAATAAACAAATAAAATTGTTCTTCAACACCAATAGACCAAAGAATTTCTATAATGCCACCAGGATTGTATAAGGCTGCAAAAACATTTGGCATAAAGAATATTGAAAGCAACAATCCTTCATATAAATTATAATTAGTATTGAATCCACCAGTAAAGCCAAATTTTGGAAGAATATAATTGTAATAAGTCAACCCAAAAAGTAAAATCAAAAAGTAAAGCGGAAAAATTCGTAAAGCTCTTCTAAAATAAAAGTTTTTTAGTGAAATGGTGTTTGTTGTTTCTTTTTCAAGATAAAGTTGCCTTATAATTAAAAATCCGCTTAATGAAAAAAAGACACAAACGGCTTCATAACCTTTGTGAAATAGTGGTATTGAATTGTAAAACGGAATGTCATGTTTACTACAAAATTCAGAAATATGGAAAATCATTACAAAAACTGCTAAAAAGAATCGTAGTCCTGTAATATTTGGTATTCTTTCCATTTGGAATTCAATTAAAAATTTAAATAGATCACAAATGTGCAATTAATAAATTAATGATGCAAAGTCAAATCAAGCAAAATCCACAATCTACAAACATTTTTAAAGGAAGTTTTTGCATAAAAGATAAATTTAGACATTCTTTCTTGTACAATCGCAAAAACTCATAACTCATAACTCATAACTCACAACTATTTATTACTTTCGCAAACTGATTTAAGATTACGACAAAATGAGCACAAAATTTACTGAATACAAAGGACTTGACTTGCCAACAGTAGCATCAGAAGTTCTTGATTTTTGGAAGAAAAACAACGTTTTTGAACAAAGTGTAACTTCGCGTGAAGGTGCAACTCCATATGTGTTTTTTGAAGGGCCACCTTCGGCAAACGGATTACCTGGAATTCACCACGTGATGGCTCGTGCTATTAAAGATATTTTTTGTCGCTATAAAACTCAAAAAGGTTTTCAAGTAAAACGTAAAGCAGGTTGGGACACTCACGGTTTGCCAGTAGAACTTGGAACTGAAAAAGAATTAGGAATCACTAAAGAAGACATCGGAAAAACCATTTCTGTTGAAGAATACAACGAAGCGTGTAAAAGAACTGTCATGCGTTATACTGATGTATGGAACGATTTGACCGAAAAAATGGGGTATTGGGTTGATATGGAAGATCCATATGTGACTTACAAATCCAAATATATGGAAACCGTTTGGTGGTTGTTAAAACAAATTTACAACAAAGATTTACTATACAAAGGCTACACCATTCAACCATATTCTCCAAAAGCTGGAACCGGTTTATCTTCACACGAAGTTAACCAACCAGGAAGTTATAGAGATGTTACGGATACAACAGTTGTAGCACAATTCAAAACTAAAGCTGAAACCTTACCAAGCTTTTTACAAGGTTTTGGAGATATTCACATTTTGGCTTGGACGACAACTCCATGGACTTTACCATCAAACACTGCTTTGACTGTTGGTCCAAAAATCGATTATGTTTTGGTGGAAACTTTCAATCAATATACATATCGTCCTGTTAAAGTAATTTTGGCTAAAAACCTTGTCGGAAAACAATTTGGGAAAGGATTTTTTGCTTCAGTTGAACCTTCTGATTTTGAAAATTTTAAAGAAGGTGATAAAAATATCCCATATCAAATATTAGCCGAATTCAAAGGTGCTGATTTAGTGGGAATTCGTTACGAGCAATTGATGCCATTAGCTTTGCCTTATCAAAATCCTGAAGATGCTTTTAGAGTAATTTCTGGAGATTTCGTAACTACAGAAGACGGAACTGGAATTGTACACACGGCTCCAACTTTTGGCGCAGATGATGCTAAAGTGGCTAAAGAAGCAACGCCAGAAGTTCCACCAATGTTGGTTTTGGACGAAAACGGAAATCCTGTTCCTTTAGTCGATTTACAAGGTAAATTCATTCAAGGTTTAGGAAATTATTCTGGAAAATACGTTAAAAATGAATATTACAACGATGGCGAAGCTCCAGAACGCTCTGCTGATGTGGAAATCGCTATCCAATTAAAAGAAGAAAATAAGGCTTTCAAAGTTGAAAAATATGTACACAGTTACCCACATTGTTGGAGAACTGACAAGCCAATTTTATATTATCCGCTAGATTCTTGGTTCATCAAAGTAACCGAAATCAAAGACAGAATGTTCGATTTGAACGAAACCATCAACTGGAAGCCAAAAGCAACTGGTGAAGGTCGTTTCGGTAATTGGTTGAAAAATGCCAACGATTGGAATTTGTCGCGTTCAAGATATTGGGGAATTCCACTGCCAATTTGGAGAACAGAAGATGGAACAGAAGAAATGTTAATTGGTTCGGTAGAAGAATTATATTCAGAAATTGAAAAATCAATCGCAGCTGGTTTTCAATCAGAAAATCCATTCAAAGGTTTTGAGGTTGGAAACATGAGCGAAGAAAACTACGATTTAGTTGATTTACACAAAAATGTGGTTGACAACATCGTTTTGGTTTCGCCATCAGGAAAAGTAATGAAACGCGAAAGTGATTTAATTGACGTTTGGTTTGATTCAGGTGCAATGCCTTATGCTCAATGGCATTATCCATTTGAAAACAAAGATTTAATTGACGAAAATAAAGCATTCCCGGCTGATTTTATTGCAGAAGGTGTAGATCAAACACGTGGTTGGTTTTATACGTTACATGCAATTGGAACTTTAGTTTTTGATAAAATTGCATATAAAAATGTAGTTTCAAATGGTTTAGTTCTAGACAAAAACGGACAAAAAATGTCGAAACGTCTTGGAAATGCTGTTGACCCATTTACCACATTGGCTGAATATGGTCCGGATGCTACTCGTTGGTATATGATTGCGAATGCCAATCCTTGGGATAACTTGAAATTTGATATCGAAGGAGTTGCAGAAGTGCGTAGAAAATTCTTTGGAACATTATATAACACTTATTCGTTCTTTAGTTTGTACGCTAATATCGATGGTTTCAAATATGCAGAAGCTGAAATTCCACTAAACGAAAGACCTGAAATCGATCGTTGGATTTTATCAGAATTACACACTTTGATAAAAACGGTTGACGAAGCTTACGCAGATTATGAACCAACAAAAGCTGCAAGAGCTATTTCTGACTTTGTTCAAGAAAATTTAAGTAACTGGTACGTTCGTCTGTGCAGAAGAAGATTCTGGAAAGGTGAATACGGAACAGATAAAATCGCGGCTTATCAAACGCTTTATACTTGTTTGTTGAATGTGGCTAAACTTTCGGCTCCGATAGCGCCATTTTTTATGGACAAACTTTACAGAGATTTAACGCAGGCAACACATTCAGAGGAATTTGAGTCAGTACATTTGGCAAAATTTCCAATTTCGGTTGAAAACTTTGTTGATAAATCGTTAGAGAGCAAAATGATGAAAGCGCAAACGGTTTCTTCGTTAGTTTTATCGCTTCGTAAAAAGGAAATGATAAAAGTGCGTCAACCGTTGCAAAAGGTTATGATTCCTATACTTGACGAAAATCAACGTGCTGAAATCGAGGCAGTTTCTGACCTGATAAAAGCCGAGGTAAACGTCAAAGAAATCGAACTTTTAGACGATGCATCAGGTGTTTTAGTGAAGCAAATTAAGCCAAATTTCAAAGCACTTGGACCACGTTTTGGAAAGGATATGGGATTGATTTCTAGTGAAATACAAAAATTTTCACAAGAACAAATTAACGAAATTGATGCTAAAGGAGAACTATCGCTTGTTATTTCAGGAAATAGTATAACTTTAACATCCCAAGATGTAGAAATTACATCGCAGGATATTCCGGGTTGGTTGGTTGCAAATTCTAACGGAATTACAGTAGCTTTAGACATCACAATTTCTGAAGAACTAAAACAAGAAGGAATAGCAAGAGAATTAGTTAATAGAATTCAAAACATAAGAAAAGATTCTGGTTTTGAAGTAACAGATAAAATTAAAGTTCAAATTCAACGTAGTGGCGAATTAGAACAAGCAATAAAGAATAACGAAAGCTATATTAAAGACGAAACATTAACAGAAGAATTAAATTTTACTGATAATTTAGAAAGTGGTATAGAAATTGAATTTGATGAGATAAAAACAAGAATATTAATTTCAAAATAGTACAAAGATGATTGAAGAAATGATGAGATACTCTGATGCTGATTTAGCAGAGTTTAAAGAAATTATCTTAAATAAAATTGA
>Ga0075152_10002743_pt1 | contig 12465 bp, 12 predicted proteins | sample JI61114C2DNA_FD_70964 | JGI IMG/M metagenome (GOLD analysis project Ga0075152, IMG submission 70964) | Wastewater effluent complex algal communities from Wisconsin, to seasonally profile nutrient transformation and Carbon sequestration -... | ecosystem: Engineered > WWTP > Effluent > Algae...
CGGCGCACGGCAGGACCGTCGGGCAGGTCGTGCTGCACTGGCTGATCCAGCGTGGCGTCGTGGTGATCCCCAAGACCGTCCGTGCCGACCGGATGGCCGAGAACCTGGACGTGTTCGACTTCGAACTCACCGCGGACGAGATGGCGTCGATCGCGACCCTCGACCAGGGCGTCAGCCAGTTCTTCGACCACCGCGATCCGGCGATGGTCAAGTGGCTGTCCGGCCGCACCCTGGACTTCTGAGGCCTCAGGACACGCCGGGCGGGCCCCGGGAAGCGCGGGAACGCACGAAAACCCCCTCCGAAGAGGGGGTTTTCACCTGGTAGCCCCGACGGGATTCGAACCCGCGCTACCGCCTTGAGAGGGCGGCGTGCTAGGCCGCTACACAACGGGGCCAGGCTGCCGCTTTCGCGACCAGAAGACCTTACCAGAGCCTGCGTGAGGCAAAAGAGAAGCCTTCCGCAGGGGTACTAGGACTCGAACCTAGACTGACGGAACCAGAATCCGGCGGGCTGCCAATTACCCCATACCCCTGGGTCTGGGAGCAGGGGTGGAGCCCCACTCACAGAATCGCTGGCCTCGCGGCCAGCGAGGTGAAACACTACCGCACCGCGCGGGCTTCGCCCAAACCGGACGCCGCGGTCCGGGTCTGCAACCCCAGGGCGCGCGCCACGCCCAGCGCGGCGGCCGTGAAGACCGCGTACATGACGACCTCGCCGACGGCGTCCGGGAGGGTGACCTCCGTGGTGGCCTTGAGCGCCGCGATGCCGGTCGACAGCCCCGCGTAGACGAACGCGGAGACGTTGTTGACGATGTGGGCGGCGATCCCGGCCTCCAGGCCGCCGACGTAGACGACCAGCACGGCGGCGAGGACGCCGAAGGCGAACCGACTGGCGAAGAGGGCGGGGTTCTGGGTGCCGTGGAACAGCGCGAAGACGCCCGCCGAGCCGAGGATGCCGACCCAGCGGTTGGGGGCCCAGGAGCCGAGCGCCTGCAACAGGTAGCCCCGGAAGAACACCTCCTCGGCCGCGGCCTGCAGCGGCGACGTCAGCAGGATCGCCACCAGGAAGCCCGCGAACCCCGGCTGTGGGACGAACGTCATCGCCTTGCCGACGATCGCGTTCTGGGCCCAGAGCACCCCGTTCAGCGTGACGGCCGCGACGGCCAGGAAGACCAGGAACGGACGCCAGCGCATCCCCGGGACCACAGAGAAGACGTACGCCGGACGCACGTGATGCACGGTCAGCACCAATGCCGCCGTGATCGGGATGAGCAGGGCGATCCCGAGTTGCGCCGCGACCATCCCCCAGGGCACCTCGTAGGCCAGCAGCGAACGGTAGGTCTCCGCGAAGGCCCCCGGGCGTCCCGTCGCGAGCCAGTACGCACCGACCAGGAGTTGGGTGAGCAGGGGGGTGAAGACGAGGAAGCTGCCGATCCCGATGACCACGCCGAGCGTGGGGAGCAGGGGGCCCGCGTGCGGCGTCCGCAACACGCCGGTGAATTCGGCGTCCCCGGGCACCTCCTCCGTCGCCCAGACCTCGACGACCCCGGCCAAGTCAGGCGTCCTGGGCCACGACGGGGTTCGACAGCGTCCCGATGCCGGAGATGGTCACGTGGACGCGGTCGCCCGCGATGATCGGGCCGACGCCCGCGGGCGTCCCGGTCAGGATCACGTCGCCCGGCAGCAGCGTGCAGAACGAGGACACGAAGACGACGAGATCCTCGATCCCGCGCAGCATCTGGCCGGTGTTGCCGTTCTGGCGCTCCTCGACCGAGCCGTCGGCGTGCTCGAGGGCCACCGTGATGTCCAGGTCCGACGCCTCGGCGACCCCGAGGTGCGTGACGATCCAGGGCCCGAGCGGGCAGAACGTGTCGTAGCCCTTGGCGCGTCCCCACTGGACGTCGGCCTTCTGCAGATCGCGGGCGCTGACGTCGTTGGCGACGGTGTAGCCGAAGATCACCTCGGCCACCCGCTCGCGCGGGACGTCGCGGCAGATGCGCCCGATGACGACGGCCAGCTCGCCCTCGTGATCGACGTGGCTCGTGGCGTTCGGGTAGACGATCGGCTCTCCCGGCCCGATCACCGAGGTGTTGGGCTTGAAGAACGTGATCGGGTTCGCCGGGGTCTCGGCGCCGCCCATCTCCTTGATGTGGTCGGCGTAGTTCTTGCCGATCGCCACGATCTTGGAGCGCGGGATCACCGGCGCCACCAGGCGCGCGTCGGCCAGCAGCACGCGCTCTCCGGTGTACTTCACCGGCCCGGCCAGCGGGTCGCCCGTCAGGGCCCGGATCGTGTCCGGGTGCTCGCCACCGTCCGCGGCCAGTTCGACGACACCGAACGTGGGATCCTCCCCCACCACATAACGAGCGATACGCATGGGGGTCAGGTTAGCCGCGCGGCGGCGTCCGACTGAAAAAGTGACCGGGCGCAGCCGCTGCGTCCCGGGCGCGCCCGCGTCGGCGACCCTGAATACTTTCTGGTTATGAGCATCGACCAAGCAGCTGCCACCACCGGCCCGAGCGCGGAGCGCGCTTTCGACGTCGTCGACCTGATCCGCACCAAGCGCGACGGGGGGACGCTGTCGGACGCGGAGATCCGGTGGCTGATCAGGGCCTACACGGACGGCCGCGTCGGCGACGAGCAGATGTCGGCCATGGCGATGGCCATCTTCTTCCGGGGCCTGGACGCCCGCGAGCTGCCCACCTGGACCCGCGCCATGATCGACACCGGCGAGCGCATGGACTTCAGTTCGCTGACGCGCCCGACGTGCGACAAGCACTCCACGGGCGGGGTCGGGGACAAGATCACGCTGCCCCTCGCGCCGCTGGTCGCCGCCTGCGGCGTCGCGGTGCCGCAGTTGTCGGGGCGCGGCCTCGGCCACACGGGCGGCACGCTCGACAAACTGGAGGCCATCCCGGGCTGGCAGGCGTTCCTCACCAACGAGGCGATGCTCGCCCAACTCGAGGACGTCGGCGCCGTCATCTGCGCCGCGGGCTCCGGGCTCGCCCCCGCCGACAAGAAGCTCTACGCCCTGCGCGACGTCACCGGGACGGTCGAGGCCATCCCCCTGATCGCGTCCTCGATCATGAGCAAGAAGATCGCCGAGGGCACCGCCGCCCTGGTGCTCGACGTCAAGACCGGCGCCGGCGCGTTCATGAAGGAGCGCGACCGGGCCGAGGAACTGGCCCGCACGATGGTCGCCCTCGGTAAGGCCGCCGGCGTGAACACGGTCGCCCTCGTCACCGACATGAACGCCCCCCTGGGCCGCTCGGCGGGCAACGCCTGCGAGGTGGCCGAGTCGGTGGAGGTCCTCGCCGGCGGTGGGCCGTCGGACGTCGTCGACCTGACCCTGGCCCTGGCCCGCGAGATGCTCGCCTGCGCCGGCGTGGACGCCGACCCGGCGGCGGCGCTGGCATCCGGTCGGGCCATGGACTTCTGGAAGCGGATGATCCGCGCCCAGGGCGGCGATCCGGACGCGCCCCTGCCCGTCGCGAAGCACAGCGAGACGGTCGTGGCGGCGTCCGACGGGTACCTGACGGGCCTGGACGCCATGAAGGTCGGCGTCGCAGCCTGGCGCCTCGGCGCCGGGCGGGCCCGCAAGGAGGACGTCGTGCAGGCCGCCGCCGGCGTCACCTGGACGGCCGGAATCGGGGACGCCGTGCGGGCCGGGCAGCCGCTGTTCACGCTGACCACGGACACGCCGGAGCGGTTCGAGAGGGCACTCGAGGCGCTGGACGGTGCCGCCACCATCACGCCGGACCCGATCGAGCGCGGGCTGATCGTCCTCAACCGGATCGACTAGAGGCGGACGCCCTGCCGAGCCAGGGCGCGTCGCTCTTGCCAGTCGTCGAAGCGGCCCGGGTGGCGGACCTTCAGCCCGCCCAGCGCGGTGTTCCCACGGATCATCAGCTGCGGGCTCCCCGGCTGGGACCGCTCCACCACGGACGACTTCGCCGAGCCGACGCCGCGGGTCAGGCGAGTGAGGTCGGCCCCCCAGCCGAAGGGGACGATGAGCTGGGTCTCGCCGGCGCCGCCCACGATCACGATGTCGATGAGCGTCGACGAGGTGACCGCGTCGACGAAGTTGAGCTTGACGCTGCTGACCACGGGGTGGACCTCGAGGAAGGCGGGGACCACCCAGCGCCCCAGCCGCGCCTCGCTGCTCCAGCGAGCCTCGATCACCAGGGGGTCGTCCCAGCTGTTCCCGGCGCCCAGGGGACGGGCGGCGACGCCTCCCGGCAGGACGGCCCCGAGCGAGGCCGCGGGAAGCACGTCGGCGAGGACCGAGTGCAGTTCGCCGCGCGTTCGGGCGGCCAGAGCCCGGCCGGTGCGCTCGTCCAGCTCGGCGTACGTCAGGCGTCCCTCCGCCACGGCACGGCCCAGCACGGCGACGGCCTCGTCGCGTTCGGCGTCCCCGACCCGGATGTGGGGCTGCTCGAAGGGGTTGCTCACCCGACCAGGTTAGCGACCCGCGCCGACCGAGAGCCCCCAGTGGTAGCAGTCGTAGAGCGCCTCCCAGGAGGCCTCGATGACATTGGTGCCGACGCCGACGCACGTCCACGTGCGCTCGCCGTCGGTCATGTCGATGAGGACGCGGACGATGGCGTCCGTGCCGTGACCCTGGTCGAGGATCCGCACCCGATAGTCGACCAGGTCGAACGTCTCGGCCGCGGGGTAACGCGCCTTCAGCGCCCCCGTCAACGCCTGGTCGAGGGCGTTCAGCGGGCCGAAGCCCTCGCCGACGAGCTTCAGCACCTCGCCGTCCACCTTGATCTTGACGATGGCCTCGGAGTCGCCGTCCTCGCCCTGCTCGTCACCGGTCCAGACGCGCCAGTGCACGACCTCGAAGAACTGCTCGGCCAGGCCCAGCGACTCGCGCACCAGGAGTTCGAAGGACGCGTCCGCCGCCTCGTAGGAGTAGCCCTGCGACTCCTTCTCCTTGACCAGTTCGGTGATGGTCGCCGCCTGGTCGCGATCCGAGAGGTCGTAGCCGAGCTCGCCGCCCTTGAGCTGGATGTTCGCGCGGCCCGCCATGTCCGAGACCAGCATGCGCATGTCGTTGCCGACCAGCTCGGGGTCGGTGTGCTGGTAGAGGTTCGCGTCCACCTTGATAGCGGACGCGTGCAGCCCGGCCTTGTGCGCGAACGCGGAGTGGCCGACGTAGGGCTGGCGGGCGTTCGGCTGGACGTGGGTGATCGCGGCCACGGCGAGGGAGGTCGAGGTGACCTTGGCCAGCGCCTCCGGCGGGACGATGTCCCAGCCGTACTTCAACTGCAGGTTCGCGAGCACGGTGATGAGGTCGGCGTTGCCGGTGCGCTCGCCGTGGCCGTTGATCGTGCCCTGGACGTGCATGGCGCCGGCGTCCACCGCGGCGATCGTGTTCGCGACGGCGCAGCCCGTGTCGTTGTGGCAGTGGATGCCGAGGTCGATGCCGACCTGTCCGGCCGCGCTGACGACCTCGCCCATCCAGCCCGGCAGCATGCCGCCGTTGGTGTCGCACAGGATGACGACCTCGGCGCCGGCGTCCGCAGCCGTCTTGACGACCTCCAGCGCATAGGCGGGGTTGGCCCGGTAGCCGTCGAAGAAGTGCTCGGCGTCCACGAAGACGCGGCGTCCCTCCTTCGTCAGGAAGGCGACCGTGTCCGTGATCATCGCCAGGTTCTCCTCCAGCGTCGTCCGCAGGGCCCGGTAGACGTGGGCGTCGTGGCTCTTCGCCACCAGCGTGATCGCGGGGGTCTCGGCGTCCAGCAGGGCGCGGGTCAGTGGGTCCCTGGACGCCTTCCCGCCGACCTTGCGAGTGGCACCGAAAGCCACCAGTTGGGACGTCTTCAGGCCCAACTCGCCCTTCGCGGCCGCGGCGAAGAAGGCCGTGTCGTTGGGGTTCGCCCCCGGCCAGCCGCCCTCGATGAAGGTGACGCCGAGGTCGTCGAGGGCCCGCGCGATCCGGACCTTGTCGTGGACCGTCAGCCGGAGGCCCTCCTGCTGGGCGCCGTCGCGCAGCGTGGTGTCGTAGACCTGGAAGACGTCGGGGGCGACGGGGAGCATGGGCATGGCGAGACCTCATCGGACGGCGTGCGGGCCAGGCGAGTGTGCCAACCCGCAACCCGGGGGCAGCGTCGTCTTGCCCAGCGAGACCCCGCCCGTTTGGCGGTGAGGCGGGGCGGGGTGCTAGAAAGCGTCATGGCTGAAACCAAGTTGCGAGGCAACCCCATCCACACCAACGGCGACCTCCCGGCGGTCGGTTCCCCGGCCCCCGGCTTCACCCTGACGGGCAAGGACCTCTCAGACGTGACACTGGCGGGCCTCGCCGGCCGGCGCGTCGTCCTCAACGTGTTCCCCAGCATCGACACCGGCGTGTGCGCGATGTCCGTCCGCAGGTTCAACGAGCTGGCCGCCGGTCTGGACAACACCGCGGTGCTGTGCGTCAGCGCCGACCTGCCCTTCGCGATGGGTCGCTTCTGCGGTGCGGAGGGGATCGAGAACGTGGTCGTCGGGTCGACCTTCCGCTCCGACTTCGCGTCCGACTACGGCGTCAAGCTTCTCGACGGCCGCCTGGCCGGCTTGTGCGCCCGCTCCGTCTTCGTCCTGGATGCCGACGGGACGGTCGTCCACACCGAACTGGTCCCCGAGACCGGCCAGGAGCCGGACTACGAGGCGGCGGTCGCCGCCCTCGGGTGATCTGAGGGCGAAATCGCATCATTGCGCGCGCGGCCCGTCCCCCGGGGCGGGCCCGCCTGGCTTAAGCTCAGCGGCGGGGGTTCGTGATCGGGCCCGGAGCCGTGGCGTCCGGGAACAGGAAAGGGGCAGGAATGGCCGACGATCTGGCTGGCCGCATCAGCGACGGCGCGGTGGCGGTCCTCGAACTCGTGCCCGGGGAGCAACGGTTCATCGACCTGAGCAATTACGTCCTGCGCGGCGGGGCGTCCCGATTCGCCCCGGTTGTGCTCGACGACGAACACCTCAGGTACGTCCTGCCCGTCGGGATCCCTGCGGAGAAGCTCGACTACGGGACGCTGCTGATCCAGAAGTCCCGCTGCGCCCTCGTCTGGCGGAGCGAGGCGGGCCGGCCCTACCACGCGCTGATCAGCGAGCTGGGCCCCGAGACCACCGTCGCCCAGTCGCCGGTGACCGTTCGTGGCGAGGTCTGGGGCCGATTCGACCTTCGCCGTCCCGGAGCCGCGGACATGACGTTCCTGGTCCCTCCGGTGGCCTCGACCGCGCTCCCCCGGATGCTGCACCGCGTCCTGATCGAGGAGCCGGGCAGCAAGCAGGGCCGCGTCGAAGCCGCCCCGCTCTCGCGCGAGGTCATCGAGGGTCAGACAGAGGAGACGGCTGTGGGCGCTCAGCCGGCCGCGGATCGGGCCACCGCGGTGCTGCCCGCCGTCGACGCCGCGAGCCCCGCCCCGGTTCAAGCGGCCGCGGTCGCCGGGCTCAGGGGAGCGACGGTCGCACGCGCCGCCTCGGTCCCGGCCGCGCCGGCCGCCCCCACGAAGACCTCGGCCGTGCCCGAGGGCGCCAACACCCAGATCCTGCCGGCGGCCCGGTCCGGCGGACAGCCGGCCGCAGCGGCGGCCCCGGCCTGGACGCCGCGCCGGCCGGAGCCGGAGGCGCCCTACCGCGACAGCGGCCTGTACCGGGACGCCACCAGGACCACGCCCGCCACCCAGCCTGCCGTGAACCCGTCGGCGCGGGCAGGAGCGGCCACCGCCGTGGCTCCCGCCCGGGCGCTCGAGCGGGTGCCGGCGACAACGCAGCCGAGCCTCACCGATCCGGTGAAGGGCTTCCTCGCGGGGTTCGTGGCCACCGTGGTCGTGGGTGGGCTCTTCGTCCTGGCGAAGATGATGGGCTGGTTGGGCTGACGCCCCCTAGAAGATCTCGAACCGCCCGCACTGGCCGCCGGGGGTGAGCCCCATGGCACGGCAGGCCGATGTCGCGGCGTTCATATCACTGAGCCCGCTCACCCCGACCGCCCACTGACCCGTCTTCCCGCCCCGGAGGTTGACGACGTCGGTGTCGATCACGACGAGCGGCTGGCCGCCCTCAGAATGGCTGGTCGCGTAGTCCTCAGCCTGACTCTGGGTGAAGCTCGACTTGCTCATCCAGCGGACCAGGGCGAACCACGTGCCCTTGTCGGGCGTGACGGCGCCGCCCGGCGTCGGCGTCCCGCTCTGGGTCAGCGTCGGGAACGCCGATGACACGGCGCCGGTCGGAGCCACCGACGACGGCGCAGAACTGACCGACTTCGACGGGGCGGGCACGGCGGTGTTCGCCGTGCGCGGCGGCACCAGGCTGAGCGCGCCGACCGTCAGCAGGCCGCCCACCAGGACACCGGCCACGGTGCCCATGGCGAACCTGCGGTTGCTGCTGCCTTGGCGGTCCATCGTGTGCGCTCCCCTGTTCGGCGTCAGGCGATGCGACGCATCCACCCGAACGTGTCCTCCGCGCGCCCGAACTGGATATCGGTGATCGCGTTCCGAATCTTCATCGTCGTGGATCCCGAACCGGGAGGCAGGGAGAACGCGCCGGAGGAGCTCTTGAACGCGCTGATCGGGCTGATCACGGCGGCGGTCCCGCAGCAGAACGCCTCCACGAACTCGCCGGAGGCGATGCCGGCCTTCAGCTCGGACGCCGGCAGGCGCCGCTCCTGGACGTCGAGGCCCAGCGACCGGCCGACCGTGAGGATCGAGTCGCGAGTGACCCCGTGCAGGATCGTCCCTTCAAGCGCAGGCGTCACCAGCGCGCCGTCCGCGGTCACGACGAAGACGTTCATCCCGCCCAGCTCCTCGACCCGCCCCGTCCCCGACGGTTCGATGAAGAGCACCTGGGAGCACCCCTGCTCGTAGCCCTCGTACTGGGCGATCAGGCTGGAGGCGTAGTTGCCGCCGCACTTGGCGTAGCCCGTGCCGCCGATCCCGGCCCGGGACCACACGTCGGTCATCCAGATGTTGATCGGCTTGACCCCTTCGGCGAAGTAGGTGCCCACCGGCGACGCGATGACGCAGTACAGGACGTTCTCGGCCGCGCGCACGCCGAGGAAGTTCTCGTGGGCGATCATGAAGGGCCTCAGATACAGGCTCTGCTCGCCGCCGTCGGCATCCGGAACCCACCGGAGGTCAGCCTTGACGAGGGCCTCGCAGGACGCGACGAAATCATCGACCGGCAACTCCGGCAGGCACAGTCGCTTCGCCGACTGGATCATCCGCCGCGCGTTCATCTCCGGCCGGAAGAGCCAGACGGAGCCGTCCGCGTGGCGGTAGGCCTTGAGCCCCTCGAAAATCTCCTGGGCGTAGTGGAAGACCGCCGACGCCGGGTCCATCGACAGCGGCCCGTACGGCCGGACGGCGGCGTCGTGCCAGCCCTGGCCCTTGGTCCACGTCGCCACCGCCATGTGGTCGGTGAAGTACGTGCCGAACCCGGGGTTGGCATGGATCTCCGCCACGCGGGCCGAGGAGGCCGGGGTCGGGTTGGCTTGCAGCGGATACGTCAACGACATGAGGGCAGGATATCGGCCGGGACGCCGCCGGTGCGGTCCCGCGGGGGGCGAGGCGGCGTCCCGGCTGGCAGACCGGCGACGCCAGGCGTCCGGACGCTCACTACGCTGCCGCCGTGACCGATCAGAACAAGAAGAAGACCATCGCCGTCATCCCGGGCGACGGCATCGGCCCCGAAGTCGTGGCCGAGGGACTCAAGGTGGCGAAGGCCGCACTGGGCGAGGACGCCCTGGAGCTGGTGCACTACGACCTGGGCGCCGACCGCTGGCTCCGGACGGGCGAGGTGCTGCCGGACTCGGTCATCGACGAACTGCGGCAGGCGGACGCGATCCTGCTCGGCGCCGTCGGCGCCGCACCCGGGTCGACCACCATCCCCAGCGGTCTGCTGGAGCGCGGGTTGCTCCTTCGCCTCCGCTTCGTGCTCGACCAGTACGTCAACCTGCGGCCGTCCAAGCTCTACCCCGGAGTCGCGACCCCGCTGTCGGACGCCGTGACCTCGCGCGGGCCGATCGACTTCGTGGTCGTCCGCGAGGGCACCGAGGGCCTGTACTGCGGCAACGGGGGCGCCGTCCGGGTCGGCACGCCGCACGAGATCGCCACCGAGGTCAGCGTCAACACCGCGTTCGGCGTGGAGCGGGTCGTCCGGGACGCCTACGCCCGTGCCATGAAGCGGCGCAAGAAGCTCACGCTGGTCCACAAGCACAACGTGCTGGTCAACGCCGGCGGGCTGTGGAACCGGTTGTTCCGCGCGGTCGGCGAGGAGTTCCCCGAGGTCGCCACCGACTACCTGCACATCGACGCGACCACCATCGCCTTCGTGGCCGACCCGCAGCGGTTCGACGTCATCGTGACCGACAACCTCTTCGGCGACATCATCACCGACCTGGCCGGCGCCGTGACCGGCGGCATCGGGCTGGCGGCGTCCGCGAACATCAACCCCGAGGGCACTTCGCCGTCGATGTTCGAGCCCGTCCACGGGTCGGCCCCCGACATCGCGGGCCAGGGCATCGCGGACCCGACCGCCACCATCTCGTCGGTCGCCATGATGCTCGAGCACCTCGGCCTCACCGCCGACGCCCGCCGCATCGAGGCCGCCGTGGACGCCGACATGGACGCCCGCGGCACCGCGAAGCGCAGCACGGCGGCCGTCGGCGACGCGATCGCGGCCCGGCTGGTCTGAGCGGGGGAAGCCCGACCCGGGACGCGATCCCGGCGCCGAATCGTCGACGTGTTGCCCGTCTGGCGTCGGGTTTCACCCGGCGCGCCGGGCGCCACGCAACGGGCGGCGTCCCAACAACGTCGCACGACGGGCCGCCAGTCGCTCGATCGTCCAGCCCACCCGGTCGGGCTGACACTCGACCGCGTTCGCGGCGAACCTGCTGATGTGCCAGCGGACCAGCGCCAGCTCGGCGTCCCGCCAGCGGTCCTCCTCGAAGCTCTCCTTGTCGCTGTGGTAGGAGTAGCCGTCGACCTCGAAGCCGAGCTGTAGTTCGGGCAGCGCGAGGTCGATGAAGAACGCGCCGACCCCGGTCTCCACCCGAAGGTTGGTCTCGTAGCGCCAAGGCAGGTGGAGGGCGCGCACCAGCCGGTGCAGCTCTCGTTCGGCCTCCGACCAGGGCCGGTCGCGTGAGTCGTCGAGCCAGCGCCGGCGGAGGGCGTTGCCGGGGCGACTCGGCTGCTCGGCAAGCGTTCGGTGAAGTTCCTCCAGCGTCGTCACCCGGAGCCGCAGGGCACGGTCGATCAGCTCGCCGCCCGTCTCGGGTAGGAGGTCGACGATCGCGTGAGCTGGGTCAGCGAGCACTAGCCCGCCGGCACGCGTGACGTGACGCGGGGGCACCTGCGTGCGCGTCCAGCGGTACCCGGGCGCGCGAGCGGCGTCGCCCGCGCGGGCGGCATCGAGGGGTTGGCCTGGATGCCCGGATACCAGGACAAGGTCGCCGCAGCCCGCCCGACGATAACGGCGTTCGGGTCGTAGAGGGCGAGCGCGCGCCCCCGGAGTCGCAGTGACGGCGCCACCTCGGCTGCGCGGTAGATGCCCGGCAGGACCCGCACGAGACGTCCGGACCCGACAGCTCGGCTCAGGGCGCCCTGAGACACCCACGCACTGCTGACGAGCCCGTCGCCCCTGCTGAGTGCCCGCATGATCGGATTGTTCATGCCTACACAGATAGGCAGGCCGTGTCAGTATCCACAGGACGCCGACGCAGGCGGCACCTCAGACGTCGCCCGGCGGCCGGGGAGAACCCGACGCGAGCCGGGCGACACGCCGACAATGCGGGCCGACGTTCGCGTCTGTCGTCGGATTCCACCCGCTCGGACGCCTCAGGCCTCCGGGCGTGCCCACAGCACCGTCGGCTCGCCGAAGGCACGGCCGCGTGCCCACCAGAGACCCTCGACGAGGACGGCACCGAGGACGCCGACGAACAGGCCGGTCTCCATCAGGGCCACGTTCGAGGAGTCCAGGAGGAAGAGCGACTGGGTGAACGGCCACGTGAAGATGACGGCGTAGGCGCCCAGCGACACGGCGATGAGGGCGACCTTCCACCACGCGTAGGGGCGCGCGACGACCGCCAGCACCCAGGTCGCCGCCACGATCAGGGAGGCGAGCGTGGCGGTCGAGACCTGCGTCGCGTTCGGTTGGACGCCGCCGGCGGGCGTCCGCACCCACAGGTAGGTGATGAAGGTCACAGCCGCGATCACGGCACCCGCGGGCAGCCCGAGCCGGAGCACGCGGCGAACGAACCCGGAGCGCGCCCGCTCGTGGTTGGGCGCCAGCGACAGCAGAAACGCGGGGATCCCGATCGTGAACCAGCCGGTGATCGTGACATGGATCGGCATGAACGGGAACGGCAGGTGCCACAGCACGACGAGAAGGGCCAGCACCGCCGAGTAGACGGTCTTGGTCAGGAACAGGTCGGCGACCCGCTCGATGTTCCCGATGACGCGGCGTCCCTCGGCGACGACGTGCGGCAGG
>Ga0075152_10002745_pt1 | contig 12452 bp, 9 predicted proteins | sample JI61114C2DNA_FD_70964 | JGI IMG/M metagenome (GOLD analysis project Ga0075152, IMG submission 70964) | Wastewater effluent complex algal communities from Wisconsin, to seasonally profile nutrient transformation and Carbon sequestration -... | ecosystem: Engineered > WWTP > Effluent > Algae...
GGCCTGCGTGGCGCTGCTCGGCGGCCACGCCATGCCGGCGACCTCGGCCCGCGCGACCTGGCTGCGCCACTGGCAAGACCCAGCGCCAGCGCCCCTGAACCAGCGCCCCTGAGCTGTTCCTCCCGCGAACCAGCCCCCGAGCTGTTCCTCGCGCGGCGCATGCTCTTCGAGAGGGACGCGGTGCGGCCAACTCGAGGTCCTGTAATTTGCGGCCGAGCGGGTCGTCCCGGGCCAACAGGGCGAGGTCAGTGTCGCCCTTCGCCGACAGCGGCGCTCAGGCCAGCCCGCGCCGGCGCTTCAAGATCCTCACGAAGGACCGCCCGCGCAATTCCTCGAGCGTCACGCCGGCCTGCAGCGCCTCGTCCTCGGTCAACGCCCCGCAGTTGATGCCCCGCAGGAAGAAGTTCAGGAGCCCCTGACCCGTCGCCGCGTCGTCGAAGACATCGCCGACCAGCGTCGCCTGGGCCGCCTTCGACATGAAGTTCGCGAGCCGCTCCGACGCCGCGGCCAGGCCGCCCAGGAAGAACGCGTAGGTCGCCGCGTAGCGGGTCGGCAGCTGGCCCGGGTGCAGGTCCCAGCCCTGGTAATAGCCGCTCGCCAGCGAGTGGCGGATGTCGTCGGCGTGCAGGCGCCACGCGCCGTGCACCGCGCGCAGATTCTCGGCCACCTGCGCCGCGCTGAGCGGGGCACCCGGCGCGGCGCGGTGCGGCGCGACCGGCATGATGTTGGTCGCGCCGTCCGACAGCCACAGGCCGGTGCCCGCGTAGGCCATCTTCATCATGTGCCTGGCGAAGTCGCACGCGGGATGGCCCATGCGCTGATGCTGGGCGCTGATGTCGTTGGCCGCCGTGAAGTCATAGACGCCGAGGTGCGCGGCGACGCAGCGGCCGCTCGCGGCGCTGAGCAACTTCGGCAGCACGCAGGTCCCGTCGACGTCGAGGATCGACTGCGTCGTCTCGATCATAAACTCCAGCTTGAGCGCGCCCTGCAGCAGCGCCAGCGAGCCCTCGAGCGCCTCGAAGGCGGCCACCAGCGTGCTCACGTGCTCGGGCGAGGTGATCTTCGGCAGGGTCACCACGAAGTTCGGCGGCAGACGCCCGCCCTTGCTGTGCCGCACCAGCGTCGTCACGAACACGTCCAGCGTCCGCAGCGCCCGACCGCACAGCTCCCCCGACAGCGTCTTGATGCGAATGCCGATGAACGGCGGCAGCGTGTCCTCCGCCAGCCCCAGCGCGACCTCCTCCGCCGCCCGCACCGCGTGACCGTCCTCCTCCTCGTCCGAACGGTTGCCGTAGCCGTCCTCGAAGTCGATGCGAAAGTCCTCGACCGCCTCGCGCCTCAACTTCTCCACCACCCGCGCGTACACCGTCTCCGCCAGCCGCGCCTCGAGGCCCAGCGCCTCCGCGAACACCCCCGCGTCCGGCGCGTACTGCTGCAGCACCCGCAGCCCCAGCTCCCCCAGCTTCTTCGCCGTGTCGGCGCGAAACAGGTGCGCCCCGCCGTACACCGTGTGCACCGGCTGCCGCGTGTCCGGCTCACCGGGGTAGCGCTCGGCCAGGCGCGCCTGCGTGGCAGCCAGGCCGGTCGTGAGCGCGTGCAGCGTCGTCGCGGGCAACGAGGTCTTGGTCGTCATTGGTCGTCAATCTACCCGAAGTCGCGCCACGAGCAGCGCGTGAGCAAAGGCCGCCAGCCCCCGAGCAGCCTGGACCGTGGCCGCCGATCCCCGTTACAAAACCCCGTGCTGTCGATCGACGACCTCGCTGACCCGCGCCTCGACCGCTTCCGCGGCCTGATCGACCGCGGCGACCGCCCCGACCCGGACTGCTTCTTCGTCGAGAGCGAGACCGCCGTCGCCCGCCTGCTCGCCAGCCCCCACTTCACCGCCCTCGCCGTCCTCGGCGCCGCGGCCCACCTCGAGCGACTCGCGCCCGCCTGCCCCACCTACCTCGTCACCCGCGAGCTGCTGCGCGCCGTCCTCGGCTTCGACCTCCACCGCGGCGTCATCGCCTGCGCCGCCCGACCGCCGCAGCTCGCTCCGAACATGTCTAAAAGGACATGTCTGATCGGACCTGACCCAAACACCAGCTCCATCACCCCGATCGGACCTGACCCAAACACCAGCTCCATCCCCGCGATCGGACCTGTCCTCGGGGCCAGCTCGCTCGCCGCCGCCCTGGCCGGCCCGCGCTGGACCGTCCTGCTCGTGCAGGGCCTCGCCGACCCCGCCAACCTCGGCTCGATCATCCGCAGCGCCCGCGCCTTCGCCGTCGACCTCGTGCTGCTCGACCGCCGCGGCGCCGACCCCCTCAGCCGCAGGGCCGTACGCGGCGCCATGGGCCACGTCTTCAGCCAGCCGCTCGCCCTCGTCGACGACCTGCCCGGCGCGATCGCGCAGCTCCAGGCCCTCGGCGCCGCCGTGTGGGCCGCGACCCTCGGCCCGCGCGCGCGCCCGCTGGGCAGCCTCGCCCGCCCCGAACGCCTCGCGCTGCTGGTCGGCAACGAGGGCCTCGGCCTGCCCGCCGAGCTGTGCGCCCGCGCCGACGCCGAGCTGACGATCCCCATCGCCCCGGAGGTCGACTCGCTCGGCGTCGCAGCGGCCACCGCCGTGCTCCTCCACGCATTGACCGACCCGCACCCGGGCCGCCCGGGTGGTATATGAAGCGCCCCCCTCGCCGCCGAAACGTGACCGCATGCCGCACTCCACCCTCGACCTCACTGGCCGCCACGTCGTCCTGACCGGCGGAGCGGGCGCCCTCGGCACCGCCGTCGTCGCCCGCTTCCTCGCCGCCGGCGCCACCTGCCACGTCCCCACCTTCGACGACGGCCCGCGCTCGCTCGGCCTCCCCGGCGTCCACTACATCCCCCGCGTCAACCTCGCCGACGAGTCCGCCGTCGCCGCCGTCTACGCCGAGATCCCCGAGCTGTGGGCCTCCATCCACCTCGCCGGCGGCTTCTCGTTCGCTAGCCTCGCCGACACCACCCCCGCGGCCGCCCGCGCCCAGTTCGAGATGAACGCGATGACCTGCCTGCTGTGCTGCCGCGCCGCGGTCCAGCGCATGCGCGCCCGCGCCCGCGCCCAGCCCGACGAGCCCGGCGGCCGCATCGTCAACGTCGGCTCGCGCGCCGTCCTCAGCCCGAGCGCCGGCCTCTCCGCCTACGCGATGGCCAAGGCCGCCGTGCACGCCCTCACCCTCGAGCTCGCCGAGGAGCTGCGCCAGGAGCAGATCCTCGTCAACGCGGTGCTGCCGTCGATCATCGACACCCCCGCCAATCGCGCCAGCATGCCCCAGGCCGACTACGAGCGCTGGGCCAAGCCCGCAGACATCGCCGAAACCCTGCTGTTCCTCGCCAGCCCCAGCAACGCCGTCACCACCGGCGCCCTCGTCCCCGTCTACGGCCGGACCGCGTAGCCCACGCGTAGCATTCATGGCCCTGGATGACCGCGAGATCGCCCGACTCCTCGCCGACCCCAGCAAGCGCATCCTCGGCCCGCTGCGCTGGACCGACGACGAGGACCTGTCCTGCGGCCTCGAGTTCGCCGCCGAGCTCCGCGCCGCCAGCGGCGAGTCCCTGCTCGTCCGCGGCCAGCGCTGCGACCCCGCCGGCTCACTGCGCTTCGCCCTCATCCTCCGCGGCGTCGGGCGCATCGCCGCCCTCGACCTCGGCCACCCCCACCAGGGCCCCGACGGCCGCCGCTGCACCGGCCTCCACTTCCATCGCTGGAGCCCCCCCTTCCGCGACCACCTCGCCGCCCCCCTCACCCTCCCCGAAGGCCCCAGAGACCCCGTGGACCGCGCCTGGCAGCTGTTCTGCCGCCTGACCCGGATCGCCCACGACGGCCTGCTCGCCGACCCGCCGCCGCGCCAGGAGATCCTGCTGTGAGCGCCGACGACCTGTCCGAATGGACAGGAGATCCCGACCCCGACGACCTGTCCGAATGGACAGGAGATCCCGACCCCGACGACCTGTCCGCTGCGCCAGGCTCTCCCGACCTGTCCGCTGCGCCAGATTTACCTGTCTCTTCAGACATCCCACGCGCCGCGCCCGACCTGCTCACGGCCCTCGCCGCGCCGCTCTTCCGCGCCGAGGACCGCGGCCCGCGCCTGCGCATCGTCACCCCCTTCGCGCTCCCGGACGGCGACCTGCTCGTCGTCTTCGTCCTGCGGCACAGCGACCCGCCGCTGCTCGGCGACCTCGGGGAGACCCTGCGCTGGTTGCGGTCACACACCAGCGCCGCCCGCCGCAGCGAGGGTCTGCAGCAGCGCATCATCGAGATCTGCACCGGCCTCGGCGTCGAGCTCGAGCGCGGCGAGCTGCGCACCCGCACCCGCCCGGACGAGCCTCTGGCGCTCGCGCTCGTACGGCTCGCCCAGGCCTGCCTGCGGGTCAGCGAGCTGTGGCGCAGCTTCCGACCGCGCCCCGCCTCCGCCCTGCTCGACGAGATCGACGCCGAGCTGCGCGCCCGCCTGAGCGGGCGCCCGCTCGGCATCACCCGCGGCGACCGCATCGCCGGCATCTCCGCGACCACGTGGAGCGTGGACTTCCGCGTCCGCACCCCCGCGCGCCACACCCTCATGTTCGTGCTCGCCAGCGAGCGCCGCGAGCACGCCCGCAAGCTCGCCGAGCACGTCGTCGCCGCCTGCACCGACCTCGCCCACCTCCGCAAGCTGCGCCGCACCCCCGTGCAGTTCATCGCCGTCTTCGACGACCGCGGCGAGGCCTGGAGCGACGCCGAGGCCCGCCTCGTCGCGCCCTTCGCCACCCCATACAAGTGGAGCGAGCGCGCCGCCTGGCTGCCCCAGCTCGCCGCGCCCCTCGACGCACTCGACGACGACGAGGACCCGAACGACGACCCCGACGACCCTCATGGCGAGCCACCGACAGACGCACTCGACGACGAGGCCGAGCTTCCGGAACAGGAGGACGGTCCGGGCTGAGCAGCCAGGGGGTCGACGGGCCCTCAGAGCCCGTCGAGGGTGTCGCGGAGGAAGGCGAGCACCTCGGCTTCATCGTCGAACACGCGGTAGACCCGGTCGACCCGCTCGTGCCTGCTGAGCTGGATCTTGCCGCTCAGCGTGCGCACGAGGACGGCGCCGACATGAAAGCCCTCGAACACCCGTGGGCGGTGCTCGCTGACGGCCGCGTCGAAGGCGGGGTCGTTGCGGAGCGGGCCCTCGCGGAGATCGATGAGCAGGCCCTGCGCGCCCGCGCGCTGCAGGGTGACTGCATTCATCTCGTCATCGAGGACGACGAGCCGCTGACCGCCCGCTTGCTGGCCGCCGGCGCCGAGCTCCGCGCCCGGCTGCCCTGACCGACTCAGGGCGCGGCGCCGAGCTGGACGATGAAGCGGGTGTGCAGGCTGCGGGCGTTGGGCCCCGCGGGGTCGGGCTCCTTGTCAAACGACACCTCGCCGCGCAGGCCGGTGAGGCGCTGCATCAGGCGCTCGACCGGCGAGCCGGGGATCGGCAGCGGCACGTGGGTCGGGGCCATCGTCGTGCCGAGCACCGGGTCACCCGCGCCGCTCGGGTCGAGGATGAACGCCGTGGTCCCGTGGGCGGTGACCGGCGTGAAGCCGAGGTAGTTGACGCCGAGCCGCGCGAACGCCTGCGGGTCGGACTGGACCGAAGGATCGCCGCGCAGCAGGATCTCGGCCGAGCGGCGCGCGCTCGCCTGGGCCTCGTTGGCCTGGCCCTGGATCGCCCACAGCAGCGAGGTCCACAGCGGCGCGCCGACGACCGAGCGGCCCTCGAACACGAACTGCGCGCTGCCCTGCTCGCCGGACTTCGGCAGCTTCCCGTCGAGCATGCGGTCCGCGACGCGCTCGAGGGTCGGGAGGTCGAGCGCCAGCGCGATCGCCTGTCCGGTCTGCACGTAGTGCAGCGCCACCGCGTCGGCGACGTCGCGGTTGGGCAGCATCGGCATCGTCCGGCTCATCCCCACCCGCACGATCGGCAGGTCGCGGTACTTCTTCACCTCGCCCCACTCGACCCAGCCCGGCGCCACCCCGTCGATCGTCGCCCGGATCGCCGTCAGCGTCGCCACCATCATCGCCGGGTTCTTCACCTCGGCCGCCGCGTACATCGGAAACTTGCCGACCTTCCGCCACAGGTCGACGTCGTCGAACTCGTTGCCCTTCGGCTTCGGGGCCGCCAGCTGGACCTTGTCGTCGAACTTCGCCAGCAGCTCGACCATCGCCGCGCGGTCGTCGAGGCCGAGCATCACCCAGTCGCCGAGCCAGCCGACGTTGATGTCGCCCTTGCCGGTCATGCCACGCATCAGGCCGTCGAGCTCGCTGCGCAGCCGGGCCTCCTTGCCGACCGCCCACACCGCCTGCAGGCCGCCGTCGATCGCCGACACCTCCGCCCGCGTCGCGCCGACGATGCGCTCGATCTCGCTGTAGTCCGTCGCCGAGATCAGCGGCAAGATCCGGACGTCGAGCGTCGCCTTCGCCGCCGCGTTCTCATCGTCGACATCGAGGCGCAGCGCCACCGGGTCGATGAACTGCTTCCAGTACTGCTGATAGCCGGTCACGAAGTTCTGGTAGGCGCTGCGCTCCGCCTCGCTGACCTGGGTCACCGCCGGCAGGTCGATCAGCGGCGTCAGGGCCGAGGGACGCCCCCAGGTCGAGCTCGCCCCGCGCCCCGGCGTGAACGCGATCGCCGCCCCGTCGGGGTGCTTGAGCTCGTCCGCCGCCAGCAGCCCGCTGGCGATCAGCGCCTCGCTGCTCGCCGGCGCCTGTCCGAACAGCCAGCCGTGCAGCAGCGCCGCGTAGCCCGGGGTCAGCAGGTCGGCGAGCGCCTGCTGCCGGCGCGCCGCGAGCAGCTTCTGCTGCGGACCGACCACGGCGCCGATGAACTTGTCGCTAAGGAAAGCGAAGGCCGGGTGGGCCCCCGGGTCGCGCGCCAGCATGTACTTGAGGTCAGCCTCGTCGCCGAGGCGCGGCGTGCGGCTGTGGATCGCGTCGAGCACCCGCTCGAGCGCGCGCGGGCTGTTCGACACCAGCGCGAGCTCGCCGACCTGCGCCCGCTGCTGGCGGACCACGCCGTCCGGGTCGCGGTTCTCGGTGATCGTCACGCCGTTGTAGTCGCGGGTCGCGCTCGCCAGGCCCGGCACCTCGACCTTGTAGCCGTCCAGGTGCTTCGCCAGCTCGGCGTCGAAGACCGCCTGTTGCTTGATGCTGAAGATCAGCGTGACGTCGCTGCCCTCGCGCAGGTACGGGTCGCTGCCGGCGATCGCCACCTGGCCGACCACCGTGTGCCCGAACAGCTTGGCCAGCCCGGTGCGCTTGAGCCCGAGCTGGGCCTGGTAGCGCTCCGCGAGGTGCCGGTCCTCGGGGTTGCTCTGCGAGATCTGCACGATCGGGGTGATCCACGCGTCGGCCTCGTCGAGCACCCGCAGCATCATCCGGATGTCGTCGAAGCGCGCGTACCAGAACTCCGCCGGCACCGCCGCCGCCAGCGGCTCCGCCGTCCCGCCGTCCGGCTGCGCCAGCTTCGCCTGCATCGCCGCGAAGGGGTGGGCGTCCAGCGGCGGCCCCGCGAGCTCCGCCACCGGGATCGTCCGCGCCGCGTCGCCCCGGTCCAAGCGCAGCCCCCGGTCGTGCTGCAGCGCCTCCTGCATCGACATCACGCCGGTCGTCGTGTCCATCAGTTGCGACAGGTCCGTCCGCGGACCCCGGTTCGTGAAGCCGCCCGCCGCCCCAGCGCCGTCCTTGAAGCCCTCCGGCAGCAGCGCCCGCACCCGCCCCGCAGCGAAGCTGTTCCACGGGTGCGCGGGCGCGCGCCACGACTCGCCGAACTGCGCCGCGAAGGCCTCGACCCAGCGGGCCTTGAGCTGCTTGTCGTCGCTGGCGCCGGCCATGTCGGCGACGTTGAACGGCACGCGAACCCACTCGCGCGCGCGATCGGCCCAGCGCTCGGCGTACAGCGCCCCGCTCATCCCGCCCGCCGCCTCGCTGCGGATCGCCCGGCGCACGAGCACCCGCGCCTCGGTGCCGCCCATGCGCTCGCCGACCACCGCGAAGTCACCCGGCCCCGCACCCGCGAGCTCGACGTGCATCTGGTCGAACTCGAGGCTCATGTCGTCGCCCGCGAGCGGCAACTTGAGCTCGAGATACTGATGCGTCGCGTCGCTCGTCATCGCCGCGACCGTGCCAGTCAGCGCCTTGGCCTCCACCAGCTTCCGGGTCCCGACCCGCAGCGGCGGCAGCGGCTCGACCGGCCGAGGCGCGACCTCCGGCTGCCCCTTCGCGTCGACGGTGGCGCCGCCGCCCGAGTTGCTGGGGTTGCAGGCGAGCAACCCCGCGGTGAGGGCGAAGGGGAGCGACCAGCGGCGAGGACGACGGGGATGGTTCACGCGCCGCAGTCTATCAGCCCGGCGCCTCGCCAGCGCAGCTCCACGAGGGTCACCTGTCCTCTGAGACAGCTACATCCAGCTCGGCCGCGACCTGACGTTGTTCAGCGAGCAGGGCCTGCTTGCGGACCTCGGGCAGGAAGCTGTGCTCGACCGACGCGGCCGCGAGCGCGCGGACCTGCGCGGCGTCCCACTGATAGGCCCTGGCGCAGCGGCGATACTCCTCCACCAGTGTCGTAGCGAACATCGGCGGGTCGTCGCTGGCCAGCGACAGCGCCACGCCGGCGCGCAGCAGCTGCGGCAGCGGATGGGCCGCCAGGCTCGGATAGAGCCCGATCCCGAGGTTGCTGGTCGGGCACACCTCGAGCGGGATCTGCCTGGTCACCAGGTGCTCGAGCAGCGCCGGATCATCGACCGCCCGCACCCCATGGCCGATGCGCTCGGCCCCGAGGTGGCCCAGCGCCTCCCAGATGCTCTGCGGCCCCGCCATCTCGCCCGCGTGCGGCAGCGAGTGCAGACCCGCCGCCCGCGCCCGCGCGAAGGTCGGCGCGAACGGCTCGATCGGGTACGCCGCCGACTCCGGCCCCGCGAAGCCGAGCCCGATCACCCCGTCCGCCTGGCCGCGCAGCGCCAGCGCCAGCGTCGGCTCGGCCCGGTCCAGCTGCACGCGCACGATGTCGAACACCCACGCCAGCTCCACCCCGTGCTCACTGCGGGCGCGCTCCCGGCCCTCGGCGAGCCCGTCCAGCATCGCCGCCGGGTCGACGCCGCGGGCGACGTGGGTCATCGCCGTGAACGTCACCTCGGCGTAGACCACCCGCTGGGCCGCGAGCGACCGCGCCAGCGCGACCGCGATCTCGCAGAAGTCCGCCGCCTCGACCAGGCAGCCCGAGATCGCGAGGTACATCCGCAGGAACTCCTGGAAGTCGGCGAAGCGGTAGTGCTGCCGCAGCCCCTCGGCCCCGGCGGCCATGCCCGGCAGCGTCCGCCCGTGGCGATGCGCCAGCCGCAGCGCCAGCTCCGGTGGGATGCTGCCCTCGAGGTGCACATGCAGCTCGGCCTTCGGCAGGCGGTCGATCAGGGCCTCCAGACGCGGATCCAGCGGGGTCACGCGGCCGACGATAGCCCAGCCCCCCGTTCTCGGTCGACCACGACCATGGGCCCCATCCGCCTCACCGCTGGCCTCCGCCCCCGACCTCGCGTAAGGATCGTTGCATGTCGGCCCGCCGCTCGCCCGCCCACGGCCTCGCTGCCGCGCTCGCCCTGCTCCTCGCCTGCGGCGGCGGCTCCTCCGCGACCACCAGCGCCGCCACCGAGACCACCAGCACCACCACGCTCACCGACGGCATCGACCCCGGCGCGCCCACCAGCACCACCACCGAAGCCACCACCGCAGCCAGCGACGACACCGCCAGCGACAGCGAAGACCCCACCACCGGCGCGCCCCCGACCTTCTGCAGCCAGCTCGACATCTCGCTGGTCGCCCACCCCGGCGTCGACATCTACGGGCCCGAGCCGCGCGCCGCGCTCGCGACCTTCCTCGCCGACATGGTCGAGACCACCGGCGCGCGCGTGCGCCTGCTCGCCAACGCCGGCACCGAGGTCATGCTCAAGACCGACTGCCTGCTGCCGCTGGGCAACGCCGCGGACGACCCGGTCCTCGTCTACGGCGAGGGCGGCGTGGTCGACCCGGAGGCCCCCGCCGCGCTCGAGTGCTTGATGACCGCGCTCGACACCTACGAGGGCGAGTTCGACAACGGCAATTTCATGTTCTCGGGCCTGCTGTTCCCGGTGCTCGAGCTCGAGCAGTGGCCCGCGCCCGGGGCGACGGGCCTGGCGCTGGTGCTCGCGAAGACGGACGACATGCAGGACAACATGTACGCGCAGCCCGGCCTGGCCGCGGAGGCGTACCTGCGCATGGTCGGCGAGCAGGACCGCCGCCGGGTCGCGGCCTTCACCTACGGCTACACCGCCGGCAAGCTCGAGATCTTCGGGCTCGCGCTCAGCGAGAACAGCCGCCACTACGAGCGCGACGTAACCCCCCTCGCCGCCGCCCTCGCCGACTGGACCCCGACCGCCCGCAAGACCTGCGAGGACTTCGACTTCGCCCCGCCCTTCGAACCCCAGCCGCCACCCGGCTGCAAGCGCGTCGACATCCTGTTCGCCATCGACGGCTCCGGCAGCATGGCCGCCGAGCAGGCCGCCCTGCGCGGCACCGACGGCATGGCCCCCGTCTTCGCCGAATTCACCGACGCCCTGCTCGCCGAGCTCACCGACGTCGAGGACTTCCACGTCGGCGTCGTCTCCAGCCAGGAAGAGGTCACGATCCTCGGCACCCACAAGGACTTCCCCGAGGTCCCCGAGGGCCCCGAGACCGACTGCGGCCTGCCGCCCGGGCAGCGCTGGCTCGTCGGCCCCTCACCCACGCTCGCCGAGGACTTCGCCTGCATCGCCGCCACCCGCAGCGGCACCGACGAGGTCACCGCCTACAACACCGCCGAGGCGCTGCACAACCCCGCCAACGCCGGCTTCCTGCGCGACGACTCGCTGGTCTTCGCCGTGATGCTCACCGACGAGGACACCTACGACCACAACATCGCCCGCATGGTCGACATCCGCGCGCGCCTGCTAGAGGCCGTCAACGGCGACCTCGACCGCCTGATCGTGCTCGGCATCGCCGGCGGCCAGGGCGTCTTCGAGGCCCCCGAGACCATCTGCGAGGGCCCCTACGGCCTCGCCGTCCCCGCCCGCCGCATGGCCTCGATCGTCGCCTCGCTGCGCGAGCGCGGCCGCATGCAGAACATCTGCGGCGGCGACCTCAGCGCGAGCTTCGCCGCCGTGCTCGGCGACGTGGTCTCGGCCTGCCTCGCCTACAACCCGACCCCCTGAGCCGCCCTCACTCCGCCGGGCAGCGATATTGGATGTCGACCTCGCCGCTCACGGATCGACCTGGTAGCCCTCGACCAGGCCGTTGACCTTGACGTACGCCGTCGCGTCGAAGCTCGCGCTCGCCGCGAGTCGGGGAGCAGACGGCGGCCCGTCAGGCCATACGGCCGGCGCCGCTCAGCCCTGGTCGGGGCAGCGGTACTGGATGTCGACCTGGCCGCTCATCTGGAAGTCGCTGCAGACCTGGCCGCACAGCTCGATGCGCGTCAGCTCGTCGGGGTCGTTCGGGTCGATCTTCGGCAGGTACATCCAGCCGTCCTGGTTCTCGCAGTCCGTGATCGGGACCTTCGGCTGCTTGGGGTCCGCCACCGGCTGGCCCTCGCGAAAGCCGTTGACCTCGACGTTGTCGGGGTAAAACGGCGTGGGGTCGAGCTCGATGACGCAGCTCAAGATCTGCATCGAGATCATCTGCAGCGCCGACTGGAGCTCGTCCTGGTTGGTCGTGTTGAAGAACTTCTCGTCGCCCGGCCGCGGCACGCCGCCGGCCTCCGCCACGAGGTTCAGCTTCTCGTAGGTGTTGGTGTTGTCCGGGTTGCCGTCCTTCGCCGCCCCGCTGACCACCTGCGAGATGTCGATGCCGACCACGTAGGTCTTGATGCCCATCGCCGCCGCCGCCGCGACCGTCGTCGCCACGTTGTCGTCGTACATCTCGAACAGCGTGGTCGTGTCCGGCGCGTCCTCCTGGCAGTTCGCCGCCCCGTCGGTGACGAAGATCATGAACTTCGGCTGCTCGGCCGGCGCGCCCTCGAGCTCGGTGATCGCCACCTTGAGCCCCTTCGTCGCCGGCGTCCCGCCCTTCATCACCGTCGCGTCCGTCAGCGCCCCCGGGATCGCCCCGAGGATCTTCGCCGCGTTCATCCCGGCGATCGGCACGTCGGGCGCACCGCCGACCACGCAGGCCGCCTCGCTGTAGCTCGAGGTCGCCGTCTTCGCCGGGAACAGCACCGCCCCGAGGTTCATCGAGTTGTTGAAGTTGTTGACGATCAGGTCCACCACCGAATACAGGCTGTTCCAGCGCGTGATCGTCGGCGTCATCGGGTCCTGGTCGTGGTCCCAGAAGCCGCCCGGGTCCGCCACCATCGAGCCCGACTTGTCCAGCACCAGCATCACGCTCGGCGTCACGATCGGGATGTCCACCACCGCCTCGCCGCAGT
>Ga0075152_10002747_pt1 | contig 12447 bp, 20 predicted proteins | sample JI61114C2DNA_FD_70964 | JGI IMG/M metagenome (GOLD analysis project Ga0075152, IMG submission 70964) | Wastewater effluent complex algal communities from Wisconsin, to seasonally profile nutrient transformation and Carbon sequestration -... | ecosystem: Engineered > WWTP > Effluent > Algae...
GAGGGCCCATGGCATTCCAACTCCTCCCACCATTGAGCAGACCAGCAGAAACATCGACGGAAACAGTGCTTGAATCTGGCTTTTACCATAGATGTCCAGCAGCTGACTGGCACGTTTGAGCAGAAACACCAGCGTCTTCCGAACAATTCCGACAGAAAAGCCCTTGAGGCTAAAACGGTCCTTCACAGTAAGCTTCTCCTTCACATCCTCGAAGTCCTCTTCCAGGTCTTTGAAGTCAAAGTAAAGCCGACCGCGTTCTAGCAGATCATAGCACTGTTCCACTTGCAATAGCCACTCACATGCGAAACCCATAAGTTCTTCGGTTTCCGTGCGAAGCATGTATTCGGTGTTGGCTTGCTGTACTGACATGTTGTCAAACTGATAGTTCTCCTCAACCATTTTCTTGGTGTAAGGCTCACGCAGTCGATTGAGCAGAGTCTCCACGAGATCTTCATCGAATCGAGCAATGAACTCCTGAAGGAACCGGTTGGTCACTGAGGTTTTCTTGTCGCTCGTAGGTAGCTGCACGTAGTCGTGTCCCAGCTTGTACTTCTTCTTGGCTTCCATATATAGGTCCGACCTAAACTTGCTGAGTGTCTTCGGTAGGTAGGGAGGGTGGAGGGTCTTGAAATCAATGAGTTCGAGTCGGTGCTTCATCACCTCTGCCATTTCGTTGAGAACTGCTGTGTAGTTCGGTTCCATCAAATTACATTATAAACCGACGAAAACGAATATATATTAGAAGCAGAAGGCGCTGCGGAGTGCAGTCAATCTTAGACCTCCCTGATCATGTATTTAGTAAGCTTGCGGCGGTACAGCCACAGGAAGAAGATTTCAGTGAGGTCGATGAATACTTCGAAGCTGAACGGAGCCTGCCCTTTGTACTTTGGATGTACGTCTAACACAAACTTATTGGCAAGAAGGGCTATCTCCTGTGCATCATTCTCCTCACCGTAGGTTGGGCCGTATTGCTCGTCAATGCACTGTTTCAGCACCCAAACAAAAGCACTTGCAGCCTTTCGCTTTTGTTCATCAACGCAACGTATTTCGTTGAGGAAGAGTTGGAGGATTTGGTTGCAGTTGGCAGTTCCTGCCTTTTGATATGTATACTGCACGAGGTATTCTGCGCGTTCACCTTCCAAGCAGCTATTGACATTTCGTATCAGCTCGTTACTCGCGGCTATAAGATCTACCGAAGCAGCCTTGACACTGGCACCTTCGTGGTGGCTGCCTTTCCTAGACTTTTTGTTGCGGCTAACTCCTCGTTCGCTTAGATTATCCTGGCGGCTAACCGATTGCTCTTTTACATGTTCCACAACTGGGCGAGCACGACCATTACTATCGAAATCATGCTACGAGTGGGTCTATTTAGCTGAACCTCGCTGTCCTAACATTGCAGAGGCAAACTTCTATCTTTCGACCTTCCCTTGTTCTTGTTCGGCTGGCTCTGTTTTCATCGGCTTCTCTTTCTTGAATGAGGGTTCCACAACCTCTCCTGCCGGGGAAATAGAAATCAAGGGAGAGTGTTCCTCTTCCTTTTCAGTCTTGAAAGACTGTTGCTCTTCTTGGGGTTCGCTAGCAGATTCTCTTTCCAAAGGATCGGAGTGATCAGGCCCCAGTTGAGAATGAGTCGGAGTTATGTTGACTTTTTCTTCACCAATGAACTTAATTCTCTGCTAACCTTTAGCTTTTTCAGGTTCCTCCTGTTCTCCTTCTGAGTGGTACTCCGCCGCGTGCTCGACGATCGATATTTTATTGTGAGATTTGGATAGAAGATTTGGTGAGTCCGGCACAGGAAGACCGTCCGTTTGATTTGTATTCTTCTTGATGATAGACTTAATTACGCGAGTCTTGATAGTTGTTAAAGGTGGTGCTATCTCGGGTATTTCTGTCTTTGACTTCTTGGGCCCGAACGTCATCCTTCTCTGCTAATTTTACGGGTCGTCATCGTTGGCACAGAATCGTGGTGATTTGCTTGGTTTGGACTCCCTTTCTAACTCCTCTGACTCTTCATTCACCAACTGTTGTCTTCCCAGTTTGTCTCGACCTTTACTGGCTATTTCTATGGGCTGTAGTGTGAAGTTTAGTGTGGATGCTCTGTGGATAGGTTAGTGTTGCACTTAATGGTTTACTTCTAGACTGCTCCCGGGCTACAGCTATGGAGATTAGTTTTTTCCGATTGTTCGCTGATGGCTAAGAAGACTGACGGTATGTTGCATTTCCACATCTTCAGCTTGGTTGAGCATCACCACTGACCCTGTCTTTTTTAGAGTTGGCGTCAGAGGGTCGTACAGCTGTATTTCTGGAGGAACTTCACTGTGGTTTTTCTTTGAAAATGTAGGAGGTTCTTTGAGTTCCGACATTCGATGAAAGTTGGAACCTGTTTGGTATTTATCAGCAGAAGGAGCTTATACTTCTTTGGATGACTTGTCGCCACCAAACGAATGAAAGTTCGGAAGTTTTTCGTCACTTGGAATGTTTTTTGTTGGGGTATGCTTGGATCCTATTGAATCAGCTCTGCGACCCTTCTTCTCCTGCTTTTCTCGAGGAGAGAGCTTAATGGCTTCTTCTGCGGGAAATACTTGTCCCTGTACGAATACCATCTCGGCGGAGACCATCCCATCTGAACTTGACTACCCAATCGACTGCTCTGACTCCGACTTCTCCTTCTTTGGGGTTTTCTTAGAGCGTTTACTATTGAACCTTGGCGTGTTGGTGGATGACGTATTTTTCATAGTCTTCTTCTTGATGTTGCCTTGGAAAATGTCTTTACGTTCCTGGATGGTTTTCTTAAGGTATTTAATCGATGCCGATTCCTTAGCCTCGCCCGATAGGAAGATAGTCTCAGGATGATGACTCTCTGAAAATATTGGGTTGTCCAAAATCTAGAGGATATGCATTACTTTGGCAGATTTTCTCTCAGACGTGAGGAGAGAGTTTCGGGTCGACAGTCGGGTGGTTGAACGAGTATTGTTGCTCACTTGAATATTGTGCTCGACCAAAGGTTGCTTGTAGATTCCGATTGCTGTCTTTGTATTTTCAGACTCTCTGCGTTTCGGTCTTGCAGAGCCTATTGTCCTACCTCGCTTGTGCTTCTCAAGTTTCGAGCCTACACCTATCAAGTTTTGATCGATGGTTGACGATTATTTTGGTAGAACTTCCAGAGAGTATTGCCGAGTGTCCTGAAGAGTTGCCAAAGGTGTGGTTGTAGTCACAGCTTCGTGGTGCTCATCCTCGCTCTTTTGACTGTCTTCTTCTGAAGGGCCTTCGGGAACGTTGTCTGTTTTCTTCACATCCTCCAATTTCATTTGATTGGCTTGCTCAATAAGTTCCCGATTTAGCCGTTCCAGCTTCAGCTGAATCTTATCGCCACGTTTTTAGTTCGCCTCGTGGTGGTACTTAGTCTCCTGTTAAAGGCTCTTGACTATGAGTCTGTGGTGCTCCAGATGCCGAAGCCTCTCTTAGTGTAGACCTCCGAAAGCGAGTTTGTATTTGTACACCTCTTTGACTGCCTTGAGCTGATGTTCGAGTTCCTATCGTAGCACCTACCCACAGATTCTCTTAGTTTTCAGGATGTAGTCGTACGCACGCTTGTACTAGTCATTCTGGCAACAAGCATAGATCATGAGAAGGTAGCAAAAGGCTAATAGAAGTTTGAGTTGGGCCATAATCGTCTTGGAAGGGTGCCTTTTAGCCGTAAATCGAGTGAGATCTGTCTCAAGCAACGGTATGGCCTTGAGACTACAACTCTCTGCCTCAAAAATCTTACGTTGCCGGAAATGTAGATAGCCGATGTTACTGAGCGTCAACCCGAGCAGTATATTGCTTCCTTCTTTGATCAGCGATAAGGAGCGCAAGGCTCTATCCTCTTACTGTTTGGCTGTAGCAAGCAGTGCATACAGATTGACCTTCACAATTTTGTAGCTCCGTCTCCGACGTGGAAGTTGTTCTATTGCTCGATAAGCCTACTCCAGCCTTCCAGTTCGGAGCAGCTGTTTAAGTTAGTTGTAACTACGCAGGCTCTCAGCAAGGTGTTTCATGGCTGAGTCGCCGGTATAATTGTATAAACAGCCTGCATGAAACAACAAGCAGGGGTAATGACGATCATCGTCGATAAGTAGTTCCAGGAGTAGGAGAAAGGCGGGGTCGCAGTGATCGATGTTGCCACCCAAGAGGATTCTTCCAAGGCTAGCCCATCGAAACTTGCAGATACCTCGAATACTAGCAGTCGCCCGAATAACTTCAACTTCGACTGTATTCAGGCGCTGAAGGTTCAACCGATATCTCAGGGCCAAACGCAGCAGAACAAGCCTTCCCTTCTCTCGCGTTTTGGCGACGTTACTGTATTGAACATTGATGACAATGAGACACCAATCAATCCGGTCTCCACAAGCCGTAGTCGTGTTCATACTTATGTTGTCGAGGGGGTTGACCACCCTTTCCGGACGAACGAGCTTAATCTCCTTCAGAAAATCAACCTTCTCAGCCATGAGACCAATTAACCCGCCGAATAGCCGGATCAAGAATAGTCAAAAGAAGTTGAACAAGAGGAGCGCACCACTATGCGATACTTTGCCAACACGGAACAAAAGAAGAAGTACGGACTGTGCCGGCGATGCCACCAGCCAGGTCACTTCCAGCGTAACTGCACAGAGGAAGTGAAGGTGAGCTGCATCTACTGTTTGGGAACACACTCACGCTTTGATTGCGGTAAGTTTTTATGCTTCAACTGCAACGAATAGGGTCATATGGGCAAGGACTGCAAAGTGAGATCAGTCAGGTGCAACCGCTGTGGTAAGAATGGGCATCGACAGAACTAGTGTGGGGTGCTCATTATGCGCGAGTAGCAAAACAACTCATACTACAAGTACACAGTACATAATCTAGTTCGAATGACCTAAAACGTTTGGTCTGTCTGGCCTGTGGCAAACGTGACCATATGAACTGCTTCAAAGCTCCTTTAGGAGACGACCTGTACCAAGAAAGTGAAGTATTGGAAATTGACAGGGACTAGTATGGATCCAGCCCAGAGAAAGAGAAAAGCAGTAAGAGGCGAAGGAAGGAAGACCGGGAAGAGCGGTCAAGTCAAAAACGTAAGAGACCACTTCCTGTTGACGAATAGGAGGCTGGGATAATCATCGACGAAGAGAAACCTCGAAAGTATTTGTGCTCAAAGACTTAGAAAAAAGAAGCATCATGAAGACAGCACAAGATAATACGAGGATGAAGTATAGTATCAATCTCGTGGTCATTCCAATCGAGGCCACCACCAATCCGAACACCATTCCAGTCATTACCGTTCGCCTCAGCAGGGCAATCGGGGGAGAAACTAACAACAGAACAACCACGACAGACGATACCAACAGCAACAATCAAACTACCAACACACCAACAACCGATACGATCGTTCACGAGAACATTCCAACCAGTTCTAGCAGGACAACCGACATCGCCAGCAAGAGGAGAACAATCGGCAGCAACACCCCTACCAGAATAGGCATGCTTCTCGAGGAGATTTTCGCGATTATAGGCAGGCATTCAACAACGACGAAGTTCAGTTTATCCAGCAAATTAACCAGCAGAAGAACCATCGACGTCGCCATCACTGACCATACTTGCTGTTCAACCGCGCATGCAGAAACATTGTAGTCTATCAATTTGGCCCGAAACGATTCCTTATCCTCACTGCGGTCCAGAAATATTTGGCTTTTCTCTTTATATTTCTCCCAGCCTTGGGGATTAGGGATCTGGTTTTGACTCGAGAAACTCTCTTTGCTATGGAGTCAGCTCTGTTTGACTATCTGCTACGAGTTTCCGCAATTACTCTAAGGTAATGTTATGCCGAATTAAAAAAGCAGCATTGCTCCGAGCGTGCTGCAATTCCATTTCCCTAGCTCGGCTTCGATAAATATCCTTTTGCTCTTACGGGAGTGCTTCCCAGTCTGGTTTCTTTCCCTTGTACAAAGATGAAGCCTTCACTTTTATGACTTCAGGAATACGGTGCTTGGCAATTTATCCCGTCCCCTGCTAAAAGAACAATTTCCTTTCATTTTATGTCATCAAGCGCCATTCCATCGAAAGAGTCTTCATCTTCGAGCCTATTCCCGATCCCATCACTGGTCTTTCCTTGTTTGCTTCCTGTGCGTACCTCTTCCTGATGTAGTTGAAGTAAGATTGAGTAGGAGTATTTACGGAATACTCCTGACGATATTTCGTTATCTTCTACTCGTACACCGCCATCTATTTGTTGAACGCATCGATGAATGGCTTCTTCTCATCATTGGACATGTTTCTCCACGTTGTCATTGATTCGCTTATTCGTTGTTAGCCTTGCCCTTTGATTGCTAAGAGAAACCGAGAAAAGCTCGTTGCAGGTGGTTTTGGTAGCGGTTCTACCAAGTAGCCATTTCTCGCTTCCCACTTTTTTGCAGAGCAGAACCAAATTCTCAGTCTTGCTATCATAACTTATACAAACTATATGAACAGAGGTGTTGGGACTCCACCCTCCTGGTTCACTTATCACGGATGGAAACTGTCGTTGGCATTCATTGCAGCAGGAACTATAGCAGGGCAGCTTTTTCTGCTGGAATCTTGGAACAGGGTACTCCAGGCAGTAATAGTCGGATACTTGCTTCTGCTGTTTTACCGTATCAAGCACTGTGAGGATAAGGCATACCTCAAGCTTTCGGCTAGGTCGAAATTCGTGACAAAAGAGTGTGTACAATGCGGGAAGATGAAACCTCAACGTTTCTATCATTGCCGTAGCTGCAACCAATGTCGCTTTCGGATGGACCATCATTGTGAATGGCTCGGCACATGCATCTTTGCTCCCAATATCAAACTATACGTGCAAATTCTGTTAATCGCCTTTGTCTTCGCCAGTTGGACTTTGCTGGAATTGATGAAATGCATTCCATCAGTCATCCGCAGAGAATCTTCTCTGTTGACTACGGTGTGTGGTGGAGTCCTCTCTATTTTGGCAGTGATCTCAGTATTCTAACTGTACAGACTGCTCTCTGAACAATATGAAGCTATCAAGACGAACCAAACACTAGTCGAAGGATACAAGCGAGTTCGAGGTAGAAAGCTTAGGTTCATGACAAACTTCAAAGCCCTCTTCGGAAACAATCTCTTGGAATGGCTGTCACCAATCACTTCAGTTCATCTCAACATCCTTGAACCAGCCTTTCCCGAGGGAGAGCCAGAATTGCTTGAAAGAGAACAATAAATCTGCAAGATAATGGAAGACCCTCTGCACCTCTAACATCAATCCCTTGCTCTGTACGATTTATGATTTGTGTGGGTTATTACTATATTAGTAGCAATGTGGAAGAAAGAAGAAGAAGCACTGCCGACCGATGCCATGTCGACGATAGTTAAGGCGCGTGCATTTCGTGGTGGGCTGTTCCTCGGAGGCATAAAATCAGCCAAAGACTTCCCGCTACTCAAGAGTGAGAGAGTGACAGCAGTGCTTACAGTCGCCAACGACGTATGTACTTGTTATCTTCTACTCGAGTTGTCGACTACGAAGGAACGGATATTCGACATCTGCACATCAAGGTCAAGGACACTCAGTTTGAGGATCTCTCCAAACACTTCAACGAGACCACTGAGTTCATCCACGAAGAACTGAGCAAGGGGAACGTGTTGGTACACTGTAGGCTGGGAGTCAGCCGAAGCGCAACAATTATCCTTGCCTACCTGATGAGATTTGGCAAGTTGACTTACGAGCAAGCCTTCTAACGACTCAAGAACAAGCGCTTTGAGATAAACCCGATAGCAGCGTTTCGGTAGCAACTCCAGAAGTACGAGAAAATACTCCAGCCTGATTGATGCTCGGTATGGTCTGTCAGCGCCAGACAGTTTAATTTGTTAATATATGACTGACTGGGAGCAGCTTAACAAGACTACCCACGGCTTCACTGTAATCATAAAATGGAGTGCCAAACTAGCAGCACTGCGCGCAAACCACAGCTGGCCAACAATTTCAAGGAGCTTGCGAATGCTACCACTGATCAGCAACACAGTCGGCAATATCCCAAGATCAAATGCAGCAGATGCAGCATTTACATGCTCTTGAACGTCGACAAGTTTTAACTACTCGAAGACTGTCGACTGTGCTTTGTCGTGGGTAAGCTGCTCGAAATTCGGGACTACGGCACATACTTTAGCTTTGTCTTAACCGACGGCTCCGGAGTCGCAGGGTTTGTGCTACTGAAAGGCGACAGGATCAGCTATGTGGACAAGATGGGTATCGAAGAGGGACGATATCTTCGGTTGGGAGTACGAATTAGGACTTCAGTTTAGCAACAGCTACTGTTCGAAATTATGATTGTGCGAGTACTGGACAACCCCAATCAGATTTCTCTGCACTTCGCAGAGATTATCCTGTAGAACATGCCAGCCAAATGACTCGTTTGATGTTACTTGACTGCCTGTATTCCTTAAAGCGATCCTGAAACCAGAAATACCATTGCCTAAGATCTTATTCTTCAGAGACGAGAAATTGGAAGAGATCACGGAAGTAATAAGAAATAGACACCTTTCGGTTCAAAGAACCTTTCTTACACGAAAGCCGTTCCGTATTGGAAGCTCTACGGTGGGCGATATTGTGCTTAGGGATGGTAGTCGGGTCTGCTGGTGAGTATTCGATCGCACTAAAAACCTTTCGGAAGGCTCATTCTCTTTGCATTGCCGGAAAGGGTTAGTAGGGTCATCGTTGTGCTTCGGATGGAACGTAGGTGTCTAGTATGCTTCAGGTGACTGCTCAGTCTTGTGCCGCACACCTTTCTACCCCTCAAAAATTAGTTTCTTCGCAAAATTTTGTTCGATTGATTTGGAGCCTAGTCTTGCACACGATTCTCTAACCTTTTTCATGGAGGTGTCGAAGAAGTCAATAGGAAAGCGCCCTCGAAGTTGCAGCCCCTCAATAGGCTGCATCCTTGGAGCCGATCGAAGTATAGGCCGTAGCTCCGGCAACTTTTTAACTTGCATGATTGTTGTAGGTTCCATCAGTTCGGTCTGAGACAGGTTGGTTAGAAGCACTTTTCGGAGCTCTTTGCGATGCTCCATCGTTGAGTTTAATAATAAATATATTGTAAAGACCCATCAAACGGGCTTCCTTGCGTACTTGACTACGAGTACGATGGCCAGTATGATCACGATCAGGATCATTCCGATGATGCATCGGCAAGCTATTGGACTCTTTTGATGCTAATGTGCCTACGCTATATCGCCTTCGTACCTGTTTTAGACTCTACTTGCCCTTACTCACATTATGGGAGGCTTCCTCAATATTGAAATCGATGCGGTCCAGCAGGGTGCCTTGCATGATCACCAAACTGTTCAGCTCCTTGTAGATTTAGTGGAGCTCATGGATTGACTCGACCAATTTCAATATCTATTCGTTGCGTCCATCCAGTTCTTGGTTTGCTAACTGTTCCTCCAGCTGTTATGTCATATCTTCTGCATAGTCTTCTGCTAATGCTTTATCGGCTGCGATTTCGAGAAATGAGACCTTCGCGCTGCCTTCAAGTTTCTTTCGTTGGTCAACGTAGGACCGTTGCTGCATCCTCATCTCTCTGGTCTTCTCCTGCAGCGATATTGCCAATGCTTGGCACATATGCTGACACAATCTTTCGTCAGCATAGTTTGCCTTTTCGCACGAACTGATGACTTTGAGTAGCTTGTCACAGCTGCGGATTTTCTACGTAACTTCCATGCTTACACTGGTTGCTTCCTCTGCTTTTTCGTAGATAGCTCTATCGATCTCCTGCTCCTCCCGCTCTCGAATGGTATTCAATCTCCTCGTATTTAAGGTTGAAATCTCCTTCTCTATATCAACCCGAATCGTACTGATCTCCGTGAGGTCTCGCAGCATATCCTGGCACTGCTCGTACTGCTCTACCCACTCAGGCGGTAGCGAACTCATTGTGGTCATCTCTATCATCGGTTTGTCCAGTAGATTGTTTTTCAAGCTGCTTCGGTCGGTTAGGCCTGGCTTGGCAAACCTGTTGATCTTCTGCCTTATAACGTTCTTGTGCTCGAGGAATGCTTCAAACCTGTTCCTGATAAGTGGGCGTTTAGCTCGCATAAAAATGGGGTTATATTGCTTGACAGGCAACAGTAGAGTGCTAGCAGTAAGCAGCGTGCAGACTTCGCCTCCTTCCGACCTCTACAGTTATTTACGAAATCCTCTTATAACTTTAATCAAGAGGAGTTGCTTTGACGGAATCAATTCAAGCCGATTTTGGATGGCCCGCATACTTTCTGAGGTAGGCTTCGAGGTCTGCCTATTGGGGACCCTCCTTCTTGACTGAGATAAGGACAGCAACGTTGTGCACTGCATATCATTATTGTTTACCAGTCTTGCTATGAAGCACGAACTCAATGTCGTCTTCGATCCATTCCTGAGCACCGAATTCGGTTTGCAGATCCTTAACTTCCACTTTGTAATTCGAATCGCTGAGTGGAACGAGGATGCTGTTGTGCACCTCCTGCGCTCGGTTGAATGAACCAAGGCTGATTGTCTAAGCTAACTCTGGAGTCTACAGTTGATGTGAAGGTGAAGGTGCCCTCATCGACGGCGATGTTGCAGTCACCTCTCAGGACATAGCTTCTTCCATTCGACATCTCGTTGAAGGTGAAGAAACACGGTCCGGTAGAGGCCATGACAGAAGCCAATGCGAGCATTACAGCCAGCAGCTTGTACATTATTGATTATTATTATATGCCCGATGGGCTGGCACAACAATATATACACTTCCAGAAAGGAAAGGGGAAAAGCCAATATTGAACTAACTATCTCTGCTGCCTCGGCTCCTTTGCAACGAACTCCACCTCTATAACCTTTCCACCACACTCAACTGACTGACTGTTGGGCATTGACTCAATGATAATTCACTGACCGCCTCGAACATAACAAACTTGAACAGATTCAGACTATCATAACACTGGTCCGTAGCAGATCTTGCGTCCTTTTGCCTCGAGGTGCTCAGTAATGATGCCTTCAGATTCGGGAAGTCGGTAAAATGGAATTTGAGGGAAGAGATGATGTTCAGTCTGGTACTGCATGCCGCCCATCATCATCAACCACCAGAAGCCCTTGGTGTTGTAGTTACGGCAGGTCGTTATTTGATGGTCAACAAAGGTCTGACCTTCGAGATGAGTGCTTATCCTGGTTTCTCTTTCGTGGTTTCCGATCAAAACAAAGGCTGAGTAGAAGCCTCCAATGAGCATTCCAACAAGGAAGCTCACCCACTTGCCACTCATGTACAGGAAGCTGTAGTTGACGAGAATCAGGACGATGTCGATCTTAATTAGGATACTTTAGTTACGATGTTACGAGTGCGGATTGCTTCCTCCATGCTATCGAATCTCCACTTCAGGTACAGGAACGGGTAGAGGTATACCTTATACTCATGCTGGATGTCGCCGTCGTGTTTGGTGTTGGTGAACATGTGATGCATGTTATGTTTTGGGGACCACCAGCTGATGCTGAAGCCGCCGAGAAGACTTGCGAAGCGCTGAATTATACAAAATGTACTGTTCCGAGGAGTGTGACGGTGGGATGCCGGCTATGAGCGTCAGAGTGACTTTGCCATCCAGTGATGATTTGCTGGACAGCGAACATGATGACGCTTACAAAGAAAATGTCTGACGTATGGGCCACGTAGAGCATGAGGGCAAGCATGAACCAGATACCGAGTTCCATAATCCAGATGGGCTGGTAGAGATGCTCGACTTTCCTCAACAGCTCCATATAGTCCACAGATGCGCTGGATTGCCTCGTGTGTCCCACAACAGGGAACGACTCGAGGATCTTCTCGGCCTGCTTACTGTGTAGGGATCTAAGTTGACTAGAATCGTACTTAAAGTATTCTGTGAGGTCTGAGCGTTCCTCTTTCATGTTCTGAATGAAGTCGGCTCCACCTGGATGCCTCCCAAGGTAGTCAGTAGCATCATACTCAACATTCTTGTAGATGAAAGTGTAGCGAGTTGCTTTGGAATCCTCCTTGACTGGAGAGCTGGTCTGTGGTGGCGTCATTCTACTTTTTAATTAGTATTCAAGTCGTGAATGTTGACGTTTAAACAGAAGGCACGTATAGTGGAGAGCGGTAGATGGCATCATCATCGATCCTTCCATACGCAGTCAACTATCTAGTGGTAGATAAAGTTGCTTAGTCGTCGATCTCCATGTTGAAATCTTCGCAAATAAAATTCATCCATTGGAATACAAAAGAACTCAGCTCGTTATTGCCAACAAAACTAATCAGCAAAGAATTCGTAGGCGGGAGCTATTGCTAGCCCTTTGAGATGATGTCGGCTACCAGCCCATAAAGGGAATGACTGTTAAAGATGTTTTCCTTCAGCAGGAGAGAATTCCTTGGGTAAATTTACTTTGAGGGGGAATGCTGGTGCAACCTAAATATATTGGCGAGTTGCTAT
>Ga0075152_10002750_pt1 | contig 12444 bp, 8 predicted proteins | sample JI61114C2DNA_FD_70964 | JGI IMG/M metagenome (GOLD analysis project Ga0075152, IMG submission 70964) | Wastewater effluent complex algal communities from Wisconsin, to seasonally profile nutrient transformation and Carbon sequestration -... | ecosystem: Engineered > WWTP > Effluent > Algae...
GTTGTTGGTTGATAAAAATTAGGTGGAAAACCATTTAGAGTTCGCCAAATTTCAAACCAAATTGGCACATTACCCAATAAAGCTAATGATTGTGTTCCAGCGCCAATGCTTAATTGTTCTGGCCATTTTTTATCTTTAGGATCAGGCGCAATTAACACACGGTATTTTCCGTTTGGACTAATGAAATTTTCTTTAGCAACAATTAATCCACCAAAAGTTCCGTAAGAAACATCTGGCCAACCACTGAAAACAATTGTAGGCCAACCGTCAAACCAAACACGTACTTTTTCACCGTTATTGATTAAAGGAAAATCTACAGGATCAATGTAGGTTTCAACAGCAATATCATATTTTGAAGGCATAATGCTCACAACAGCAGTTCCTTCTTTGATATTTTCACCAATTCCAGATTGCAATGCCCTATTTACATAACCATCTTGCGGTGCTGTGATGTAATACAAGCCGTTTCTAATTTGATAGTTTTTATATTGGTTTTTCAGTTTGTTTACTTGCGCTTCGGTATCAAATTGTGAACTTAAAGCAGTTTGTTTGTCGCTACTTGCTTTGGCATTTTTTTCAGCATATTCTGCACTAATTCTATTGAGTTCCATTGTAGCATTCAATACTTCGTTTTTACTGGTAATATATTTGTTTTCTTGTGTAATGATTTTTGCTTCGGTTTCTTGCAATTTCATGCGTTTTTCTTCAACGTCAGTCATTGGTTTTAAGCCTTCTCTATTCAAATTTATCGAACGATTGTATTGTGTTTTAGCAATTTTAAGTTGTGTTTTAGTCGCTTCAAAATCAATACTGTCACTTTGTACTTTTAAATAAGATTGTTTAAGTTTATTTTGTGCTTGCTTTAGTTTCAGATTTTTCTCATTCTGAATAGCGCCCATTTGATTTTCTAATGCTTTTACTTTGTCTACATAAGAAGTCACTGCATTTTCCTTTGCTTTTACTTGATTACCTGTGTTTTCAACCAAGTTTGGGTCTAAATACTCTTCTTTAATTTCCGAAATAAATAAAATAGTGTCTCCTTTTTTTACAAAATCACCTTCGTTTACGTACCATTTTTCGATTCTACCACCAATAATTGTTTGAATCGTTTGCGGACGTTGATTTGGTTTTAATGTAGTAACATTTCCAGCACCTTTTATGTTTTGTGTCCAAGGAAGGAAAAGAAATAACACAACCATGATAACAAAAGCCCAAATAAGTTTTCGTATTACTTTGTAATGCTTTTGTTCTTTAAATATTTGTCCAGATTTGAATTGCTCTAATTTTACAAATTGGTCAATTCTATTTTTTGTGATGTTTAGCATGACTTAGATGGATTTAATTTCTCCTTTTTTCAGATGAATAACTTGTGAACAAATTTGTTTCCAATAGTTGTTTTTACTCACAATAATTAATGTCCAAGGGTGTTTTTCGTCGCTTAAAAAATCCAAAATTTCTCTGCAACTTTGTTCGTCAGATTTGTCTAAAGGGTTTTCTAAAAATAATAATTTTGGTTGGTTGATTATACAACGTGCCATAACAATTTTTTGAATTGTTGATGAGTTAATTTGCTTTCCTTCCGATGAAATCCGTGTATCTAATCCTTTTGGAAGTGCTTTAATGGCTTCAGTTAGTTTTAATTTTTCGATTAAATCAAAAACTGTTTCCATTTTAATTTCTGGATTATTACAAGTAATGTTTTCTAAAATAGTGCCTTCAAAAGGCATTTCGTGTGCTGTAATAATCCCAATTTTAGAACGATATTCTTCGGAAGAATACTTTTTGTAATTTGTATTGTTGATAAAAATGTTTCCCGATGTAGGTTCAATTAAACGTGCTAACAAACGAATTAAAGTTGTTTTTCCAGAACCATTTTCGCCCAAAATCAATGTGTGTTGTTTCGGTTGAATCGATAAACTAATATTCTTTAATATCTCTTTGTCTGATTTTGGATAGGTAAACGAAACATTTTCGGTTTCAATTGTAATTTTATTTTTATCTACTAAATAGTTAGAATTTTGAACATCTTCTTCTAGTTCCATATCAACAACAGAACCTAATTTTTCTAAAGAAGTCAGTACGTCATAGAATAATTCTAAACCTGAAAATAGTTTTTCAACCGCTGCAATAATGCTCAGAATAATGATTTCAGCGGCAACGAATTGTCCGATATTCATTTGCTGATTAATTACTAATATTCCTCCAATAATAAGTAATCCAGCTGTGATTAAGATTTTAAATCCTGTTAACTGAATGAATTGTTTTAACAAAACCTGAAAATGACTTTCTCTTTGTTTAAGGTATTCATTAACCAATTTGTCGTTTTTATGTAACGAAAAATTAAATATGGTATTGCTTTTAAAACTCAAGTGATTTCTGGCAATTTCTTGTAACCAATGTGCAATTTTGTACTTGTATTTCGATTCTTTTAAGCTAGTTTCTAATCCTAAATTAAAGTTGATTTTAAAAATTAAGTATAACAAAATTAAAAGGACTAATCCGAAAAAGATAAAAAAGGAGTGATATAAAGAAAGTAATATAATTCCAAAAATAATTTGTAAAGCTGCACCTGAGATTTCCAATAATAATTTAGAAAAGCCTTTTTGGACGGTTAAAGTGTCAAAAAATCGATTGGCTAATTCTGGCGGATATTCATTGTGTAATTCATTGAATTTAATTTTCGGAAATCGATAAGCAAATTCAAATGACGAACGAACAAATATTTTTTGCTGTAAGTTTTCAGTAATTCTAAACTGCATGATTTTTAGTAATCCTACAAAAGCCACTCCCACAACTACAATAATTACCAGAACAATCCAAGAAGTACTAACTTTTCCTGCTTGAATGAAGTTGATAATCGATTGAATCCCTAAAGGCAAAGACAAACTGATTAATCCTGCTATAATGGAATACAAGAAGATTTGATAAATATCTTGTTTATCAATTAAGATGAGGTTTTTGAATCTTTTTAAAGGTGTCATAGTAATATTTTTTTAGCCATATCTGTATAGAATTCGGTTGCACATTCTTTTTCAGATAAGTTGGTGATAGTTTTTAAATGATTTTTTAAAAAATGTTGGTGAAGTGCACCTTCCACAATGCTTGAAGCTAAGCTTTTTGCGTAAGAATAATTTGGATTCACTTCTTTTATAATGTAAATTATGCGATTGATAACTCTTTTATACACTAAGAAAAAACCTTCTTTGTTTTCGTGGTCTACTTCTTTAGTCATTAAGGTTTTAGTGAATTCTCCAACGATTATTCGATTTAGAATTTCTTCATCAATATGTGGTGTTGCATAGTCGTCAATTATGTTTTCAGTAACGAGTTTAATCGCTTTTTCCAGTTTTTCAATCGGATTAGAAACGTTTGTAGTGGCAAAAGCCATACGATATTCCATCCACGACCAATACCATGAAGTTAGATAAATCAATAGTTTGTGCTTATTTTCAAAATAACGATAAATAGAACTTTCATTAGATTGAATTTTCTCACCTAATTTTTTAAAAGTAAACGCTTCAAAACCAATTTCGTCAATTAATATGATGCTGTTTTTTAATATATTACGTCCTAGTTCTGAAGTTTCAGGATCTTTAACGTATAATTTTTCGTTAATGGTTATTTTTAAATTAGATAATAAATTTTGCATGATGTAATATTTAATAATGCAAATATAACAGTAATACTATCAATTTATAAAAGTTTAACTTTTAATTTACAAATGTTCAATATAAAAAAAAGAGACTCAAATTAATGAATCTCTTCTTTTTTATTTTTTAAAATTGTTTTTATAGTAATGAATGACAAGTCATTACTGCTGGTTTTTCAATTCCCATTAAATCTAAAATGGTAGGAGCGATGTCGCCCAAAACCCCATTATGTATAGTTTTCAAACCTTTATCCACTAAAATAATAGGTACAGGATTGGTTGTATGCGCTGTGTTTGGTGAGCCATCTTGATTAATCATGGTTTCACAATTTCCATGATCGGCGATGATTATTGTAGTGTAATTATTTTCTAAAGCGGTTTCAACTACTTCTTTTACACAAACATCAACAACCTCACAAGCTTTTATTGCAGCCGACATCACACCAGTATGTCCAACCATGTCGCCATTAGCAAAGTTTAAACAAACAAAGTCAACTTCACCTTTTTTCAATTCTGGAACTAAAGCATCTTTTAATTCAAAAGCACTCATTTCAGGTTGTAAATCGTATGTTGCTACTTTTGGTGAATTTTTCAAAATACGGGTTTCGCCTACAAAAGGTTCTTCTCTTCCACCAGAAAAGAAAAAAGTTACATGTGGATATTTCTCGGTTTCTGCAATTCGGATTTGTTTTTTATTGGCTTTTTCTAAAACCTCACCAAGTGTTTCGGTAATATTGTCTTTGTCGTAAATTACATAAACATTTTTATACGTGTCATCATAATTGGTCATGGTAACATAATACAAATTCAGTTTGTGCATATTGAATTCGTGAAAGTCTTTTTGCGATAAAACTTCGGTTAATTCTCTTCCTCTATCAGTTCTAAAATTGAAGAAAATTACAACATCGTCATTTTCGATTTTTGTCAATGGCTCGTTGTTTTCATCGACCTTAATTAAGGGTTGAATGAACTCATCGGTTACATTTTCATCGTAACTTTTTTGTATGCTTTCAACAAAATTTGTGGTGTGATGACCGATAGAATTAACCAACAAATCATAGGCTAATTTAACGCGTTCCCAACGTTTATCTCTATCCATTGCATAATATCTACCGATTACAGTTACAATTTTCGCATTAGAATCTTTTACATATTCTTCTAAATTTGCGATGTCTAATAAAGCTGATCTTGGATCTACATCACGACCATCGGTAAAAGCATGAACAAATATTTTTTCTAAACCATACTCTTTTGCTGCATCCAATAATCCGTATAAATGCGAGGTATGAGAATGTACGCCTCCGTTAGAAACTAATCCTAAAAAGTGTACTTTTTTATTGTTTTCTAACGCATATTTGAAGGCATCAATAAGTGGTTTTTCTTGATTTACGTTTTTGTTTTGAACAGCTAAATTTATTTTTGCTAAATCTTGATAAACAATTCGACCAGCGCCTAAATTCATGTGACCAACTTCTGAATTCCCCATTTGACCTTCTGGTAAACCTACGTTTAAACCATCAGTTCTTAGTTGCGCATTTGGGTATTTAGTATATAAACTATCAATAAATGGTGTATTGGCATTGTCTATTGCAGAAACTCTCGGATCGGGCGATTTTCCCCAACCGTCCAATATCATTAAAATTACTTTTTTGTTCATTTTTGTGTGTTTGCACAAAGATAAACAATTGATAAGTGGATATACTAATAAAAATTACTGTAATAGAAGCTCCTTTTTATTTACATATTTATGATTATATACCTAAAAGTATGAAAAAGAGAATTTAATTATGTACCGTCATTTCATGTGAAACCACATTATCTACAATGCTAATTTTATATAAATTTCCAAATTCCGTTTCCAACATATCTGGATAAATAGTTTCTTCTAAATATGTATTAATCAACTCTGGAATAGTATTACTATGACCTACTATAAACACTTTTTTTCCTTTATTGTTTGCTATCACACTTGCGAGTGAGAAATTTTCAGAATCATATAGTTCTATTTGTTTTGCATTACTTGTTGCTGTGGGTTGTGCGGTTTGTATTGTTCTGTTATAGTTGGTGCTGTAAATAGCATCGAATGCAACATCTTTTAGAATAATGGTCCAATTATTTGATCGCTGTAAACCAATGGTGGATAAATTTGGGTTAAAACTAGAGTCTGCTTTTTCAGCGTGGCGAATCAAATAAATAACTGTTTGTAAAGATTGGTTATCAATAGGTTGTGAATCTTCATTTGAAGAACATCCAAGTATTGCAAATATGACTATAAAGATAAAGCTTCTTTTGATTTTCATAAACAGTATTTAAAAGGTTAGTTATTTTTTTTAAAAAGCAATGTTAAATTATAAAAATTTATACCAAAATACTAAATATTTATTTAATGTGAACAAAAAAATTGAATTTATTTAAAAAAAAATTGGATGGTTATATTAATTTAGGGTTTTCATATAGATCTAAGGATTAGATTCTTATGAAAAGGAAAGTAAGAATCTACGATGACTTAACCTCTTTTTACTAACTAGGAAATAAAGGCCAATTTCTCTTTTTATTATATCTTTGTCAAGTAGCCTGTATATAAGGGTTAATTTTGAAATGATTATGCCTTACAACAGAAATTTCATCAACACTTTTATATTTAAAAATAAGTTTAAATATCTTCATAGAATTAATAAAAATATTCTTAAAAAATGATAAAAATTATTTTTTATACTGTTGGGTTCTTGCCTTTTATTTGTTTTACACAAATAAAAAAAGATACCGTTGCAACAGAATTAAATGAAATTGTTGTTTCGGCTAATCGATGGGAACAAAATTTCAAATCAATTTCTCAGAAAATTTCGGTTATTAAGGCAAGTAAAGTAGCCTTACAAAATCCACAAACTGCTGCCGATTTGTTAACGATTTCTAGGAAAGTGTTTGTGCAGAAAAGCCAGCAAGGTGGTGGAAGTCCAATGATTCGAGGGTTTGCAACTAATAGATTATTATATTCTATTGACGGAATTAGAATGAACACCGCCATTTTTAGAGGTGGAAATATTCAAAATGTCATTTCATTAGATGTATTTGCAACCGAAAAAGTTGAGGTTTTATTTGGACCAAGTTCAGTAATGTATGGAAGCGATGCAATTGGTGGTGTAATGAGTTTTCAAACTTTAACACCTCAATTTTCTTCAAAAGAAAAAACATTTGTTTCTGGAAGTGTCGTAACGCGATATTCTTCTGCCAATAACGAAAAAACAGGTCATTTTGATGTAAATTTAGGTTGGAAAAAATGGGCTTCAATTACTAGCATTAGTTCAAATGATTTTGGCGATTTAAAAATGGGAACTCATGGACCAGATGAATATTTACGAACATTTTATGTTCAACAACAAAATGGAGTAGATGTGGTGGTTACTAATGATAATCTTTTGATTCAAAAACCAACTGCTTATTCGCAAATTAATTTGATGCAAAAAGTTCGTTTTCAATTCAATGAAAAATGGGATTTTCAATATGGATTTCATTTTTCGGAAACTTCGAATTATTCGCGCTACGACAGACATATTCGTTATACTAATGCAGGTCTGCCTCGCTATGGAGAATTTTATTATGGTCCGCAAAAATGGATCATGAATAATTTGAATATCATACATCAATCAAAGTCTAAGTTATTTGATGAAATGTCTTTGCGTTTTGCACATCAGTTTTTTGAAGAAAGTCGTGTGAGTAGAAATATTAATAATCCAAACCGTGAAATTAGAAAAGAAAAAGTTAATGCTTATTCATTGAATTCTGATTTTATGAAAGCAACAAGCAAAAAAAACAAAATTTTTTACGGATTTGAATACGTTTTAAATGATGTAAATTCGATAGGAGTTAACGAAGATATTGTTGCAGGAACAAGTGTAGTTGGCCCAGCAAGATATCCACAAGCAACTTGGAAATCAATAGGTGTTTATCTAAATAATCAATATAAATTTTTTGAAAAAACCCTGCTTTATACTGGTTTACGCTATAATCAGTTTATTTTGAAAGCCGATTTTGATACTACTTTTTACCCATTTCCTTTTACAGAAGCTAACTTAAACGATGGTTCATTAACTGGAAGTGCTGGGGTTGTTTATCATCCAACAGAAAAATGGGTAATCAGTTCAAATATAGCAACAGCTTTTCGTTCGCCAAATGTGGATGATATGGGAAAAGTATTTGATTCTGAACCAGGTTCTGTTGTAATTCCAAATCCTAGTTTGCAAGCAGAATACGCTTATAATGTAGATTTGAATGTAGCTAAATTGTTTGGTAAAAACGTAAAAATTGACGTGTCAACTTATTATACCTTATTAGACAATGCTTTAGTTCGTAGAGATTTCATGTTAAATGGAGCTTCTGAAATTGTATATGATGGAGAATTGAGCCAAGTACAAGCCATTCAAAATGCTGCAAAAGCTAATATTTATGGAATTCAATTTGGTTTTGATGCTAAATTACCTTCTGGATTTCGATTTTTAACCGATTTGAATTTTCAAAAAGGTGAAGAAGAATTGGATAATGGCGATAAAAGTCCATCACGCCATGCAGCACCTTTTTTCGGTGTTTCAAGAGTTAGTTATACCTATTCTAAGTTAGATTTAGAAGTAAATATTCAATTTAGTGATAAAGTTGCTTATGAAGATTTAGCTGAAGAGGAAAAAGATAAAATTGAAATTTATGCGATTGATGCTAATGAAAATCCTTATTCTCCAAGTTGGTATACGTTAAATTTAAAATCTATGTATAAATTGAATGAAAATTTTACGCTTACGGCTGGTTTAGAAAACATCACGGACCAACGCTATCGGCCATATAGTTCTGGAATTGTAGCTCCTGGAAAGAATTTTATTTTGGCTTTGGGAGTTAAGTTTTAAACATAAAAAAATCCCGACAATATCGGGATTTTTATTTTTTATCTTATAGGTTGATTTTGAATTAAATCTAAAAATAAGTTAATTTTATCTTTCAGTTCTTTTCTTGAAGCGATGAAATCTAAAAATCCGTGTTCTAATAAAAATTCTGAAGTTTGAAAACCTTCAGGCAAGTCTTTACCTGTTGTATCTCTTACAATACGAGGTCCAGCGAAGCCGATTAAAGCGCCTGGTTCTCCAATATTGATATCTCCTAACATTGCATATGAAGCAGTAGTTCCACCCGTTGTAGGGTCTGTACATAATGAAATGTATGGGATTTGTTCTTCGGCTAATTGTGCTAATTTTGCTGAGGTTTTTGCTAATTGCATTAATGAATAAGCAGCTTCCATCATACGAGCTCCTCCAGATTTTGAAATCAACACAAATGGAATTCTGTGTTTGATAGAATAGTCAATTGCTCTTGAAATTTTTTCTCCAACAACAGCACCCATCGAACCACCAATAAAAGCAAAATCCATACAAGAAACAATTAAGTCTTTTCCTTTTGATTTTCCAACACCAGTTCTAATAGCATCTTTTAATTTAGTTTTACCCATCACATCTTTTAAACGATCACTATATTTTTTAGTGTCTTCAAATTTTAAAGGATCTTTAGAAGTTAGTTTTGCATCAAGTTCAGTGAATTCGTTGTTGTCGAATAAAATTTCGAAATATTCTTTACTACCAATTCGTACATGATAATCGTCTTCTGGGCTTACCCATAAGTTTCTTGCCAATTCATCTTGGTCAATGATTTTTCCAGTTGGTGATTTATACCATAAGCCTATTGGAACATCTTTTTTGTCCTCAGTTGCGGTGGTTATTCCTTTTTCTTTTCTTTTAAACCAAGCCATATTTTTTTTAAAGTTAGAAGTCAGAATTTAGAAGTTAGAAAATAGAAATGATTACTCTAAATTTTAACTTCTAAATTCTAAATTTATAAAGTGTTTACGTTATTTAAATCGGCAAAAGCTTGTTCTAGTCTTATGTTGAACGTAACTTCTCCTTCGCGAACCCATTTTCTTGGATCGTAGTGTTTTTTATTTGGGCTATCTGCTCCATCAGGACTTCCAATTTGTGTTTTTAAGTAATCAACTTTGTTTGCCATGTAATCACGAATTCCTTCTGTGAATGCAAATTGTAAATCGGTATCGATATTCATTTTAACTACACCATAACCGATAGCTTCTCTAATTTCTTCTAAAGTAGAACCCGATCCTCCGTGGAATACAAAATCTACTGGATTATTTTTTGTATTGAATTTATTTTGAACATACTCTTGTGAGTTTTTAAGAATTTTTGGAGTCAATTTTACATTCCCTGGTTTGTAAACGCCATGTACATTTCCGAAAGAAGCTGCGATTGTAAATCTTGGGCTAATTTTCATTAATTCTTCATAAGCATATGCTACTTCTTCTGGTTGCGTATATAATTTTGAACTATCTACGTCAGAATTGTCTATGCCATCTTCCTCACCACCTGTAATTCCTAATTCGATTTCTAATGTCATTCCTATTTTGCTCATCCTTTCCAAATATCTTTTAGAAATTTCAAGATTTTCTTTAATTGGTTCTTCTGATAAATCAATCATGTGTGAACTATAAAGAGGTTTTCCTGTTTCGGTAAAATATTTTTCAGAAGCGTCTAATAAACCATCAACCCATGGCAATAAATTTTTTGCACAATGGTCTGTATGTAAAATAATAGTTGCTCCATAAGCTTCTGCTAATGTATGTATGTGTTTTGCACCAGCTACAGCTCCTAAAATTGCTGCTTTTTGATTTTCGTTTGACAAACCTTTCCCTGCATTAAATTGTGCTCCACCATTAGAAAATTGAATGATAACCGGTGCGTTTAATTTTGCAGCTGTTTCTAAAACACCATTGATAGTGCTTGATCCTACTACATTTACTGCTGGTAAAGCAAAGCCTTTTTGTTTTGCATAATTGAAAATTTCTTGTACTTGATCTCCAGTTGCAACACCCGGTTTAATATTATGACTCATAGCTGTATGTTTTTACAATAAAAAAGCAAAAATAAGAATTTATAAAATCAGAATGGGTAATTAATCCCAAAATTTAGAATAGTTTTTCCAAAGTTGATTCCTCTGAACCATCTATCGTCTATTTCTCTTCCAGGATCATATGTTTTATAACCTAAATCAATTCGAAAAACAAAAAAATCAAAATCATAACGTAAACCAATTCCTGAACCAACTGCTAAATCTTCTAATGATTTGATTCCGGTAAAAGTATAGCGATCGTCTTCAACATTATCGAGAAAGTTCCAAATGTTACCCACATCAACAAACACGGCACTATAAAAATTACCACCGACTCTAAAACGATATTCTGTACTAAAGGTTAATTTTAGATTGGCTTCATTAAAATCATTTACACCACCAGTTCGTCCTGGACCTAAGCTATAGGCCTGCCAACCTCTGTTGTCGTTTGAACCACCAGCAAAATAACTTCGTGAAAATGGAATTGAATTAGCGTTTCCGTACGGAATAGCAATTCCAGCAAAGGTGCGCATGGCTAAAGAGTTTTTTTTACCCAAACCCCATTGTTTTACAAAATCTACCTCGGTTTTAATGTATTGTGCATATTCAATTCCGAAAAGCTTTATATTTCCAGCTGCACTTTCTTCTTTGGTTAAATTTAATCCGTTGCCTAAAAGTGATAAAAAGTTTCCAGCTGATTCAATTCTTGCTTTAAAATTATAATAACTTTTATCACTAATATTACTTTTTGTACTTCTATTGAAAGCAAAACTCGACGAGACAATAAGGTTGTCCTCAACTAAACGAATATATCTTTCAGAAATACTCAAAATAGTTTTATAATCCTGGTCGTTTGCTGTTAATGACGTGGCTCCACTAAAAACATCTTCCATGAAACCTAATGTTCCTTCATCTGTTAGTTGTTCATCTTCAATATATCCAGGAGTTACATTATAAATTAAAGCCAATTCATTCAGTCTGTTATAGGAAGTTCTATATACATTAAAATAATTTCCAGCATTTAGATTTCTTACATAGTTGATGTTTAATAAATCAAACTTAAAGTTGTTTCTACCATTAGTTGTTGACCAATTATAATTGATACCTCCAGAAAGACTTTGCTTGTCTAATCCAATATTTTTTTGATTGGTTAAACCCGCACTAATCTGTGTAGAAGGAAACATTTCTTTCTTAATGATTTTCTTAGTATTTAATGGAAAGAAAATTCTCGGAATGTTCAATTTGGCATCAACACCATATTCGAAAATATTGAAGAAAACATTATTTGGATTAGCAAAATCTTTAGACGAACCAATGTTTCCACGTGTGGAGATTTCTAAATTTTCGGCTCTTCTAAACACATTTCGCCAAGTAAATGACATTCGTCCGCTAATTCCAAATTGTTGAATATCAGATGTGGTAACATCAATTGATGGTCGCCAAGCATATTTTTTCTTATTAACTAAGTAGATGTTTGTAATTAATGAAGTTTTAGTTGAATCATTTGGGTCTTCAATGTATTCAATGTTTGGATAATTAAAAACGTTCAGACTATTTAGTGATTTTGAAGTTAATAACCTATCAATATCTCTAAATAATTCGTTCTTCTTAATAAAAATAGAATTCAATATTGCCTTAGGTTTATATTGTAATTTTCCGGTACTAAAAAAATTATAATCATTAAAAATCACACTGTCTTTAACTTTATTATTTTCTTTTTTAGAGGTGTTATTGGTAAAAATATTGACTTGGCTAATTTTATAAATCGTAAATGGTTTTTTGACTAAAGTGTCGCCGATTTTTACACTTCGGTCCTCAATTTTAAGAATGATTCCTAATTTTTGAGCCGAATCGTTTTGAAT
>Ga0075152_10002752_pt1 | contig 12443 bp, 11 predicted proteins | sample JI61114C2DNA_FD_70964 | JGI IMG/M metagenome (GOLD analysis project Ga0075152, IMG submission 70964) | Wastewater effluent complex algal communities from Wisconsin, to seasonally profile nutrient transformation and Carbon sequestration -... | ecosystem: Engineered > WWTP > Effluent > Algae...
GCCATGAGCACCGCCGAACTGGGTATTTCTTTTGCCGAAATGATACGGCAGGATAAAGTGCAGATAATCAGTTGCACAGGCGCCAACCTGGAAGAAGATATTATGAACCTTGTGGCGCACAGCCATTACAAACGTGTGCCTAATTACCGCGATCTTAGTCCGCAGGAAGAATGGGATTTACTGGAAAACCATTACAACCGTGTTACCGATACCTGCATACCTGAAGAGGAAGCATTCAGAAGGCTGCAACAGCACATACATAAAATATGGAAAGATGCAGAAGCTGCAGGCGAACGTTATTTTCCACATGATTACATGTACAAAATGCTGCTGAGCGGCGTACTGGAACAATACTACGAAATTGACCCAAAAAATAGCTGGATGCTGGCAGCGGCACAAAAGAATATCCCAATCGTTGTGCCCGGTTGGGAAGACAGCACGATGGGAAATATTTTTGCATCGTACTGCATTAAAGGCGAACTGAAAGCCAGTACCATGAAAAGCGGTATTGAATATATGGTGGAACTGAGCGACTGGTACCGTAAAAATTCTGGCGGTAAAGGTGTTGGTTTCTTCCAGATTGGTGGTGGTATTGCAGGCGATTTTCCGATCTGTGTAGTGCCGATGATGTACCAGGATTTAGAATGGCATGATGTTCCTTTCTGGAGTTATTTTTGCCAGATAAGCGACAGCACAACATCTTACGGCAGTTACAGCGGTGCGGTTCCCAACGAAAAAATTACCTGGGGTAAATTAGATATTCATACGCCAAAATTTATTGTGGAGAGTGATGCAACAATTGTTGCGCCATTGATATTTGCGTGGTTGCTGGGTTGGTAGAAAACCCCTCTAAATCTCTCCGCCGCGGCGGAAGACTTGAAAAACCTCTTGCATTTGTGAGAGGTTTTTTTATTTCCAGATTTCGGTGAAATCAATATTGGCGGTGCAATCTTCTTCAAAAGAAAATTGATGGGTAAAACTGTTGCCTTTTTGTGCAAGTTTATATTCGGTGTTTTCTAATTCATACACTTCCACTTCTTCTGTATCAGGGGAAACAATCAGGTAATATTTTATTCCCTGCGATTGATAAATCTGAAATTTTGTATGCCTGTCTTTCAATGCAGTTGCTGGTGATAAAATTTCTGCCACCAATGATGGTGGAAAATCAAGATAGTTTTTTTCAATTTTATTGCAAACAACCAGTAAGTCAGGCTGTACAATAATATCATCAGCAACCCTGTAATCCACAGGCTGCATGGCTTTGCAATGTTTGCATTTCTTAAGCGCAAATCTGAATTCTGCACCAAGTGCATTTGCAATAACCTGGTGTTTAGGCACAGGTGCAGGGCTCATAGCATAAGGAATACCATGGATCAATTCCCACTGGCCTTCCCACCGCTGCCAGTCTTCGTAATAATAATGCGGTAATATTTGTACTGCTGCTGCCATAATGATGGATCAAATTTACAAATAACTTTTTACGTAAAAATGAATGTTTACCTTTCCCTGCTATTTAATTCAATACCATTATGACAACGCAATTCGAGCAAACATATCTTGAAGCGGAAGCTGATATACGCAACAGCAATTATCACGAGGCATTTCATAAATATGAAAGTATCCTTTACGAAGAGCCGGGTTATGCACCTGCACATAATTCAATGGGCTGGATCTTCCGTACACAATTTGATAATTACGAAAAGGCTGAAACCCATTTTCAGGCTGCTATACAGGCCGATCCGCTGTACCCGCATCCCTATTTTCACTATGCTGGTTTACTGATAGATCTTGAACGTTTCGATGAACTGAAAAAACTGCTCGAAAAATGTTTAAAAGTTACCACTATTGATAAGTCGTGGGTTTATTACCGCTATGCGCTTATTGCCGAAATAGATGGTAATTATAAAGAAGCCGCAAAACAATACAATACAGCCATACTTAACTGTATTAATAACGATAAAATAAAAGATTACCAGGCCGATATTGAGCGCTGTAAAATAAAGGAAGATATAGTTGTTGAAACTGCAACACCAATTTCGCAAGAAACTAAAACGGTATAACTTTTACTTTTAAATAAGTTTCTTAACAGCTAATTCAATTAATATTTTTTATACCGGCACTTGTACTTTGTGGCGTCTTCGTTGCGTCGCAATCACTTTATCTGCATATCATTGGTCAACAAAAGCCGGGCAGCAAATCTTTTATGAACTTGTATTTGTACCGTTCAAGATTAATACTTTATTAAGCTTTGGTTTAACTTATCAATCTCCTGTTTTTAAGCAAAAGCAGTTCACATGCTGCAATAAACAGGTTATGCAAAAACCTTTCTTTACAAAAATTGATAGAATACTTCCCTTTTTTAATAACATCGTTATAGATTATCAATAAGTAATTACTAACTTTCCATTACGATTGTGGACAGTAAATTTTTCTTCAATAGCCATATAATATTTTACCATGCAGCTTACAGGCAAACATGTTATTAATGCAGCACCCGCAAAAGTTTGGGCCATGCTGATGGATACAGATACACTTGCTAAAATTGTTCCCGGTATTACATCATTAGAAAAACTCGGCGAAAATTCTTTTAAATCAATACTTGCTGTAAAGCTTGGCCCCGTAAGCGGTTCATTTACCGGCAACCTGCAGATGGAAGATGTGCAGCAAGAAAAAGGATTTACTTTAAAAGTGCAGCAAAACAGTAAAATTGGCAATGCAAGTGCCGCCATAAAAATTGATCTCTCGCCTGTTGCCGAAAACCAGACTGAAGTAGCTTTTGATGGCGATGTAAAATTATCGGGCATGCTGGCAAGTATGGGCCAGCGTTTAATTGGCAGTGTGGCAGATACATTGAGTAAACAGTTTTTTAAAAATATGGAGAAAGAGACCACGATTTTGACCTGATTTTACTGATTAAAGCAGCGGTGTAATTAATACTCAGTTCGTTCAGGTTAATCAGTGGAATCAGGTCAGCAAAACAAGCAGGTTAATCGTATCTGTCAGGTTCTCCGCACATCGGGTTAATCAGGTAAATAAGGTTAAAATCCCGGTTCAGACAAATGCTCATAAAATTCCGAACGTACAAGTGAGTGACACAAGGGACGATCAGTAAAGAACAATAAGCTGGTAACAAAAATTTTCTTATACAATTTAAAATCAAAACTTCATGAGTATCCGAATTCATGTTAAGGTAAACGGCGCGGAATACAGCCACGATGTTGAACCTCGATTGCTCCTTGTGCATTACCTGCGTGATGTGCTGCGCCTTACCGGCACCCATGTTGGCTGCGATACCAGCAGTTGCGGTGCCTGCACTATTCATGTGAATGGTCTTGCCACCAAGAGCTGTACCCTGCTTGCGGTTCAGGCAGATGGTTGCAAAATTACAACCATTGAAGGTGTTGCAAATAATGGCAACCTGCATCCATTGCAGGAGGCATTCAAAGAATGTCATGGTTTGCAATGCGGATTCTGTACGCCTGGCATGATTATGACTTCTGCAGACCTGCTGAAGCATAACCATAACCCTTCAGAAGAAGAAATACGTACAGCGCTGGAAGGTAATTTCTGTCGCTGCACAGGCTATCACAATATTATAAAATCTGTGCAGCATGCTGCAGAAAAAATGCAAAAGGAGGTTACTGTATGAGCACTACAAACGGGTTAATCGGAAAATCAATCAGGCGTGTGGAAGACAAACGCTTTATTACCGGCCGTGGTAATTATACGGATGACATTATATTGCCGCATCAAACGTATGCTTCGTTTGCACGCAGCCCTTATGCACATGCAAATATTTTAAGTGTAAATATTGAAGCTGCCAAAGCCATGGCTGGTGTGGTAGCCATTTTCACAGGAGCAGATGTTGCAGATATCAACGGAGTTCCCTGTGGCTGGCAGGTAAACTTTAAAGATGGCACTACCATGAAGGAGCCCAAACATCCTTTACTGGTAAAAGATAAAGCATTGCATGTTGGCGACCCGGTAGCGATTGTAATTGCCGAAACACGTGAACAAGCCAAAGATGCAGCGGAAGCTATTGTTGTTGAATACGAAGAACTCGCTGCTGTAGTAAATGCCGCAGAAGCAGTAAGGCCGGGAGCACCGCAGGTACACGAGTCTGCGCCCAATAATATTTGTTACGATTGGGAATTGGGCAACCCAAAAGCCGAAGTGAACGAAGCAATGAGCAAAGCCGCACATGTAACCACACTGGAATTTGTAAACCAGCGTTTGGTGCCAAATGCCATTGAGCCACGGAGCTATATTGGCGCTTACGATGAAGCTTACGATAAGTATACATTATATACGAGTACGCAAAACCCGCATCTTATCCGTTTATTAATGTGTGCATTTGTACTTGGTATTCCCGAACATAAAGTACGTGTGGTAGGCCCGGATGTGGGCGGTGGTTTTGGCAGCAAAATTTTTCATTATACTGAAGAAGCATTGCTTACATGGGCAACTAAAAAAATTAAACGCCCCATCAAATGGACTTCAGACCGCAGTGAAAGTTTCCTGCTCGATGCACATGGCCGTGACCATATTACCAAAGCAGAAATGGGTTTTGATGCGGATGGAAAAATTGTAGCATTAAGGGCAAAAACATTCGCCAATCTTGGTGCTTATCTTTCCACTTTTTCAACTGCGGTTCCCACATATTTGCATGGAACTCTTTTGCAAGGTTTATATACCACACCAAAAATAAATGTGGATGTAACAGGTGTGTTTACCAATACAACTGCTGTAGATGCTTATCGCGGTGCAGGCCGTCCGGAAGCTACTTATTTATTGGAACGCTTAATAGACCTTGCTGCACTTGAAATGGGTGTAGATCCGGTAACGCTCCGTTTAAAAAACTTTATCCCGCCATTTAATGGTGTTGATGAACCGGGTTATCAAACACAGGTTGCTTTGCAATATGATAGTGGTAATTATCATGGTGTATTAGAAAAAGGCCTCGCCATATTAGGATATGAAGATTTTCGTGCACAACAAAAAGAAGCATTGAATAATGGTAAATTATTAGGCGTTGGTTTCTCTACTTATATAGAAGCTTGTGGAATTGCACCATCTGCTGTTGTTGGTTCGCTTGGTGCAAGGGCAGGTCTTTTTGAAGTAGGCCAGGTGCGTGTACAGCCTACCGGTAAAGTAAGTGTTTATACAGGTTCTCATTCGCATGGCCAGGGCCACGAAACTACATTCGCACAGGTGGTTGCAGATAAGCTCGGCATTGCAATGGACGATGTGGAAATTATTCATGGCGACAGCGACAGCGTTGCTTTTGGTATGGGTACCTATGGTTCGCGAAGCCTTGCTGTGGGCGGCTCTGCAATTGTGAAGAGTATTGAAAAAATTGTAGAGAAAGGAAAGAAAATAGCTGCCCATAAACTGGAAGCAAGTGCAGATGATATAGATTTTGCAAATGGAAAATTTACTGTAAAAGGCACAGATAAATCTTTAAGTTTTGGCGATATTGCGCTCACTGCTTATGTGCCGCATGTGTATCCAAAAGACCTGGAACCCGGTTTAGATTTCAGCAGCTTCTACGATCCTGCAAATTTTACGTATCCGTTCGGTTGTCATATTGCGGTTGTTGAAGTTGATAAGCAAACCGGCAAGGTTACCATGAAACGTTTTATTGCAGTGGATGATGTGGGCAACGTTATTAACCCCATGATTGTTGAAGGGCAAATTCATGGCGGTGTGGTGCAGGGTATTGGGCAGGCTTTATTCGAAGGTGCAGAGTACGATGAAAATGGCCAGCTCACCAATGGTTCTTACATGGATTATTGCATGCCCCGTGCCGATGATTTCCCCATGTTCGAAACAGGTAGCCAGGTTACTCCTTGTCCCCACAACCCGCTTGGGGTAAAGGGTGCAGGCGAAGCAGGTTGCATTGGTTCAACGCCGGCGGTGGTTAATGCGGTTATTGATGCATTGTGGAGTGGCGGTCATAAAGTAAAAGATATACGCATGCCATTAACTTCAGAAAGGGTATGGCGTGCCATGAAGCAATAAGTTCTTTGTATAGTAGATGAATATTATGAGCCCAACAGAAGTACATGTGTAATCGTCCCTTGCGTCGCACACTTGTACTTTAGGATTCATTATTCAGCTTTAAACAGCCAGCGAGTACCAGTGAGAAAAGGATTGCTATGAAATCTCTGTGGCTCTCCAAACCTCTGTGGTTCTCTGTGGCCTGTTTTTCAAATTATTAATTACTAATTTTTAATTATCATTATTATGATACCAGTTGCATTCGATTATCAAAGAGCATCAAGTGTTGAAGAAGCCATTGCAGCCTTATCCGGCGGCGATGGAAAAATTCTTGCAGGCGGCCATAGTTTAATACCAGCTATGAAGCTTCGTTTAAACCAGGCTTCAAGGTTGATAGATATTACACGCATACAATCACTTAAAGGCATTAAGGAAGAAGACGGCGAAATAGTAATTGGCGCAGGCACCACACATGCCGATATTGCCAACGATACACTTATTAAAAACAAACTTCCCTTCTTTGCAGAAGCCGCATCAATGATTGGCGATGTGCAGGTACGCAATCACGGCACCATTGGCGGAAGCCTTGCCCATGCAGACCCGGCAGCCGATTGGCCGGCATTAGTTCTAGCCGCTGATGCAGTTATAAAAGTAAAAGGTGCCGGTGGTGCAAGAAGAATAAAAGCCACAGATTTTTTTACCGGATTTTTTTCTACAGCGTTGGAAGAGGGCGAAATCATTACCTCCATCCGTATTCCCGTTCCGGCTGAAGGAACAAAGACAACGTATCAAAAATTTTCGCAGCCTGCATCAAGGTTTGCAATTGTTGGTTGTGCGGTGATGCGTTCTGGTGCTAAAATAAATATTGCATTTACCGGCGTAAGCGATACACCATTCCGCGATACTGCGGCTGAAACTGTTTTGGCTGGTAACAATGTGGATGGTGCATGCAGCGCAGCAGCAGAAGGCGTTACAATCATGGGCGATCATTTTGCATCGGAAGAATACCGTAAGCATCTGGCGAAGGTTTATTTGAAAAAAGCATTACATGCAGTTTTGTAACAGGCATGGTTGTTTGAAAATAATAAAGGCGGTAGTAATGTGCCGCCTTATTATTTTGCAGTCAGGGGCTTGGAATGTTTTAAATATAACAATATTTAGCGTATCAATTAATAATGAGGTAACAACCGATGATACAATTGAACGATATTAAAAAAATGCTTTTTCAGCAGGGATACATAACAGATGATTCAGTTGCCATGAGTGTATTTCTTTCCTTGCAATTAAATAAACCATTATTGATTGAAGGCCCTGCGGGTGTAGGTAAAACAGAGATTGCCAAAGTAATGGCGAAAGCTTTGCAAACAGATTTGATAAGGCTGCAATGCTATGAAGGGCTTGATGCAACCCATGCTTTGTACGAATGGAATTATCAAAGACAGTTGCTGCATTTAAAAATGGTGGAGCACAATGAACAAACTGTTGATGAAAAAGAGCAAACAATTTTTGGCGAAAATTTTTTAATGAAGCGACCCTTGCTACAGGCGATAACACACAATAAAAAACCAGTGCTGCTGATTGATGAAGTGGACAGAAGCGATGAAGAATTTGAAAGTTTTTTATTAGAAGTGTTGAGCGACTGGCAGATAACCATACCTGAAATTGGAACAATAAAAGCAACACATATTCCGCAGGTAATTTTAACGGGTAACAGAACACGTGAACTGAGTGAAGCCTTGCGCCGCCGCTGTTTGTATCTCTACATTGATTATCCAGATTTTGAAAAAGAATGGATCATTGTAAAAAGTAAAGTACCGGGAATTGATAATAAACTGGGTGAACAAATATGCAGGTTTATGGAGCAGTTGCGGGTAATGAAATTAGAAAAAACGCCTGGCATCGCGGAAACGCTTGACTGGGCTTTGGCTTTAACTGCTTTGCATATAGACCATCTTGATAAAACAATTATTGAACAAACACTTGGTGTAATAATTAAAGACTGGCGGGATACAAGACAGGTGCAACTTTCATTAAGTGAATTGATGGAGAAGACGGGGGTTATTTCTAAAATTGATAATTGATGAATACAGTTGCCACAAAGGCACGAAGACACCAAGCTTAAATTTAATTTCTTGTATTTACTTTGAGCCTTTGTGTCTTTGTGGCAAAAAAACTTGCATCAAAACCTGTTAGATTTTATAAACTGGTCTGCGCAATGCCCAATAAAATTACGGAACGTACAAGTGAGTGACACAACAGGCGATGATAGTAGTAATACAGTTCGTCAACAAAAACTTGAATGAAATAATTTATGATTTCACGGCAAACATCTTTATCAAAAAATATTGTGCAGTTCTGCAGGTTTCTGCGGCAGAAAAATTTTGCATTGAGTGTGGAAGAAGAAGCTACAGCATTAACGGTTTTGCAGTTGATAGATTACAGCAGCAAAGATGTTTTTCGGCAGGCATTGAAAGCAGTTTGCTGCAGGAGCAAAAACCAGTTGCACGAATTTGATACGCTGTTTAATGAATACTGGAAAGAGATTGGTAAGGCCATTGATTCGAAAGTAAAAACGGAAACGAAAGCTGTTTTAAAACCGGGCATACAGGATGCATCTTTTAAGGCATTGAAGAGCTGGATGAATGGCAACAGGAGTGAGGAGATGGAAGAAACTGCATTGTACAGTATGAGTGAAAATTTATTGCAGAAAGATTTTTCATCGGTGCCGGATGATGAACTGGATGAACTGATGCGCAGTATAAAAAATTTATCGAAACGTTTGGCTGCAAGTATAAACAGGCGCAATGAAAAAAGCGATAAAATAAACCTGCCCGACTTGCGAAGAACCCTGCGCAAGAATATGCGGCGTGGCGGCGAGCTGCTTGAAATTGCTTTTAGAAAACCAAAAAAGAACCGCACAAAACTTGTGGTTATTTGCGATGTAAGTAAATCAATGGATTTGTATGCAGCGTTTCTTTTGCAGTTTATATATGCGTTTCAGCAAGTGTATAAAAGGATTGAAACGTTTGCGTTCAGCACTTCATTACAACATGTTACTTCGCTGCTAAAGCAAAATGATTTTAAAGAAGCCATGCAATTGATAAGCGCTGAAAACCGCCACTGGAGTGGCGGAACAAGGATTGGTGAATCGCTGCACAGTTTTGTAAAAGATTATGCTAAAACAGTTTTGGATAAACGCAGCATCGTAATTATTTTAAGTGATGGTTGGGATACAGGCAATATTTCTTTACTGCAGCAAAGCATGGAAACCATTCATGCAAGATCAAAAAAAGTGATCTGGTTAAACCCGCTGGCGGGATATATTTCTTACAGTCCGGTTGTTGCAGGCATGCAGGCCGCTATGCCATACATAGATATATTTGCATCAGCCCACAATGCTGATAGTTTGCGTAGTTTGGGCAAGTGGCTATAAATATACTCTTATGAAAAACATAAAAACTGTTCGCATAGATAAACAAAGTTTGCAAGGCAATACTGCAAGCATGGAAGACTGTATTGTAGCAGAAGCGCCGCTGCAAATTATTATTGCATACAATCACAAAAGCGAACGACGGAAAGAAACATTGTCTGTAACCATGCGCACACCCGGCGATGACTTTGATCTTGTTACAGGATTTCTTTTTAATGAAGCCATTATTACCAAAGCAAACGATATTGTAATGATGCGTTATACAAACGATGATGAAAGCAGTTTGCTTGTTGAGTTAAGCGATGCAGTTGAAATAAATATTGATGAAAGCAAACGAAATTTTATTGCAAACTCCGCATGTGGTTTTTGTGGAAGAATGGATGATGCTTCGCAAAAGAATAAATTTATTCCTGCTGAAAATAATTTAAAAATTGCATCAGGAGTTTTATATAAACTGCCTGCATTATTACAATCATCGCAAACCCTTTTTAGTGAAACGGGTGGTGCGCATGCAGTTGTGTTGATAAATATAAATGGCGGATTATTACACATCAGCGAAGATGTGGGCAGGCACAATGCAATGGATAAACTCACAGGAAAAATGCTTAAACAAAATGCATTGCCTTTAACTAATGCAATCGTTTTATTTAGTGGCAGGCTCAGTTACGAACTTATTCAAAAGTCTTTGATGGCGGGCATTTCCATCGTTTGTGCCATTGGTGCGCCCACCAGCCTTGCAATAGAACTTGCAGAAGATTATGGTTTAACAGTTGTTGGTTTTTTAAAGAAAGAAAGCTTCAATATTTATTGCGGCGCAGAAAGAATTATTGCGTTGTAACTTGCAGTAAATTTTATTGTATGAAACTTCGTTTTGAAAATAAATCTATCCGCTTTCGTATCCGTAAATCCGAGTTGCAGCAATTAAAGGAACATGGTTTTGTGAAAGATGAAGTTTCGTTCCCAAATGCTGTGCTTGCTTATGAATTGCGTGTTACTGATATGCCCGAAATAACACCGGTATTTTCAGACTATACAATAACTATACATATTCCCATCATTAAAGCCAATCACTGGCTTGATACCGATGAAGTGGGTATCTATCATCTCATCAATCTTGATGCAGATGAAGTGCTGGATATTATTATAGAAAAAGATTTCCCTTGCAAAGACCGCCCCGAAGAAGACCGCAGCGATACCTTCATTGAACTGGCGGAAAACAGTGGTAAGAATGAAGTTTGCTGAAAATTTTTTTGAGCCGGGCATTAGTTCTTTGTGAGGCTTTTTTTGCGTTTTATCCCGTATGTTTCATCGGGACGCACACTTGTGCGTTAGGAAGCAATGCAGCTTTTGTCGAAGCGTAGATTGAACCACATAGGCATATAGAAACATAGCAATACAAACATAGAAAAACAGTAATCTGAAAATTATTTTTCTATGTGGTGGAGAAAAGTTCAATCAACTTCCGAACGTACAAGTGTCCCGCTTTGAGAGCCGGGATGAAACAAGTACACAACCGGCGATGCCAAAAGTTCTATTGCCGGGATACTAAAACTGTATTGCATTTTATTTTCTTCAACATGTTTGTGCAATAAAAAAAGCCATCGAAAAATGATGGCTTTTTTATTCGTTATAAAAAATATTTATACATATTTTGTAACACCGGGAATGGCCACAGGATACATACCATCTGCACCGGGGAGCAGTTGCGGCTTGGTATCCCATGTATAAGCAGATGGCTGCAGGTTTAAATTTAAGTTGATGGCTTTATCCCATTGAACCACTTGTCCGCTATATGTTGCCAGGCGGCCAAGAATGGAGGTCATCGTACTTTTTGCACCACGTTCCGCATCCCAGAATTTGTATTCGCCTTTGGCGATAGCTGCAAACAGTTCATCATGCTCTGTCTGGTAGGGATTATTTTCAGTTTTGCGATCGAACTGGTAGAGGGTTTTTCCTTTAGCATCTACAATGGTACCGGCGCCGCAAAGTATGGAACCTTTTGTGCCAACCAGCAGTTCATCCACCTTGCTCATAGTACCGGGGATATGGCGGCACTGACTGTTTAAAATGGAGCCGTCTTCGTAAGTAAACTCCACATAATGGTGATCGTATATTTCGCCAAAGTCTTTGCCTTTGCGTACCTGCCTGCCGCCCATGCCCTGTGCCTTTACGGGATGCCCGCCCTTGAACCAGTTGATTACATCAATATTGTGTATATGCTGCTCGGTGATATGATCGCCGCAGAGCCAGTTAAAATAATACCAGTTACGCATTTGATACTCCATTTCTGTTTGGGCGGCAGTGCGTGGTTTTACCCAAACACCATCATTATTCCACCATGCCTGTGCAGAAGTAATATCGCCAATCTCTTCTTTTCTTTTAAATAATTCGCGGTAAGAATTTTGATAGTGGCGCTGCAGGCCAACCACCACATTGAGCTTTTTCGTTTTGGCAATTTCTGCGGCATCGAGCACCCTTCTTATACCAACCGGGTCTGTTGCCACAGGCTTTTCCATAAAAATATGTTTGCCCTGTTTTACTGCTTCTTCAAAATGTATGGGGCGAAAACCAGGCGGTGTGGTAAGTATCACCACATCGGCCAGTGCTATTGCTTTTTGGTAACCGTCGAAGCCGGTAAATTTTCTGTCTTCGGGTACATCAATTTTACTTTTAAGGCTGCCATTGCCATCTGTAATATCATCGTTGTTCAATTCTTTAAGGCAGTCATCTAAACGGTCGCGAAAGGCATCGGCCATTGCAACCAGTTTTACGTTTTGTTTGCTCTGCAGGGCCTGTGCCGCTGCACCTGTGCCACGGCCACCGCAACCAATAAGTGCAACTTTAATGGTATCGGATGCACCGGAAAAAAAGTTGGCCCTTGAAAGAAATGGGGCAGCAACTAAACCACCCGCAACCAGCGATGTTTGTTTTACAAAATTTCTACGTGAAGAATTTTCATTTGCCTGCATGATTAGAGATTTTTTATTTATGATGAATGTTGAATTTTTAGCAA
>Ga0075152_10002753_pt1 | contig 12441 bp, 13 predicted proteins | sample JI61114C2DNA_FD_70964 | JGI IMG/M metagenome (GOLD analysis project Ga0075152, IMG submission 70964) | Wastewater effluent complex algal communities from Wisconsin, to seasonally profile nutrient transformation and Carbon sequestration -... | ecosystem: Engineered > WWTP > Effluent > Algae...
AGGCCGGGGTGGTTCCGGGCATCGACGTCGGCGGCATCGAGATTGGCGAAAGCCAGTCTTCCGCGCCGGTCAATGAGCCCACATCCGGCCCCTCGGCCGAAGTGGAGGCCGGCCCGGCGCCTTCGGCGGGCGCCGATGCGATTTCGGGAACCGCCTCGGTTGTGGACGCGGACACGCTGGACATCCACGGAGAGCGCGTGCGGCTCAACGGCGTCGACGCGCCGGAATCCGGACAGAAATGCAAGGACGCGGCGGGCGCTCTCTATCGCTGTGGAACCGTTGCCGCGAACGAACTGGACAAGTGGATCAACCGCAATCCGGTCACCTGCAAGGTCACCGGCAAGGACCGCTATGGCCGCTCGCTTGGGGATTGTAGCGTGCGCGGCGAGAGTGTTCAGCGCTGGCTGGTGTCCAACGGCCATGCCCTCGCCTATCGCGCCTACTCGACCGAGCACGTGATGGCCGAGGTCAAGGCCCAACAAGCCGCGGCGGGCATCTGGGCTGGCGAGTTCATCATGCCGTGGGATTGGCGCCAGGGCCTGCGCATGTCTGGCGAGACGCCGACCAAGGCGATGATCGACGGCAAGTTCGCAAGCGAGTGAGGCGGGCTGGCCTCGTGCGCCTGCGTGTTCTAAGTGAGGTCACATGACCTCCGTGCGAAAAACCATCCTCGTCACAGGCGGCGCCAAGCGCGTCGGTCGGCATATCGTCGAGCGGCTGTCAGCCGCCGGGCATCGCGTGGTGATCCACGCCAATGCAGGCGCAGCCGAGGCTGAAGCGCTTGCGAAGATGCTGCACGCGGGAGGGGCATCCGCGTGGGCCATCGCGGCTGATCTGTCTGATCTTGGCGCGACCGAAGCGTTGGTCCCGCGAGCCATGAAACTGGTGGGCGCGCCGCTCAGCGGCCTCGTCAACTCCGCCTCGATCTTCGATTTCGACACACCCGAGGCAATCGACGCCGCTGCCTTTGATCGCGCGATGGCGGTGAACCTGCGCGCGCCCGCCCTGCTCTCGCAGCACTTCGCAGCTCAGGCCAATGCAGGTGCCGACAACTGCATCGTCAACATTCTCGATCAGAAGCTCTGGAACATGAATCCGGATTTCTTCTCCTACACGCTGAGCAAGGCGGGGCTGCTGTCAGCCACCGACATGATGGCGCGTGCGTTCGCACCAAAGGTGCGGGTCAACGCCGTCGCGCCGGGCCTGCTCCTGCCGAGCCATGACCAGACGCAGGCCGAGTTCGAAGCTACCGCCAGCCGCAACCCGATGGGCCGTCCGATCAATCTCGACGACGTGGTGAGCGCGGTCGATTTCCTGATGTCCAACGCGTCGCTGACCGGACAGGTGATCCACGCCGACAACGGACAGCGTATGGCGGCGAGCGCCCGCGACGTGATCTTCGAGGCGCGACTGAGCCCCAAGGACAAAGCATGAGCTTCCGGGATTTCTACCTCGTCCGCATTTCCGGGATCGAGACCGACGCCTCCATCGGCATCCACGGTTTCGAGCAGGCGGCCCGCCAGCGCCTGATGGTGTCGGTGACCCTGATGGTCCAGCCGGCCGGCGGGGCGGACGATATCGGGGCGGTGGTGGACTATGATTTCGTGCGGGAGGGGGTGCTGGCCATGATCGGAACCCGGCATTTCAACCTGCAGGAGGCCCTTTGCGGTGAAATCCTCGACCTTTGCCTGCGTCAGGGCGGCGTGCTGGGGGCAGTTGTGCAGACCGACAAGCCCGACGTATACCCCCGCGTCGCGGGCGTCGCCTGCCGCATGGCGCGGCTGGGCCCCACGATGGCCGGCTTCCCGTGGTGGACGCTGCCAGTCTGAACTGACTGTCTGAGAAGTGCGATGTTCGAGATCAGCGCAACGGCGAGCTTCGAGGCGAGCCACTATATCGACGCCGAGGCCGGCGCCCCGCATTACAGGCGGGTGCACGGCCATTCCTTCGTCGTGACCGCCAGCGTGTCGGCAAGCGCGCCGGACCGGGATGGCTGGGTGATGGACCTCGGCGCGCTGGAAGAGCTCCTCAAGCGCACCCTTTCAGGGCTCGATCACACGGTGCTGAACGAGGTTCCGGGCCTTGAGAAGCCCACATTCGAGCATATCCTTCTCTGGATCGAGTCGCGTATGAAGGCGGAAGGCGTTTCGCCTTCGCGGCTCGAGATCGAACGGCCGACACTGAAACAGAAGGCGGTCTACACGCCCGCCGCATAGGGAGCCCGATAGGGAACCGACACATGGCGGAATCCGACAAGAAAAAGCCGGCCAAGAAGGCGGCGGCCAAGGCTGCCAAGCCGGCCCAGACCCAGAGCCAGGCGGACATCGCGAAGAAGCTGCTCGAAAAGCTGCAGACCCAGTCGAAGGGCGGCGCCCCGGGCGGTGCTCCCGGCGCAAAGAAGGGCGGCTTCGATCCCAAACAGCTCAAGGGCGGCGCCAAGAACTTCGGCGGCGGCAGCGCCCAGATGCTTCGGCGTACCCAGGGCAAGGGTGGCGGAGGCGGCGGCGGCGGTGGGGGCGGCGCGGGCGCCTAGCCCTCCAGCGCTTCCATGGCTTCAAGCCATTCGGCCTCGGCATCGTCGAGCTGTGCTTGCAGACGACCGCGAGCTTTCAACTTGCCTTCAGCGTCGGCCTTGTGCGTGAACGTGTCGGGATCGGCCAGTTCGCGATCAAGGAGTTCGAGCGCGGCGCGGGCCTTTTCCAGAGCTTTCTCGGCGGTCTCGATGCGGTGCTTCTGCTTGAAGCTGAGTTTGGGCGCAGGCTTCGATTTTTCGGCGGCCTTCGGCTTGTCTTCCGCCTTCGCGGCGGCGGACGCGATCTCCGCGCGGGCGATGGCATGCTGCTTGTCTGAATCCGGGCGATCGGCGGCGAGGACCAGCGCCTTGTAGTCGGCGAGGTCGCCGTCATACGGGTTGGCCTTGCCGTTGTTGACCAGCCAGAGACGGTCGGCGGTGGCTTCGGCGAGGTAGGTGTCGTGGGTGATGACCAGCACGGCGCCGTTGAACTCGTTGAGCGCGTAGATCAACGCTTCGCGGCTATCGATGTCCAAGTGGGATGTCGGTTCGTCGAGGATGAGGATGTGCGGCTTCTTGTAGGTGGTGAGGCCCATCAGCAGGCGCACCTTCTCGCCGCCCGACAGCTTGTCGACCTTAGTCTCGCATTTCTCGTGGCCGAAGCCGAACTGGGCGGCGAGCGCTCGTACCTGCGCCTGGCCGGCGTTCGGCAGCAGGTCCTTGACGTGATCGAGCACGGTTTCGCCCGCGCGCAGTTCGTCGAGCTGGTCCTGGCTGAAATAGCCGATGCGAAGGTTCTTCGATGCGCGCCGGACGCCCTGCAGCAACGGCAGCTTCTGCGCGATGGATTTCACCAGCGTCGTCTTGCCCTGCCCGTTGGCGCCGACGATGGCGATGCGGTCGTCGAAATCGAGGCGCAGGCTGACCCGCTCCAGCACGGGCTTGCCCGTGGCGTAACCCATGTCGACCTTGTCGAGTTCGAGAATGGGGGATGCGAGTTCATCGACCTCGTAGAACTTGAACGGGATGGTGCGTTCGGCCAGCGGCACCGTGATGACCGTCATCTTCTCCAGCATCTTCATGCGGGACTGCGCCTGGGCGGCCTTTGACGCCTTGGCCTTGAAGCGGTCGATGAAGGACTGCATGTGGGCGCGCTGGACGTCCTGCTTTTCCTTCTGGGCGGCAAGGTGCTGCGTGCGTTCAGCGCGGCGCTGCAGGTAGGTGTCGTAGCCCCCGGCCTGCAGGACGAGCTTGGTGTTCTCGACCGCGAGGATGTGCGTCACCGACCGGTTCAGCAGGTCGCGGTCGTGGCTGACGATGATGACGGTGTGCGGATACTTTCGCAGGTAAGTCTCAAGCCAGGCGGCGCCTTCAAGGTCGAGATAGTTGGTCGGCTCGTCGAGCAGCAGGAGCTCCGGCTGGGCGAACAGCACGCCGCCAAGCGCCGCGCGCATGCGCCAGCCACCGGAGAATTCCTTGCAGGCTCGGCTGAGGTCGTTCTGCGTGAAGCCGAGGCCGACGAGGATTTCGGCCGCGCGCGCTTCGCCCGACCATGCATCGATGTCTGCAAGCCGCTCGTGGATCTCGCCGATGCGCATCGGATCTTCGCAGGTGTCCGCCTCACGCATCAGGCTGGCGCGTTCGATGTCGGCTTCCAGCACGACATCAAGCAGCGTGGTGTCGTTGGCGGGAACTTCCTGCAGCACGAAACCCATCTTCGCGCCGCGATTGATACGGATCGTGCCATCGCCATTGCCCTCGCCCTTGGCGAGTTCTTCCCGGATGATGCGCAGGAGGGTCGACTTGCCCGTGCCATTGCGGCCCACCAGACCGACCTTCCAGCCATCAGAAATCTGCGCGGAAGCGTTCTCGAACAGGGGGCGCCCATCGATACGGAACGTCAGGTCGTTGATCTGAAGCATGGCGGGACTGGCGGTGAAAACAGGCTGGGAGGGGAGGTTTCTGATTTATCTGGCGCCCGTATGACCGGTCAGACCCGATACGTCAAATGTCCCTGTATTTTCAGGCGATATGACACGCAATCAGCCTCGGCCCCCGCGTCGACATGGCGCGGGAAAGGGCATCATTGAACTCCCCGCAGGTGCGAGCGTTCTCCGCGCCAACGCCCAGCCCCTCAGACACCTTCACCCAGTCGATATCCGGATTGCCGAGGCTGAGCATGCCGTTGGCCGCCGGGCCGGGATTGCCGGCGCCAGTTCGCGCCAGTTCGATCTTGAGGATGCGATAGGCGTTGTTGACGAACACGATGGTGAGCACGTCGAGGTTCTCGCGCGCCATCGTCCAGAGCGCCTGGACCGTGTACATAGCGGCGCCGTCGCCCGCGAGGCAGACGGTCTTCACATCAGGCCGCGCGATGGCGGCGCCCACGGCGACGGGCATCCCCTGCCCAATGGCGCCGCCGGTGTGGCCCAGCCATTCGTGGCGCGCAGCAGTGTTCATCGCCGTGTAGACCGGCAGGCCGGACGAAACGCCATCATCGGAAACCAGCGCGCCTTCGGGCAGGTAATGCGCCAGTGACATGCCGATCGTGTGCGGGTTGAACTTGTCGCCCGTGCCGGCATCGGGCCGCGTCCAGTTAATGGACGATGGGGCGACGGGCGCATCAAGCCAATCTGCAAGGCGAGCGATGGCGTCAGCGCTGTCAGTATCCGGCCCACCAAGCGCAATAGTACGCCCGCCCTTCGGCGTGAACGCGCCGGGCGTATTGGGATAAGCGAAGAAGGCAACCGGCGGCTTCGTGCCGGCGAGGATGAGCAGGTCCACATCTTTCAGCGTCTCGACGGCCATCTCGGCGAAGTATGGCAGGCGCTCGGGCTGGAACTGCCCGCCGCCGCGGCCTTGTCGCGCCATGAAGGTGTCGGTGATGACGCGCACGCCCTGCCCCTGCATGCGGCGGAGAATGTCCGCGTTGCCCGGATGCAGCGCTGTGCCATTGACCAGGATGGCCGGCTGCTTGGCTTTCGTGATGGCGCGGCCCGCCTGTTCGATGACGTCTTCACCGGCGATGGCGAGGCCTGCATGGGTGGCGGGCGTGGCGCGGGTTGCACCCGGCGTCCACGCGATGTCAGCCGGCATGATCAGCGAGACAGGCCCGGCCGGCGGACCGAAACTTGCGGCGTACGCCTCGGCGGCAAGCGTGCCTGCGTCTTCGAGGCGATCCACAGACTTGAGCCAGCGCGAGTTGGGCGCGGCCAGCGCGGCGATGTCTGAGGCGAGCGGCGCGTCATACTGCCGATGCGTGACAGCGTGGTCGCCGATCAGGTTCACCATCGGCACATAGGCGCGGCGGCCATTGTGGATGTTGGCGCCGGCGTTGAGATAGCCAGGGCCAAGATGCAGCAGTGTAAGAGCCGGCTTTCCGGCCATCCGCGCATAGCCATCTGCCGCGCCAGTTGCCACGCCCTCGAACAGGCAAAGCACAGAGCGGATGCGCGGCTCACGATCCAGCGCGGTAACAAGATGCATCTCGCTGGTGCCGGGATTGGCGAAGCAGGCCTCGACGCCGCAATCCGCCAGCGTGCCGATGATCGCCTCTGCGCCAGTCATGGTGGTCATGGCCCTGCTCCCGTCTCGTGCGCGGAACGTATCCGTGGCGTGGAGTGGCGCAAGAAAAAGAAAAGCCGGCCCCGACTTTGCGGTGGCCGGCTGTGGTCCCGCGCGCATCCGGGGAGGGAGATACATGGTCTCCGCGCACGGGAGTTGGAGGGAAGATCCAGCACCTGGGGAGGCCGCTGGGTCCCTCTGGCGACAGTGCTTTAAAGCACGCCACGTTCCCTGACCGCTGACAAACGGAGCTGACGGCTGTGTCCGTCGGGGTGCGACATCACATCCCGCGTGATCAACGCGCGAAGGCTACGCGATCAGTTGCGCGGCGGCGTGAGGCGCTCGCCGGGCTCGGGATAGAGGTTTGCCCCACATCGCTTGCAGTGCGCGGCGTCCTTCTCGTGCAGGCTCAGCGTACACGCCGGGCATTCGTGGCGGACCTTGTCGCCGATGGCGATGGCGCGGATCAGCTGCAGGAACAGGCTGACGCCCAGCACCATCATGAGGATCGACAGCCAGCGGCCGGGCACGCCTATCATCGTGATGTCGCCGAACCCCGTCGTGGTGAGCGTCGAGAGCGTGAAATAGAGCGCGTCCAGATAAGTCTGGATTTCCTCGTTCTTGTTGTGCTGGTCGACGAAGACGAAGGCGGTGACGATGAAGACGAAGACAATGAGGTTCACGACCTTCGAAACGACGAAGGAGTTGTAGTGCAGCCATTTCGCAGCGGCGTGGTGGTGATCGAGGAACTCGAAGGCGCGCACGAGGCGCACAACCCGGAACACGCGCAGGAACACCATGTTCTGCGCCACGAAAGGCACCAGCAGTGTCGCGGCCACCACGAGATCCGCCAGGTTTGTGAGCCGCAGGAAGAACCGGTGCTTGTGACGCTCGATGTAGAAGCGGGCCGCAAGATCAAGCGCAATCACGATGGCAATGAAGGCGTCGATTGCAATCCATACGCCCGTCGTCTCGACCGCGCCGCCATGCCAGGAGATCGAGGGGTGGACAAGAAACAGCGTGATCGACGCCAGATCGAAGATGAGCATCGACCATCGGAAGACCCCCGGCCATTTCCCATGCCCAGAGTAAAGCCAGAACAGCGCGCGGTTGAGACCCTTGCGGTGTTCGTGCATTTTATGCCGCTGGCAGCGTTTCGATGAAGCGCACGGGGTGGCCCACGCCCGGCGAGACCAGCGCGTCATCGCACATCACCATTGTGCCGCGCACGAAGGTGGCCACCGGCCAGGCCTTGGCTTCCATGCCATCGAACGGTGTCCAGCCACAGCGCGAAGCCGACCATTCGTGCGTGATGGTGCGGCGGGCCTTGAGATCGACCACGGTGAAGTCCGCGTCATAACCCTGCGCGATACGGCCCTTGCCGGCGATGCCGAAGACTCGCTGCGGGCCTGAACTCGTCAGTTCGATGAAGCGCTCGAGGCTCAGCTTTCCGTCAGCCACATGCGTCAGCATCACAGGCACCAGCGTCTGCACGCCTGGCATGCCAGAGGGCGAGGCCGGATACGGGCGCGACTTCTCTTCCTTCGTGTGTGGGGCGTGGTCTGATCCCAGCAAGTCCGGAATGCCCTGGTTCACGGCGGCCCACAGCGCCGCGCGATGGCGCTCTTCCCGGATCGGCGGGTTCATCTGGGCATAGCCCTTGAGGCGGATGTAATCGTCCGGACCCACAAGTGTCAGGTGCTGCGGCGTCACCTCGACTGTTGCGATATCCTTGTTCGCCGCGAGGATCTCCATCTCCTCAGCCGTCGTGACGTGAAGCACATGGATCCGCTTGCCGGTCTTGCGCGCAAGGCGCAGCAGGCGCTTCGTCGAGGAGATGGCGGCTTCAGCATCGCGGACTTCGTAATGCGAGGTCCAGTCACCTTGGCGCGCCAGCTTGCGGCGATCAGCCAGGCGATACTCATCTTCCGAGTGAAAGGCCGCGCGGCGCGAAATGGCGTTGAGCACGCGCTCGACACCCTCATCGTCTTCGACCAGCAGCTGACCCGTCGAGGCGCCCATGAACACCTTCACGCCGCAGACACCCTCCATCCGCTCCATTATGGAAAGCAGATCGGTGTTGTCGTGAGTCGCCCCGGCATAGAAGGCGTGGTCGGTGTGCATCCGGCCCTTCGCGCGCGCGAGCTTGTCCAGCATCATGTCGGGTGAAGTGGTCGACGGGTCGGTGTTCGGCATTTCGAACACGGCCGTGACGCCGCCAAGGGCTGCGGCGCGCGAGCCCGTTTCGAGGTCTTCCTTCCACTCAAGCCCGGGCTCGCGGAAGTGGACCTGCGTGTCGATAACGCCCGGCAGCACATGAAGCCCGTGCGCCTCGAACACATGATCGGCGCGGGAGGCATCGAACGAGCCGATCTCCGCGATGCGGCCGTCCTTCACTGCAACATCGGCCTCGGCGATGCCGCCGGGGGTGGCCACCATGCCGCCCTTGAGGATGAGATCGAATGTCGCGGCCATGGCCAGACAGCTCCGGAAATTTCAGCGCTGTATGGACCCGCCGGGCCTTTTCTCCAAGCACCGGGATTCAGCGGAAAACCGGGTTCCGGAATCAGAAAGGGCGGCTGAAAAGCCGCCCCTTCCTTCATCACCCGCGCCTTTGCTGGCGTCTTTGTATATGTCGTGCGGGGACGGACGGGACATGGTCCCGCCGTCCGCCGAATGCGGTCAGGTATCTAGCTCGTCGTGATACATGTCGCCCATCAGGGGGGCTTCGCCCGTTGTCAGCACCTTGAGCAGGTAGATCAGCAATGCTGCTGCAATCACCGCCCAATGCAGCGCAGAATTTTGCGCCGCAGCCACCATCAACTCCCACATGTCTCGTTGTTCTCCCGCGACTGAGGTTGACCTTAAACCACTCGAATTAACGAAGCCTCTCGCAAACCTTTAACAGAGGTAAGCGTGAGCATTTTTCAGCGGTGTTGGGTGGGCATTCTGTCACGGCCGCGCATTCGAATTTTGTTGCGCGGATGCATTCTGCGAGATGTCCAACGCAGATTCTCGCTTGCGGTTCCGCTTGCCCAGACAATCCTTGCAATGCGAGACCCTTCGATGGCAGGGCGAGAGTGATGAGCCGGAAGCAGAAACAGCCAGGGAATGGAACAGGCGCGGCCCGCGCGTGGCAGCGCATGCTGTCCGGCCGCCGGCTCGACCTGCTTGACCCCTCCCCGCTCGATATCGAGATCGATGATATTGCGCACGGCCTCGCCCGCGTGGCGCGCTGGAACGGACAAACGCGAGGCGAGCACGCCTTCTCCGTCGCGCAGCATTCGGTTCTGGTCGAAGCGTTCTTCGCCGAGATCATGGATCGGGCAAGCCCCGCGGACCGGATGGGCGCTCTGCTGCACGATGCGCCCGAATATGTGATCGGCGATATGATCTCGCCGTTCAAGACCGTGCTCGGCGGCGACTACAAGCTGGTGGAACACCGCCTGGAGGGCGCGATCCGGCTGCGCTTTGGCCTCACCGCGCACATGACCGACGAAATGAAGGCCCGCGTGAAGGAGGCCGATCAGGCCGCCGCCTTCTACGAGGCCACGCGGCTTGCCGGCTTCGACGTGGACGAGGCCCTGCAATTCTTCGGCGCGCCGCCACCGGGCCTTGCCCCCGACATGACCCCACTCTCCCCCACCGATGCGCAGGCGCAGTTCGTGGGGCGGTTCATGGAGCTTCAGGCGGAGATGGATGGGTCGGACTGAGCCCGTTCCCACTGCCGCAAACACCCTGTACGTTGCCCCCATGTCGATCTGGATCTGCTCTCTCGCTGCGGCGCCGCAAATGGTGCGACGGTTGCGCCCTGCGCGCATTGTCAGCCTGTTGAGCCCCTACGATACATTTCCTACTTTCGAGGGGATGGGCCCGGACCTGCATCTCACCGTGCCGATCCACGACATTGTCGATGACATCGGCGACTGGCGTGCGCCGGACCTGTCCGACGCCGAAAGCGTCATCCGTTTCGTGGAACCGTGGGACCGGGCAGCTCCCATGCTGATCCATTGCTGGGCCGGGATTTCCCGCTCGACCGCATCAGCTTTCATCACCGCCTGCGTCCACAACCCCAAGGCGGACGAAGAAGAGATTGCGCTGGCGATCCGCAACGCGTCGTCCACCGCATCGCCCAATCGGCGGCTGGTGGCGCATGCTGACGCCCTGATGGGCCGTAGCGGCCGCATGGTGCGCGCAGTGGACGCGATCGGGCGCGGCGACGTTGCGATGGAGGCGCAGGCCTTCTCGATTCCCTCCGCTTTCGGCACATGACAACGCCTATCGCCGTCGGACTTTCAGCCGTGATCGTCGCTGCGACGGGCAAGGCGCCCTACGCGCTGGAAACGCGACAGCCGGATGATGTGACCGGCCTTCCGCACGGCCGGTTCGACCCGAAGGGGCACCGCACATTCGAGCTTGGCCTGCGCGCGTGGGTCCGCGCGCAGACCGGCTTCGAGCCGGGCTATGTCGAACAGCTCTACACATTCGGAGACCTCGGCCGGGAACTGCCGCAGGCCGAACTCGGCGATGCGCCGGACGGCGCGCGGCTCATCTCGGTCGGCTATCTCGGGCTCACACCCGAACGAACGGATATCTCCGCCTTCGATGCAGTCTGGCGTAACTGGTATGAGCATTTTCCCTGGGAGGACCATCGCAAGGGCCGACCCGCAATCATCGACGAAGCGTTGACGCCTGCCCTGCTGGCGTGGGCCGAGAGCGGAGGCAAGGAAGCGGTGCGGCGCCGCTCGCGCCTGCAGATTGCATTCGGGCTGGAAGGCCGGCCGTGGATCGAGGAGCGCACGCTGGAGCGATACGAGCTGATGTACGAAGCTGGACTGGCGCCGGAGGCGGCCCGCGATGGACGGCGGCGTGCACCTCAGGCGCCAGCCGAGGCGCTCGGCCAGCCGATGATCTCGGATCACCGGCGCATTCTCGCCACCGCGATCGGCCGTCTGCGCGGGAAGATCAAGTACAGGCCGGTGGTGTTCGAACTGCTGCCCGAACGGTTCACGCTGTTCGAGCTTCAGCAGGTGGTGGAATCTCTGCTCGGCCTGCCCCTGCACAAGCAGAACTTCCGCCGGTCGCTGGACCGATCAGGGCTCGTGGTTGGCCTTGGCGTGTTCACACAGGCGACGGGCGGGCGCCCGGCCGAGCTTTTCCGCTTCAGGCGGGAAGCCATGGCCGAGGGCCACATGCCGGGCGTGCAGACGCCCCGTGCATGAACATTGAGCGCCTGAACCCGGTCGCGATCAGCTTTCAGTGAGATCCATCCAGCGCTCGGCCTGGAACATGCCAATCAGGTAGGTCTCCAGCAGCACCATGCAGTGCTCGACCAGTTCCTCATCGCCCGAAACGCCCTTGTCCGCGAGTTGGGTCGCAATGCCCTCCCGGAACCCTTCGTCGCGGCGCCAGTCTTCTCCGATGAAAGCGAAGACTTCGTCGTCCGAGATGGTGTCCACCAGCGAGATGATATCGTCGAGTTCTTCCTCGCTGAAACCTTCTTCAAGCAGATAGCCCTCGATCGCATCGGCAACCGTGCCGGCGATGCCCATCGTCATCGCGATTTCTTGGTGCTCTTCGAGCCAGCCATAATCGTCCGCGCAGGACTCGACCGCCGGCATGATCGCCGTGATCGCCTCCTCGTAGAGATCGCCTTCGGTGAGTTCGAGCATGTAGGAATCGACGACTGCGAAGTACGCGTCGTCCTCCAGCAGGATCAGTTCGGAGTAGATGCAGGAGAACTCGGTCCAGGCCTCGCTGCTCATCGGGGCGTCGCCGGGCTGCTGCGCGTGAGCGCCCGCCGCCGACGTGATCGCAAGGCCGGCTGCCGCCAGCAACGAAACCGTCCAACGCCTGAAATTCATTCGTCCGCCCTCTGTACCAGTCGCCCCTGCGATTCCGTGCACGTTAAGCTGGATCAGTCCGGGCTTCCACATCGTGCGACAGTTCGGGCGGAATTCTCCCGGCCTGTGTCGAAGGACAAGTCCGAAGCCTCACCGGGAGGCTCCGGAGGCCGCTGGAAGGGCAGATTATTCCGACTCGACGGCGTGACGGTTTTATGAGACGATACTTATGCTCAAGTTGAGTGTAAGTAGGGCTGACAGACCCCGGACCGCCTTTCTCTTGAAAGGCACTTTTTCGGGCCCAATTTATACTCAGATTGAGCATAAGATGGAGGCATCAATGGCCCGCGTGATCGAATTTGGTGACGGCTGCGATATCCCCGCCGCTCGCCAGCGCCCCTCGCCCGCCGAGAAGCGCGGCCTTGCCTACGACGACGAGGTGAAAGCAGCGACGGACCATCTGTATGCGCAGGTGCAGGGCTTCATCACGCCGATGGAGTGGCCCGCCATCGCCCCGCTGGT
>Ga0075152_10002758_pt1 | contig 12422 bp, 9 predicted proteins | sample JI61114C2DNA_FD_70964 | JGI IMG/M metagenome (GOLD analysis project Ga0075152, IMG submission 70964) | Wastewater effluent complex algal communities from Wisconsin, to seasonally profile nutrient transformation and Carbon sequestration -... | ecosystem: Engineered > WWTP > Effluent > Algae...
GTCCGAAGACTTCACGAGCAAAGCATGGATGCAAGTAATTTCATAACCCACAAGTCGCCCCGGCTGTCTGTGTTGGAACGCATAGCTTGGTTAGCCGGGAAGACTTGCGGGAGATTGGGGAAAGAAATCGGAGAATGGCACCACTGTCATTCGTAGTAAGATTACACAAAAACAGTACGATAAAGCGATGAAAAATCTTGAAAAGATAGATGAAAATGGTCGTAGCGCGAATGAAAAATAAAAATGTTATAATTTGGAGTTCACTTATGAGCGCCATATTCAGCATATTACTTCTTAGCGCCTGTTCATCGCTATCTGATACTGACCTGTTAATTAGAGCTATTAAGGAATGCAATGCTAATTCCTGTACTCTTAATTTCAGGGAGATTTACACCAACGACTGGACGGATATTTATATAGTTGACGCTGTAATGGAACCTTCCGAAATATCAAAGGCAATCGGACACGATTGCAATTGTGAAATGATTTATGATGGATCTAATTTGGTGATTTTCATAGATAGCGCAGGTGTTGTTAGGAGTCATGAAGAGCCTGTCGCCAACGTAGACTTCACGAACGCGTACTCTAACGGCATGGTTCACATTACGAAAGATTATCCTCTCTTTGAGGTTGTTATCGCTAAAGTAGGAGAGGAAACGGTGTATCGTCTCGCCCATGTTTCCCTCCCCCCCGCCAGTCTTCCCGGCCCAACAATAAAGTGAGTTCCAACCAAAAACAGGCCGGGGCGGCCCGATGCATATCAGGCGGTGGGTTCCGCTCAATCAATCAAGGCAAGATCGATTAAACAGTCTTCAGACTGCCACACAGCACTATTTTTTTGAATGCAATTGCAGTGTCTTCATAACTCACAAGTCGCCCCGGCTATCGTTGTTGGAGCGCAATCCTTGGTTGGCCGGGAAGAGTTGCGGGAGAGTCAGACAACATTCGTCCTCACTCCTTCACAAACCGCGCCCGAAGCACACCTTCCGCACCTTTCAACTCCAGCACGTAACCGCCAGGCGGCAGGTGCTGCACGCCCACTGTTCCTGCTGCGGCATCAGCCTCCAAGCAAAGTTGGCCCATGGCGTTCAACACGGTAGCGGTGCGGTACGCGGCCTGCGTCCCGACTGTACGCCACGCGAGCTTGTTGCCGGTGGGGTTGGGGTAAGGCAGTAGTTGGGCCGCGCCGGGGTCAACGTCGCCTACTTCAGTAACGATGTCGTTCGCACTGATCAACCACAGTTCGGGATCGAATGCGGTGCTTTGCACGGTAAAGGGGAGGTGGAAATTGAATTGTTGACCGTTGCTGGTGTTGTTGAACACCACGGTGCTGTCCACGCCGCCGCCGGAAAAGCGGATGGGCACGGGCAGTTCGAAGAAATCCACCGACGGGTGCGACTGTGTTTGCGAAAGCGAAACGGTGACGTTCCCTTGCGCGTCCTGAAAATACGTGGCGGTATAGATGGGATAGCCTTCACCCATGAACCAATCCGCGAAGAAGCCGGAGAGGTCCATGCCGGAGGTGGCTTCCAAGTGCGCTTGGAGGTCAGCGGTCAATGCGGTGCCGTAGGCGAGTTCAGGGTCGTCCAAGTAGTTGCGCAAGCCTTGGAAGAACGCACTGTCGCCCACCACCCAACGCAGCGTGTGCAGCACCATGGCTCCTTTGTTGTAAGTAAGCCTTCCGCTGAACAGCCGTCCGATGTTGTTGGTGTCCGTGCAGAACACGCTTCCGTCCGGATACTCGGTGATGTTGTCGATCTTGTCCTGCTTCCATTGCTGCCAGGAATCCGGTATCAGGTTTTCATGGCAAAGGCCGGTCATGTAAGTGGCAAAGCCTTCATTCAGCCAGATGTGCGCCCAGCTGCCGCAGGTCACTTTGTCGCCGAACCATTGGTGGGCAAGTTCATGTGCGGCCAGATCGTAAAAATACCCGCTCACGAAGGTCATGGTCTGGTGCTCCATGCCGCCGCCCCAGCCGAATTGGGCGTGGCCGTATTTTTCGTCGGCGAAGGGGTAGTTGCCGAGCAATTGGCTGTAGAAAAGGATCTGTTGCTCCACCTCATTGGTATTGGCCCAAGCGGCACCGAAATCCGCAGGATAAGCGTATGTCAGGAATGTCACGGTGTCGCCCACGAGCGGCATCTGCCGCGTATCCGTCATGTAGTTCGTAACGGCTGTGGCGATCAAATAATGGTCTATGGGATAGCGGTGCTTCCAGTGGCAGGTGGTGAAACCCCCAGCCGTTGTTTCGCTTGCCAAGGCCCCGTTTCCGGCGGACCGATAGCCCTCTGGGACCGTTACGTAGGCGTCCATGGAATCCACCTTGTCGTTGTTGTCTTCCTTGGCCGGCCACCAGTCGCTCGCGCCGTAGGGTTCGCTCAACGTCCACATCACGGGTACGCTGTTCTGGTAGCCCGTAACGAAACTGCCGAACCCGGTGTTGGGTGGAACGCCGTGGTAGGTTACGCTCACGGAATCCAAAGCGCCGGTGCTGAGCGTACCCCCCAGATTGATGATCAATTGGTCGCCCGGTATTTGGGTGTATGTGGCCGGTATGCCATGCACGGTGACGGCATCGACCACCAAGCTGTCGCTCAGGTCGAACTGTACTTGGTCGATATCGGCCGTTGCGCTGAAGTAGGAGGTGACCGTCCCGCTGATGTACCGCACAGCCGGGTCGATGTTCCAGATGCAGCGCAGGTAGTGCATGTCATACCCACGGGTCGGCAGGCCACCGCTACGCGGCCCGGTAGCCGGGTGTTGCTCAAACTGCGAAATATTTTCCGGGTTGCCGGGAGCAAACTGCGCGATGGACGGCCCGGTAAGCAACAGGGCCAAAGGAAAGAGCAACGATTTCATTCCCCGAAGGTACGGGAAAGGCCAAGGCTCAAAACAACTGCTCCGCGATGGCGCGCACCGCCTCAGACCTTCCCATGGTGTAGAAGTGGAGGCCGGGCACGCCCTGCGCTTTCAGCTCTTTGGCTTGGGCCACCGTCCATTCGATCCCCAGCTTTTTCACTTGTGCGTCCGTGGTGCATTTCACCAGCTCTTTCGCGTAGGCCTGCGGCAGGTCTATCTTGAAGGTCTTAGGGATGAAGCCGATGTGCCGCAGGTTGGTCAAGGGTTTCAGTCCGGGCACGATGGGCACGGTGATGCCCTCCGCACGGCAGAGCGCGACGAAGTCAAAGTACTTCTTGTTGTCGAAGAACATCTGGGTGACGAGGTATTCCGCCCCGGCGTCCACCTTGCGTTTCAGGTAAGCGAGGTCCGTGGCGGGATTCAGTGCTTCGGCATGTTTTTCCGGATAACAGGCAGCGCCCACGCAGAGGTTGGTGGGTGCGGCCTCCTGCTCTTCATCATGCAGGTAGTGGCCTTTGTTCAGCCCGGCGATCTGCCTGATCAGCCCCTCGGCGTACACGTGGCCATCGCGCTCAGGAATGAAATGCGGCTCGCTCTTCACGGGGTCGCCGCGCAAGGCCAGCACGTTGTCAATGCCCAGGAAATTCAGCTCGATAAGCGCATCCTCGGTGTCCTCCCGGCTAAAGCCGCCGCAGATCAAATGCGGCACGGTATCCACCTCGTACTTGGCCTTGATCACCGCGCAGATGCCCACGGTACCCGGCCGTTTGCGCAGGCGGATCTTTTGCAGCAACCCCTGCCCGCGCTCTTTGTAGATCACCTCCTCGCGGTGGTAGGTCACGTTCACATAGCTGGGCTTGAATTCCATCAGCGGATCGATGCCCGCATAAATGGAACGGATGTCGCTGCCTTTGAGGGGCGGCAGGATCTCGAACGAGAACAAGGTGCCCTTGCTCTTACGCAAATGGTCAATGACCTTCATTGTGGATGTACAAACGGCGCAGGGCCCCGAGATTTCGGGTCCCTGCGCCGTTGTGTGGGGCGAAATTAACGCAACAGCGTAACGTTTCCGGTGTATTCCTTGCCGGTGTTCAACCGTAGGATGTAGAAGTACGTGCCTTCCGGCATGTCGTTCGCGTGCCACGTGTTCTTGTAGTTTCCGCTGGTGAAGACCTCCTGACCCCAACGGTTGAAGACGTGCAGCGCGGTGTTCGGGTAATACTGTGCGCCCTCGAAGGTCAATGCATCGTTATGGCCGTCTGCATTGGGGCTGAACACGTTGGGAATGATGATCTCCGTGGGGATCACCACCTGGATGTACGTGTAGGTATCGGTGCAACCGTCCGCCGTGGTAACGGTGAGGGTAATGGGGTAGTTTCCCGGCGTGGTGAAGGTGGGCGCCCAAGTGCTGCTGCTGGCCGTGCCGATTGAATCGTTGGCCCATGCCCAGCCCACGATGGCCGAGCCGTTGCCATTGCTCTGGTCGGTGTAGATCACCGTTGTGCCGGGGAACACGGCATCCTGCGGGTCGGAAGAAAACAAGGCATCGGGCGAATTCGCCGCCACCACGTTCACCGGTGCGGAACTACCCACACAACCGAAATCGTTGGTCACGGTAACGGAGTAAGTGCCAGTGGGAACGATGACTTGCGAAATGGTGTCGCCCGTGTTCCATTGGTAGGTGTCGTAAGGTTCCGTGGTGGTGAGCACTGCGGGTTCACCGCCGCAATTGTACAGCACGCCGTCGATCACGGGGATAGGTGCAGGTCCTTCTGTCACGGTGATGGAATTGCTCACCAAAATGCAGGCGCCGGTGCTGGCCTCCACGTAGTAGGTACCGGGTCCCACCAAGATGGACGGCCCATTGAAGCCGTTGGCCCATACGTATTCATCATAGCCTCCAGTGGCGGTTATCAACACGCCTTGGCCGGCGCAGGCAATGCTGTCACCGGTGATCACCGGTGGTGGCGCAGGCACGTATGTAATGTGGAACACGGCGGTAACGGTAGAGGTGAGCGCAGGGTCGCCATTATCTGTGGCCGTGTAGGTCAGGATGTGGTAGCCGGAATCCAGGACCTGGGGGATAAACTGCAAGCTGATGTTCGCTGTGTTGGCCGGCCCACTGTTGAGCTCCGTGACCGAGGCAATAAGCGGCGGTTCAATGGTGTAAGTAACGGTGGTCAACTGGCCTGTTTCGGGGGAAAGGAAGTTCACGTCCAGGTCCACCAATTCGTTCACGCAAACTTCCACGGTATCACAAAGGGAAGTTCCGCTCGCGATCGGCGGGATGTTCTGGGTGCTTACCGCCGTAGTGAAAATGAAGTTCTTGTCGTCCAGCCAGCTTATGCCATCGGCATTGCCGAATGGACCGTCGTAATCCACGCCAGCATGGTCAAAACGGCCGAATTGGATATAGTCAATGCCATTTCCACGGTTTGCGCCCACGGTGGCGGGAATGCCACCAAAGCCATCAACGCCCAGCGAAGCGGCACCGGTGGTCCACTGCATGTCCTTGTAGCAGAAGGAAACGGTTTGGCCAATGCCGACATCCGTGTTCGTGCCGTCACTTATGATTACTTGGAACGTGTTCAACTTGTCCGTTTCAGAGCTGAAATAACCCACATCCGTCCAGTTCACGTAAAGGGCGTTGGAGGTTAGTTTGTACTTCACCGTACCGCTGCCGCGTGTATCCACATCCGCCCAAAAAGGAGCGACCATGTGGTATTCTTGAAAGCCGTCGCCGGCGATCGGGAATGCAGAAGCACTGTAGGTGAAAATGTTTTGGGCAAAGGATACGTTGCCGTTGTTGTTCACGAAGCAATTGCTGTACAGGTCCCCGTACAAGTTGAATTGGAACGGAAGCGTGATCTGTGCGGAAGAGCCATCATCATTGGGCTGCATCGCCAAAGTGTACGTATTGTCCGGCTCGATCCAGCAATTGCAGTTGCCGCCGTTTCCGCCGCCACCTTTTGCATGGTTGGTGTTGGGTTGCACCGCGGCCACTGGAAGCGTGGAGTACGCCACATGGAATTCCGAAGGCAACGTCCCCGCTGCCTTCATCTCCTGGTACTGGTCAATGGTGAGTTCAACGCGCTGTGCGGAAAGCTGCGTGGAGCAGGCACTCAATAGCAGGCCGAGGATCAGGGTATTTTTCATTTTAAATCGCCGAAGCTCGACGAAGGCGTTTGGGGGCGTGGGATGGGTGGGGCGGGGTATCGAAATGGGCCTGCCAATATAAGGTAAAGCCGCGGTTTTTTAGTCGGGCACGCGTTGCTGGCTAGCGCAAGAGTGTCACGTGGCCATAACGGTCCAACTTGTCGGCGGTGTGTAACGGCCGGTATTCCAAGCGCCACACATATATGCCGGAGTTGGCCTTTCCGCCGCCTTTGCCACTGCCGTCCCAGCCTTTTTCCGGATCGGTGGTCTCAAATACCAGGTGTCCCCAGCGATCGAAAATGCGCAGGTTGTAATCTTCCGGTGCCATATCCGTGGTGATGGGGCGGAACACATCGTTGATGTCATTGCCGTCCGGAGTGAAGGCCGTGGGTGCCCACAGGTTGTCCACGAAGACATGGATGTTGTCGCACAACGTGTCGCCACAGCCATAGCGGTCGCGCACGGAAAGGCAAACCATGTAGTCGTCCGCGATCTTATCGGGCAATGTGTAGGTAGCTTGTTGGCCTTCCTGCTGACTGAAGTCGGGCATGGTCCAGAAGAACTCAACGGCATGCGGGTCCGTGCCGGTAAACACCATGTTGTTGTTACCGGCGGTGGGGGGGTCGGGCGTGTAAGCGAACGTGCTCACGGGCTGCGGGTCCACCAGCACGGAGCCGGGTGCTATCAACTGGTCCGTGCAGCCTTGCGGGGTGGTCACTTTCAGTTTTACATGGTACCAGCCTGGATCCGTGTACTCATGCGTGAATGAAGCGCAAGCATCCAACGTGCCGGTGCCGTCTCCGAGATCCCACACACACGAGTTGCCCACGTAAATGGGATCGGTGGTGTTGGTGAACGTCACTTCCAACGGAGCGCAGCCGCTGTCGGGGTCGGCGGTGAAGGTGATCACCGGCAATGGGTCAATGTGTACGTCCACGATGGCGGTGTCCGAACGGTGGGCGCAGGTTCCTGGCCCGATGGTCACATAGCGGTAACCGCCGGAGATCACGGTACTCGGGTCGAGAATGCCGTTCGCAACAGTGCTGTCGAGCGGAGAAAGCCAATGCCCGCCTACATCGGGGGTGCCGCCCAACAAGGGGAAAAGCGGGGTGTCGCCGCCGTTGGCGCAGATCACGAGAGAACTGTCCAGACCTGCGATGGGGAGCACGTCCAAATTCACTGTAAGTACGGCCGAAAGCGTAGGGCAAGGCAGCACGGCGGGCACGGTATAGGTGTATACGCCGATGGCTCCCGTGGCCGGGTCAAAGACGTCGGGCACCGTGGCCCCGTTCACGTCAGCCCAAGTGCCAGCGGCATCGGGCGTGCCGGCCAGCATCGTCTTCAGGCTCAGAACTGACGCATCTCGGCACATGACTATGGAACTGTCTTGGCCGGCATCAACGGCCTGCGGGATGGCGATCTGCAAAAAGGCCGTGTCGTTCAAACAAGGTGCGGTCCCTGCAATGATGTACTTGAAACTGCCGGGGAACATCGTTCCGGGGTCCAACGTTCCGTTGAAGGTGACGCCGGTGGAGGATTGCCACAAGCCGCCGTTCTGCGGATTGCCGGGGATGTGCTGGAACAGTGGGTCTGGATAGTCCCAAGAACAGTAGGCCAAGGTGGTATCGCCTCCCGCATCAGCATGGGGGACGGTGGAGATCGTGAGGATCGCTTGGGCCGCACAGCCGCCGCCATTGTCCACGGAATAGCGGTATGGAGCGTCCGGCGTAGTGCCGGGCGTGAACATGTTGCTCACCGTGTCGTTGGTGAGTGTATCCGTCCAAATTCCACCGGGGGAGGGGCTTCCACCCAAGAGGGTGAGCATGTCCACGGGCGCGTCCGAATCACAGTAGACTGCGGCAGAGTTGCCCAGGTCGGGGCTGGCGATCACCTGCACCACCACGATAGCAGTTTGGGAGAGGTTGGGCGTGCCGTCATCGGTACCAGTGAAGGTGATGGTGTGGAAACCGAGGTTTCCCATGTTTGGCACCAAAACGCCGGAAATGGTGCCGTTAACACCACTGGTAAGCGTGGGATTGAACTGTGGGAAATCGGGTGCGCTGAACGAAGGCGTGATGATCTGGTCGGATTCCGGTGCCAAGAAATTAACTTCAATATCCTGTGCTACGCCAGTACACAGCACGATGGTGTCGCAGACGAAGTTGCCCTCCACGATCGGCGTGATGTTGGCGGTCGGCGTTAACGTGGAAAACACGAAGCTCTTGTCATCCAGCCAGCTAACGCCGGAAATTCCGTTAGGTCCGGCATAGTCCACGCCTTCGTGATCAAACTTACCGATGGAGATGTATCCCACGCCGTCACCGAGGTTGGCCCCCACCACTGCCGCGGTGCCGCCAAAGCCGTTTGTCCCGCCGGATGCGCTGCCGGTAGTCCACTGCATGTCCAGATAAGTGAAAGCGACATTATTCCCTACGCCGATAAAGGGGTCCGTGGCATCCGTTAAGATCAGCTGAAAGGTGTTCACCTTGTCGGTCATGGAAGGAAAATACCCCACGGCGACCCAGTTGAAATATGCCGCCGTCGGGGTAATGGAATAGTAGATGTCGCCAGTTCCCCAAGTATCCACGTCGGCCCAGAACGGGGCCACCATCACAAAGGTGGTATTGGGAAACGGGGTGGCACTGAAAGTGCCGTAGGACGCATCGAATGTTACGTTCCCGTTGTTGTTCATGTACAACTGGGTGTAGGTCGTGCCATACAGGTCGAAGCTGAAGGGTAGGTTGATCACACTTGAGCTACCATCGTCATTACCCGGGATGGCTGGAGGTGTATTGGGATCCTGCCACAACCCGCACAGTCCGCCATTTCCGCCGCCGCGTTGCCAGCCGCCATTGGCTTGTACAATGCTATCCACTTGGGCTTGATCGATATGCACTTCCGAAGGCCGCACGTTCGCGGGCAGTTCGCCGTGGGCTTTCAAGTTGGCATATTCCTGCCAGGGAATCTCCGTTTGAGGCTCCGTTTGCGCAGCTGCGGCGAACGCGGCAACGGAAGCACCAAGGAGGAGCAGGCTTCGTATGTCGATCATCACTTTCATCGGAATAGGCGTACTACTTCGGTTTTGTAATGCACTGCGCCACGAAGGTCGGTAATTGCCACCACGCAGCGGTACATGCCGTCCGGCGCGATGTTGCCATTGGGCATACGACCGTCCCACATCCGGGCAAGGTCATTGGAGTTGAACACTTCTGCGCCACTGATGGTCGCTATACGTACATCCACGGCGGCGCTTTCTTCCGCCACGATGCGCAGCTTATCGTTCACCCCGTCGCCGTTCACGGTGAATGCACTGGGGATGTAAATGTCGAACGGTGTTTCGGCAACAGGAGGCTCAGGCTTGTCTTCCGGTTGGATTTCTGCCGGTGGATCGGACGTTGTGCTTTGTTCAGCCTTGGCTGGGGCAGCGGCCTTTTCCGGCACGGGTTCAGGCTTCACGACAGGTGCGGGGGCTGTCGGCACTTTCACAGCGCGTTCGGGTTCCGGCACCGGCACGATCGTTTCATGCTGCTGTGGGGCCGGTTCTTCGAACAATGGGCTAGCAGCCGGAACGGAAGGCTCAGTGGTTTTAGTAATGGCCGGTTGTTCCACATTGCTCGGCTGCGCGGCTGGTTTTGCCTGTGAAACAACAGGTTGCACATTTTCCTTCACGTTTTCCACGGGCGTGGACTCTTCCACAGCAGGCTTTTCCGTGGTGGCAGTCTTGGCGGGCACGGGCACCACCGTAGGCACGGCAACTGTTTCCGCATGTTGCGGCGGCGTTACCGGGGTTTCCCCATTATTCCAAAGGAAGAACGCGCCAATGGCCGCAGCGGCCAATCCGGCGGCGATCCAGCGGTAGGTCGAAGTTGCGCCGGCGGAGCCGATGCGCCCTCTGATGTTCGCCCAAGCACTCGGGTCCACATGCACTTCGTGGCCGTTGAATTTCTCCTGCAAAGATTCTCGCAGTTGCGAACCGTCGGCATGTGCCGCCAGTTTCCCGCTGATCTGCGACCAGGCGTCCTGCGGCGCGGGCATTTCGTGCGCCGCGAAGCGTTGGCGCAACAGTTCGTTCAAGCCGTCATTCATTTCCGATCCCATGGATATCCGCCGTTTCCTTCGGCAGCAGTTTACGCAGGTAGGCCCGCGCTTTCATGAATTGTGATTTGGAGGTGTTCTCCGAGATCCCGAGCATTTCCGCGATGTCTTTGTGCGGGTAACCTTCAATGGCGAAGAGGTTGAACACCGTGCGGTAGCCCGTGGGCAGCGCTTGGATCAAGTCCATCAGTTCGTTGGTGGTCAACTTGCTCACGGCCAAGCCTTCAGCGGAATGCAAGTGTTCGGCTTCCGTGAGGTCCAAACTTTGGTCATAAGGCTTGTTGCGGCGGATGTTGTCCAAGGCGGTGTTCACCATGGTGCGTGCGATCCAGCCGCCCAACGGCCCGTCGCCTCGGAAGCGGTCCATCTTCTGGAACACCTTCACGAAACCATCCTGCAGGATGTCCTGCGCTTGGTCGCGGTCGTGTGCGTATCGCATGCAAATGCTCATCATTTTCCCTGCAAAGGCTTGGTAGAGCGCTTTCTGGGCTGTGGGTTCCCCCTTTAGGCAGCCAGCTACCATTTGCTCATCCGTCATGGCCTTGCGGGGTTATGATGCGATCGGTAGCAGAATGGTTGCCTGCGCCGGGCCGTGAATTTAAGTGAATAGCGGGGAAGGGGGGGGTGAGCCTGATAAGAGGTGGGAGGTTGGGGTTGATTTTCAACACAAAGGCACGGAGGGCACGGGGTCTATAGTCGTGAGTCTTGAGTCTTGAGTCGGGAGTCTTGAGTCTTGAGTCGTGCGTCTAACTCAGGGTAACCCGAAACCCGTAACCACATTTCATAACGGCATTCCTCTGTGCCTCTGTGGCGAATACCCCACTTCAGCCCCTCTGGAAACCCCGAAAACACACCCATTTGCCTCCAGTAACCCCGATCGCGCTACATTTGCCGGTCCTTTCCCGAAAAATGTCCCCTTCCGTCATGGAAGCGCTACCTGAACATACCATCGCCTTTAACGGCTTGAACGACGGTCGCCACGCGTTCGATTTCACGCTGGGTGACGCGTTTTTAGCGGCCACTGGCGTGGAGGAATTCATGGGCGGAAGCATTGAGGCTCATGTGGAGTTGGACAAAAGCAGCCACTTACTGGTCACCAACATCACGGTGGACGGACACATCCGCATGCTGTGCGACCACTGCAATGCGCCGATGGAGCAGCCGGTGGAAGGCACGCAACGCCAGATCTTCAAGCTCAGCGCGGAAGATGAAGGCGACGACGACGAGTTGGTAAGCATAGACCCCAACGCCCAAGAGATCAATTTGACGCACTACATGTTTGAGTGCATCAGCCTTCACTTGCCCATTCGCCATGTTCACCCTGAAGGGCAATGCGACCCCGAGGTTGAAAGCGCGCTGGAAAAAGTACAAGTACACCACGAAGCAGATCCCGACCCCCGATGGGCCGTGCTGCAAGACCTGAAGACCAAGGAAAACTGAACCTCCCATCTCCGTAGACCATGCCAAATCCGAAACGCCGACATTCGAAGACCCGCACCGCCAAGCGCCGCACACACCAAGTCGCTGGTACGCCTACCCTCACCACCTGCCCCACCACCGGAGAAACGCATTTGCGTCACCGCGCCATCCTGGTGGGTGACGACTTGATGTACCGCGGCAAAGTGGTACGCACCAAGGCCGAGGCTGAATAACCACAGTTCGCCGCACCTGGAACACTACCTCGGTAGCCAGGCCCGCATGAGGATAGGAGTTGACATCATGGGCAGCGACCACGGAGCCGTGGTGCCCATCCGTGCCGCCATTTTGGCAGCAAAAGAACTGCCGGAGAACGTGCGTCTTGTGCTGATCGGGCACGAAAAGACTATTTTGGACGGTCTGCGTGCGGAAGGTGCCGACCCCGCCGCGTTCGACATTGTACCCAGCACGGACGACATCAGCATGAGCGACCATGCCACCAAGGCATTGGCGGCGAAAACGAACAGCAGCATCGCGCTGGGGTTCGGCATGCTGAAAGAAGGAAAATTGGACGCTTTCGCCAGCACCGGCAACACGGGGGCCATGTTGGTGGGCAGCGTAATGGTTATGCGGCCGTTGCCCGGCGTACAGCGCCCGTGCATCACCAGCATATTGCCCAAGGCCGACGGCAGTTTTGGGCTAATGGTGGACGTGGGCGCCAACGCCGACTGCAAGCCCGAAGTGCTGTTCCAGTTCGGCCTGTTGGGCTCGCTCTTCGCGAAGCACGTTTACCATATTGAAAGCCCCAAAGTGGCCTTGTTGAGCATTGGCGAAGAAGAAAAAAAGGGCAACGCGCTCACCTTGGCCGCGCACGCACTGATGAAGGGCACCGACCG
>Ga0075152_10002761_pt1 | contig 12418 bp, 19 predicted proteins | sample JI61114C2DNA_FD_70964 | JGI IMG/M metagenome (GOLD analysis project Ga0075152, IMG submission 70964) | Wastewater effluent complex algal communities from Wisconsin, to seasonally profile nutrient transformation and Carbon sequestration -... | ecosystem: Engineered > WWTP > Effluent > Algae...
GAAGTGAAATTATACAAAATTTGCTTGTTTTGAGAAAAGCAACTTAAGGATACTAATAAAATTAAAATAAATTGAATTTTTCTCATTGCACCGCAAAATAAATAGTGGCACTCGAGCGCATTTTCAGACTTCCCAAACTACTTTCTGTCAAAGGAATTCCGGGCATCATCGCAATAACAAAAGCAATCTTTGTGGTTTTTTTCAGTATGTCTAGTTCAGCATTTTCAAATATTTCTTTTTTGGTAACCACGTTTGGAACACCCGTGTAAGCAGGTACTGTAACTGGAATAGTATAAAGTTGCGAATCATTGGCATCTAAAAAATATAAATTGATTTGATAACCCCTGTTTATAGTATTATTGAATTCAAAAAACAAATCAGTTTGGCTGATATTATTCGTAAAATCAGGATCGTTAAAAAGTTTGAAATTCATTACATCACCTACCACAGGTTGCTCAACTCCACCAATTACAAATTGATTGGCCAGAATATCGAAAGAAGCCAGATTTGCCACAACAATAGGTTTCAACTCTAAGTCATTGGCTTGATCGAAATCTAAATCGCTGGAACACGATAAAAATAAAAGAGATAGGATAAATATTCCGAAAAATTTATTCATATAATCAATCTATTTGGGGATTACATTTTAACGAAACTATTTCATTTTTAGTATTTAATGAAAAGCACCAAACAACTTTGAAGCCTCGTTATAAGCACTTTCAAAACTCATCGCGCTCAAATTGGTAGTTTCTTTTTTTGAGTTAAAATAAGACAACAATTTCTCGGTAGGCATATTGCCTGTTAAAACATCTTTGGCCATTGGACAGCCCCCAAAACCTTGAATAGCCCCATCAAAACGACGACATCCTGAGTTGTAAGCTGCCTCTATTTTCTCAAACCATTTATCGGGCGTGGTGTGCAAATGTGCTCCAAATTCAATCTTAGGGTATTTTGGAATCAAATGCGAAAATAAATATTGGATTACATCGGGAGTTGAACTGCCAACAGTATCCGAAAGCGAAAGAATTTTCACTCCCATATTGGATAATTTTTCAGTCCATTCGCCCACAATTTCTACATTCCAAGGATCGCCATACGGATTTCCAAAACCCATCGAAAGATAAACCACAACTTCTTTATTCTTTTTATCGGCAATTTCCAGAATTTCTTGCAAAGTTACCAAGGATTCGGCTATGGTTTTGTGCGTATTCCGCATTTGAAAATTCTCCGAAATCGAAAAGGGAAAACCCAAATACTGAATGGCTTGATGTTGCGAAGCAGCGATTGCACCTTGTGTATTGGCAATAATAGCCAACAATTTACTTCGGGTTTTTGAAAGATCTAAACTTGCCAAAACTTCGGCTGTATCCTGCATTTGCGGAATGGCTTTGGGCGAAACAAAACTCCCAAAATCGATAGTATCAAAACCCACACGCAACAAAGATTGAATGTAAGCCACTTTCCTTTCAGTAGGAATAAATGCTTTTATGCCTTGCATCGCATCACGTGGACATTCGATAATTTTTATTGTTTCCATAGAATTTCAAAGATAATAAAGTTTAAAAGTTTAAAAGTTTAAAATTGTCTAAAAGTTTGAAGTGGTTTAAGGAATGATATTTTGCAGATTCATTTTCGTTCATTTGTTGAAATCTATAAGTCATGTTTTTTGGCAATATTCAATTATTCCACTTTTTGGGAATAAATTAAATTATTCCATATTTCGGGAATAAATTGAATTATTCCACTTTTATGGAATAATTTAGACGAAAAATTATTTTTTAAATTCATTTTTTATTACATTTGAATTATGATAGGCATAATTACAGGAGATATCGTCAATTCTAGGAAACTTTCATCCGAAATTTGGATGGATGGTTTGAAGCAATTATTGAACACTTTCGGGAAAAACCCAATCGAATGGGAGATTTACCGTGGAGATGAATTCCAATTAGAAATTAAAAATCCAGAAGACGCTTTACTAATAGCTTTGCGAATAAAAGCTTATTTTAAAACTTTGAAACTCGATGCTCGAATGAGTATTGGTTTTGGAAACAAAACATATGAAGCAAGTAAAATTTCTGAAAGCAATGGAACTGCTTTTTCACGCTCTGGCGAAGTTTTTGAAACCTTAAAGAAACAAAAAATCAATTTAGCCATTAATTCTAGTGACGAAGCATTAAATGCCGAAATCAATTTGATGTTGCGATTGAGTCTGACTTTTATGGACAATTGGCTGGTACAATCGGCTGAATTAGTATTGACTTCCATCGAAAACCCAACACTTTCACAGGAAGAAATTGGTCTAAAATTAGGCATCAATCAAGCAGCTGTGAGTAAAAGACAAAAACGTGCCCAATTTGATTTGGCCATGGAAATGGAAAAGTATTTCAGAAATAAGATCAAAACCATTAACGAATGATTATAATTGTAAAACTGCTTTTGGCACATTTGTTAGGCGATTTTTTATTGCAACCTACTTCTTGGGTTTTGGATAAAGAAAGTAAAAAACACAAAAGTAAATACCTTTACATTCATACTTTTTTACACGGAATTTTAGCTTGGATTTTCGTTGGCGAAATGGCTTTTGGCTGGCTTGCTTTAGGATTGGCAATAGCACATGGATTCATCGATTTTTTGAAATTACAATTCCAAAAAAAGAAAACAAAACGAACTTGGTTTGTTATTGACCAAATGCTACATTTGATGACAATCGCAATAATTGCTAGCCTTTACAAAAATTTAACCGTTGATTTTTCCGTTTTCGGCAATCAGTTTTGGATATTGATTACTGGAATTCTATTTCTAACAAAACCCACTTCAATAATCATCAAAAATATCATTTCGATTTGGACACCAGAAAGCAAAAATAAAAACGATGATTCACTTGAAAACGCCGGAAATTATATTGGAATATTCGAACGATTGTTCGTTTTTTGCTTTATAATCACAGGACATTTCGAAGCCATCGGATTCTTATTGGCCGCAAAATCCATCTTTCGCTTTGGTGATTTGAAAGAGGCCAAAGACCGAAAACTAACCGAATATGTACTTATCGGAACGCTTTTAAGTTTCGGGATTGCTTTACTGACAGGACTTTTGGTGCAATTTGGATTATTGCATTTTGGCTAAAATCTTCTTGTTGATTTCCTTTATCAACCCTGGACCTTCGTAGATAAAACCAGTATATAATTGAATCAAACTCGCTCCAGCTTCCAATTTTTCGATAGCATCATCTGCGGAATGAATTCCTCCTACTCCAATAATAGGAAAGGCTTTGTTGCTTTTTTCAGAAAGAAAACGAATCACTTCTGTCGAACGATTTTTTAATGGTTTTCCAGACATTCCTCCCGTTTCTACTTTGTTTTCAGACTGTAAACCTTCACGGGATAAAGTGGTATTGGTAGCAATAACGCCCGCAATTTTAGTTTCTTTGACAATATCAATAATATCCAATAATTGAGAATCAGTCAAATCTGGAGCGATTTTCAACAAGATTGGTTTTGGTTTTAACTTAGTCAAATTTTGGTTTTGCAAGGTTTGCAACAACTGTTTCAACGGCTCTTTTTCCTGCAATTCTCGAAGATTGGGTGTGTTTGGTGAACTCACATTCACCACAAAATAATTGACATAATCGTATAAAGCATCAAAGCAAATCAAGTAATCATCGACAGCATTTTCGTTTGGAGTGACTTTGTTTTTGCCAATGTTCCCACCTATAAGAACGCCTTTATTTTTCTTCAATCGCTCGACAGCTTCTTGAACTCCCCCATTATTGAAACCCATTCTGTTGATGATAGCACTATCTTCAACCAAACGAAAAATACGTTTTTTTGGATTGCCCTCTTGTCCTTTTGGTGTAATTGTTCCAATTTCAATAAAACCAAAACCTAAGTTAGACAATTCATTATACAAAGAAGCATCTTTATCCATTCCAGCAGCCAATCCAACGGGATTTTTGAATTTCAACCCAAAAACTTCGGTTTCCAATCGTTTGTCGTTAACCAAATATAATGTTCTAAAAAGCGAAGGAATTCCGGGTATTTTGGATAGATTTCGAATTAATGAAAAAGTGAAATAATGAACTTTTTCTGGATCAAAACAGAAAAATATAGGACGAATAATTTGTTTGTACATAATAAAGTGTGTTGCGGTGCAAAAATAGAATTATCTAATCGAATTAATAAATATTTACCTAAATTAATTTTGATTCTATAGCTTTTTGGTAGAAAAAAAGGCATTCGTTTTTAAATATAAAAGCATATCAAAGTAAAAAAACACACCGCAGATTCGCAGATTTAAAAAAGAAAATAGCCTCAATTGTTTTGGAAAATTTAATTTTGAGTCTAGCTTCATCAATTTTATATTTGGAAAATCTGCGAATCTGCGGTTGATTTTTTTAAAAGAGAGTTCTCTGGTGCAAAAAATGCAAACTGACCACTGCCAACTTTTTTATTACCTTTGCAAAAAAAAATAATCTTATGTCGAATATATATTTAGGCTATCATTTTACGGTTGAACCCAAAGAACTCGGTTCTGAAATTTTGATTGCCGAACTTGGAGAATTACCTTTCGAAAGCTTTATTGATAGTGATTTAGGAATTGTAGCTTATATTCAAAAAGACCTTTGGAATGAGAATATTCTTGATGATTTGTTCATTCTAAAATCACCTGAATTTACCATCTCCTACAAAATTGAAGAAATCGACCAAGTCAACTGGAATGAGGAATGGGAAAAGAATTTTGAACCTATTGATGTAGATGGAAATTGCCACGTCCGAGCTCCTTTTCACCCTAAAACCGACGCCGAATTTGACATTGTTATCGAGCCCAAAATGAGTTTTGGTACGGGTCATCACGAAACAACTCATATGATGATTCAGCATTTATTAGAAATAGATGTTACTGGATTAAAAACTTTAGATATGGGTTGCGGAACAGCGATTTTAGCGATTTTGGCCGAAATGAAAGGCGCTCAACCTATTGATGCCATTGATATTGACAATTGGTGCTATTTGAATTCCATCGAAAATGCCCAACGCAATAACTGTAAACACATTACGGTTTATGAAGGCGATGCGACCTTATTGAAAGGCAAAAAATACGATTTGATCATTGCCAACATTAACCGAAATATTTTGTTGAACGATATGCAATCGTATGTAGATTGTTTGAACCCAAAAGGGACTTTATTATTAAGCGGTTTTTATACCGAAGACATTCCTTTTATCGATGCTTCTTGTACAGAAAAAGGGCTGACTTATGTAAAAAAATTCGAAAGAAACAATTGGGTATCATTAAAATACGTAAATTAGTATTTGCAAAACAGAAAAATAGAAATGGAAAGAAAAAATCATTGGGAAACGGTTTATGAAACCAAGCAAGCCAATGAAGTAAGTTGGACGCAAGAAAATCCAAAAACATCCCTTGATTTTATTCACGAAACCCATTTAGACAAAACAGCAAAAATCATAGATATTGGTGGTGGCGATAGCAAACTAGTTGATTTTTTGTTGGATGAAGGATATGAAAATATAAGCGTTTTGGATATTTCGGCAAAAGCTTTGGAAAGAACTAAAAAAAGATTAGGGAATAAGGCAGAAAAAGTACATTGGATTGTTTCCGATATTACTGAATTCAAATCAGAAACTAACTATGACATTTGGCACGACCGAGCTACATTTCATTTTTTGACAACACCGGAACAAGTTAAAAAGTACAATGATATTACCGATAAATGGGTCTCCAATTATATGATAATAGGAACATTTTTAGAAAACGGACCCAAAAAATGCAGCGGATTGGATATAAAACAATATTCGGAATTGGAAATGGAAAATCAGTTTTCCAAAAGTTTTAAAAAATTAAAATGCAAAACAGAAGATCATACAACTCCTTTTGAAACCAAACAAAATTTCATATTTTGTGCATTTGAAAAAATAAAATAATGTAAATCCTATTTTTATTTATAACCTACAATTATCTAAAAATGAGTACTAAAGAAAAAGTTAGAGAACGAGTAAGCCTCAAAGAAGCTATAACTATTAACAACGAAATTATTGTGTATAACGACGATGTAAACACTTTTGATCACGTCATCGAAACCTTGATTCGGGTTTGCAATCACACTCCAGAACAAGCAGAACAATGTTCGTTGATTGTGCATTACAACGGAAAATGTACCGTAAAAACAGATGTTTTAGAAAAACTAAAACCACAATGCAGTCAATTACTAGAAGCTGGATTAAGTGCTGAGATTGTGTAAAATTTTAATTTATTGTATAAAAAAAGCAGGATTTTCTTAAAAGGAAATCCTGCTTTTTTTGTTTGTATAATTACACCAATATTTAAAATTATTTCATTCCGATTTCGGCTCCCTCTCCTGACTTAAATGCCCTTAAATTCCTTCTATGGTTAAAATTAATGCGGTAATTTATCTTTTATCAATCCATATAAAAAAGTTCCGAAAAGTGCTCCAAAAAGAACCAAAATCATTGGTAAAAATCCAGCTCCCAACAATATAAATATAGGTCCGGGACAAGAACCTACTAAAGCCCAACCCAATCCAAAGAAAATCCCACCAATCCAAAACCGAGTAGAACCAGGTTCTTTGGCAATAATCTCTATGGGTAAACCTCTAAAATCTTTAATCTTTTTTCTTTTTATAATTTGGATTCCAATGACTCCAGTAACAATGGCAACCATAATTATTCCATACATATGAAACGATTGAAACATGAACATTTCATAAATTCTGTACCAAGAAACTGCTTCGGATTTGGTTAAAACAATCCCGAAAATAAATCCAACTATAATGTATTTTAATACTTTCATATTTTAAAAAATTAAAGGTAAAATGAAATGTGCCATAATCAATCCTCCTATAAAAAATCCAATAACGGCTTTTAACGAAGGAATTTGCAAACTGCTCAAACCATAAATAGCGTGACCTGAAGTACAACCGCTGGCGTATCGCGTTCCAAAACCTATCAAAACACCTCCAAAAATTAGAATCAAAATCATTTTTGGAGACTGAAAAATGTCGTTTGCAAATAACGCATCGGGTAGTAATTTTCCGTTGGGAGCATCAATGCCCAGCTGAGCCAATTGTACAATTGTTTTGGGATTGATATCAACATTGGAAGCATCGCTCATAAAATGAACCGCCACAAATCCGCCCAACATCGCTCCTAAAACCACCAATAAATTCCAACGTTGTGCTTTCCAATCAAAGTCGAAAAAACCAACTTTTTTTCCCAAACCTGTCATCGCACATAAGGAACGTAAATTAGAGGACATTCCGAAAGTTTTTCCGAAATAAATCAGGCTAAGCATCACCATTCCTATCAAAAAACCGGAAACATACCAAGGCCATGTTCGAAATAAAATCTCCATAATAGTATTTTTATTGGGCTAAAATAATAATTCTAATTTTATCAGCTGAATAATTAAGTCATAATTGTTGTTTATGGCAGCAATACCCATTAAATTTGTTGTTCCAATCCAATTACTATTTTATAAAACAATAATCCTCAAAAAACCGAATACTCCAAATTATGAAAAAAATAATTCTTTTGATCGCCCTATTCATTTGTGTTACATCCTGTACCAGTACACAATCTACCATAAAAAATATTGACAACAATGCACCAGATCTTCAGTTAGTTGAAAATAACACCTTTTACATATCGGAATTCAGTAAGGACCTGAAATACGGTTATAACAAGGATTACCCCATCAATATTTTTTTCGAAAGCACTCGGAACGTTACGATAAATCAGCAACGCTTTTTGAATGCTTTGGCTGGACCCAAAGGCGAAAAAATAACCTATACCAAACTAGAAAGTTGCTGCCCATTTCCCACAAAAAGAAGCGAAATGGGAGCTGGATTATTGGATGTGTATGAACTAAAATGGGATGGTCAAAAATCGCCCGTAATTTTATATTTGAACATTTACGAAAAAGGAGTTTTGATGGTTCCGTTTGGATTGAGCTTGAAAAAAAAATAAGTCAAAACCACAAATCCTAACTATCTTTGCACTTTCAAAAAATCACACTATGAACATACACAATATCCCACAAATAAAACATACTGATAGCGGCAACTTCTTTCTATTGGCAGGACCTTGCGCTATTGAAGGCGAAGAAATGGCGATGCGAATTGCCGATAAATTAGTTGGCATTACCGATAAATTAGCAATTCCTTTCGTTTTCAAAGGCTCCTTCAAAAAAGCCAATCGCTCTCGAATTGATAGTTTTTCAGGCATTGGAGACGAAAAAGCATTACAAATTCTTAGAAAAGTTTCCGAAACTTTTGGAGTTCCCACCGTGACGGATATTCATACTAATGAAGATGCAGTAATGGCTGCCGAATATGTCGATGTTTTGCAAATTCCTGCTTTCCTAGTGCGTCAAACGGATTTAGTCGTGGCTGCTGCCAATACTGGAAAAGTAGTCAACCTGAAAAAAGGGCAATTTATGAGTCCCGAAAGCATGAAACATGCCGTTCAAAAAGTATTGGATTGCAACAATCAAAATGTGATGGTTACAGATCGTGGAACCATGTTTGGCTACCAAGATATGATTGTCGATTTTCGCGGAATTCCTACGATGCAAAACTACGCAACAACCGTTCTTGACGTGACACATTCCTTACAACAACCCAACCAAACCATTGGCGTAACTGGTGGAAGACCCGATATGATTGAAACCATTGCCAAAGCTGGAATCGCTGTAGGTGTTGATGGAATTTTTATAGAAACTCATTTTGACCCTGCCAATGCCAAAAGCGATGGTGCCAATATGCTGCATTTAGACTATTTCGAAGCCTTAATGACCAAGCTTGTCGCCATCAGAAAAACCATAAATCAATTTTAAAAAACCCTGTTTTGAAAACAAATTTATTCAACTCCGCCTTATTAATTCTTTTCATTTCTTTCAGCACTTTTGCTCAAAATGACACTATTGTAAAAGAAAGATATACTGCTCACAACAAAGGAAAATTTACCATTTCTTGGGGTGGAAATAGAGAAAAATACTCGCAATCCGACATTCATTTTGTGGGTGATGATTACAATTTTATGGTTCAAAGTGCCGATGCACACGACAAACCAAAAGGTTGGCATATCGATTACATCACACCTGGGCAAATGACAATTCCTCAAACCAATTTCAAATTGGGTTACTTTTTTACGGATAAATACAGTGTTTCCATTGGAGTGGATCATATGAAATACGTAATGACCCAAAACCAAACTGCCAACGTAACTGGTTTAATTAATTTACCTACAGATCAACCTGGATCTTATTACAACGGTGGTTATGCAAATACACCCATAGATATGTCTCAAAATGGCGCTCAGGAAGGTGGTTTTGAGGAAGGTACAACTCAGGAAGGCATTCCTGCTTTTCTAATGTTCGAACATACCGATGGTTTAAATTATGTTTATACTGAAATAGCAAGACAAGATGATATTTCAAGTTGGTTTGGAATAAAAAACACCGATAAATTTCAAGTAAACATCAACGAAGGTTTTGGTTTTGGTTTATTATATCCAAAAACCAATACAACCCTTATGGGCAAAGAAAGATACGATGAGTTTCACGTATCAGGATATGGAACATCGGTTAAGGCGGGAATTAACCTGACTATTTTCAAATATTTCACCATCGAAGGAGTGCTAAAAGGGGGCTACATCAATATGCCCGACATTCGAACAACCAAAAGTACAGCTGACAGTGCTTCTCAGGAATTCTTTTTTGCCGAAACTATTATTGCTTTTGGAGGAATTTATAGAATTTAATGCAACGTATCCCTTTATAAAAAATCTCCTTTTAGGAGATTTTTTCATTTATACAAACTTAAAGCTTCTTGAATTACATCGACTAGAATCTCGTTGTTGATATTTTCTAAACTATAATAACGGAGCGATTTTACCGTATTTCGTTTTTCATCAACAAGATATTCTTGGTTTCGTTTCAATTGAAAACCTCTGGCAAAACCCGCATCAACAAACCCTTTTTTGTGATTAGGAGCCAGATAGCAAAACGGTTTTTTACGAAAGTAAAAATAAGGAACTCCCCATTTGAACAACAACTCTAGCTCAGGAATTTCTCTTTCGAAAACAGAAATCAAATGCAGTAGTATCGATTGGTACTTTTCGGGCTGTCTAAAGATATATTCGTCAGTAATTCTCATTTTGTAAAAATAACCAAAAAAAATGATGATTTTTCTTTACTTTAGTAGAATAAATAAATGTTGTATTAATTGCGCTAATCAAGATTAATTTGAGAGGATTGGGGCTATTGTGTACGTCTATAAACGAGTTAGTAAGCATGAATTAAAACACTTTCAATGAAGAAATTTTATTACTTATTGGCGTTTATATTGCTGTCTTTTTTTTCTTGCAAGCAACAAAAAAAGTTTAATCAAATTCAATGGAAAACTCGTGATGATATAGTTTATAATCATAGAGAACAAATGATTCAAGATATTCAAACAAATTATTTAAAAAAGGGAATGAAACTAAGTGAAGTGGAAAAATTACTTGGAGAAATTGATTTATCCGATGAGGCAGATTCAATACAACTTCAATATGAGATTTTCGTAGATTATGGTTTTGATATTGATCCCTTTGAAACTAAAACTTTCGTTATAAATTTTAAAACAGATTCAACTTTAATTAATAGTTACATATATCATTGGAAAAAATAATGCCAACTGCTTAAAGCGGTTTGTATTAATTGCGAGGCTTGGGATTATTAGAAAAGTACGCTGCTGGATTAAAGTTTTGTTTATATTTTTATGTTCTGTCTTCAAAGTCGCCAATGAATGCAAGCCACAAGATGTTGAAAAAGCATTTAATCTAAACTGCTTTTTAAATTTCCTAGTCAAAAACACTACCGACAATACTAATCCAAAAACACAAAATCACTCATCGTAAAATCCAAAACATCTGATTTTACAGCGGTTCGAATGATTTCGTCAATGCCTTTTTCGAGCAATAATGGTGTAGTGTATTTTCGGCTGGTGGCAATTACGGTTTGGTCGAGCATCATTTTAAAAAAGTATTTTCCGTTAGCTGCTCTGGCTTTCACGTAAGTGTATTTTTCGATGTTGGCCTTTATTTCTTCTATACTTTCTTCACAATCCATTTTGAGTTCTAATGACGGACTCGTGAAAATGGTTTTCCCTTTCCGAGAAGTAAATACAAATTTATAACGATCATCAAATCGTTTGCTGATAACAAAGGTTCCCATAAATTAGAATTTATTTTTCAAATTCTCTTTCACTTCATCGAACCATTCGTTGCGTAGAATACTCAAAATAATACTGTCTCTTCGGACTTCACTACCAAAAGTGGGCATATGATTTCTCAAAACGCCCTCGACTTTACAACCTATGCTTTTCATCGCGGCAATGCTACGTTGATTATTGTTGTCGGCACGGAATTCTACACGTTCCATTCCAAGAGTTTTGAAAGCAAATTGCAAAAGCAAAAATTTACAATGTTTGTTCAACCCTGTTCCTCGAAAATCTTTTCCATACCAAGTATAACCCAATTGAAGCGTTTTGAAGGGTAAATTAATGTCGTAAAAACGAGTACTTCCGGCATATTTTCCTGATTTTTTGTCGAAAACAATGAATGGGAATTCTGTTTGGCTTTCTTTCGCTTTTAAGGCTAATTGAATATAATGAATAAGATTTTCCTTTCCGTTGGCTCGAACCAATGAATATTCCCAAGTTTCGGGTTCGTTGATGGAGATTTCCAATAAGTTTTCTACATCAGATTCCTGCAAAGGTCGAAGCAAAACAAAGTCGTCTTCGAGGATAGTGTTTTGTGGAAAATTGGAAATTATTGACATAGGAGTTTTATTGAATTGGTCACGGATGACACAGATTAAACGGATTTAGACGGATTTTTTTTATAATTATAAAGAAGAAAAACTACTCATTAAATTCATCGTAACGCACTGGAATTTGTGGGTCGTAGAGTGGACATTTGAATTCTTCCAAAGTGTCGGCGAGCAAATTCATAGTTTTGCCTTCGGTTCCATAACAATCAATTTGGATGCTTTGTGGCGTTGTTTTGATGTGGAAAGCTCCTTTTCCTTTGGTGTTTTTCCAACTGTTTTCATCTACTTTTTCCCAAGTTGAAAACACTGAATTTATACGATTTAGGATTATTTGCACAGGAAGTGTTTCGAGTCCTTCAACTTCTTGTTGTTCGACCAAAGCTTCGTAAACCAAATGATGGTTAAGGTAAATTCCGTCTTGATATTGCCAAAAAAGGAGTTCGTACATAATTTTATTTTTTTGCCACAGATTGCACAGATTAACACAGATTTTTTAATAATTCTAAAATTTCACGATTGTTTAGCCCCGATAGCAGTGTAAATCCTTTTCTTTTTTTCTTTAAAA
>Ga0075152_10002763_pt1 | contig 12416 bp, 15 predicted proteins | sample JI61114C2DNA_FD_70964 | JGI IMG/M metagenome (GOLD analysis project Ga0075152, IMG submission 70964) | Wastewater effluent complex algal communities from Wisconsin, to seasonally profile nutrient transformation and Carbon sequestration -... | ecosystem: Engineered > WWTP > Effluent > Algae...
AAGAGCCGCAGCCTTGCCAAGCAGAAGAAGGAGAAGTAACATTTCCATTCAGTTAACAACTAAATCATGGAATTTCAGCTACAGACGGAGCGATAGATCAAGTAGATGGAGGAGTGCACCTTCCAACCCAAGACAAATAGGAACCAGCCTTTAGCTCCTTAAGTTGGAAAGAGACGCTGCTAAATTCTTTACAAAATGGGGAAGACGAGCCGATCGAAAGAGAAGAAATAGCGGAGGCAGGATGAAGTTGAACTGTAGAGAGAACCCACAGCATTCACCTTCAAACCGGAAATCTCCGGACCAAGCCGAAGTTTGTAACGCAAGAAACCAGTGATGGGATAGACAAAACAGATCGACAGAATGATAAAGGCTCGGGTGGAGAAATAAGTGAAAGAGAAAGCAATCTATAAGGGGATCCCATACAACCAACGTTGCTTCGACAAGCTGCGCAGGGAAATCAGTACGAAGTATCTGCGGTAACTGCAGACCAACAAATCGTCCAAATAATTGCAACGTACTTTCAACAAGAAGAAAGGGTTGTAGAGCAATCGCGAACCCATGCGAGAGTAGCCTCAAGCTCATGTCCAATCTCAACAGCACACTTCTTCAGTGGAAAGTTCAGTGCAGAGCGAACGGCAATTTGAGGAGCCAAACCAAACGCCGAGGCGAGAGATATTCACATTCGAGGTGTACTTATAAGAGGATACCTGCTTCGACCGCATTACTATGTACTAGGGAGATGACCCCTCAACAGTTGCCCACTAGTTCATTCTTAAACATAGTACCCGCGCTTTCCTAACCTAGATCTCAAGCAGTAGCTCGAGGCAAAGCTCACTTGCACACTACGAAGCCACCTCACACGCCTTACCACCGGCAGGGAATCACCCGATCTGTGCAAGATTGAAGAAGAGAGCGTGGAGTACTCGCTTTAAATTTGAGTGTGATGCTTTCTTTGGCATTAATTATTGTCAATTGATAGATGGACAAAAAGTTGGACAAGAAGGAAGCGGACGAGATCGTGCTCAACCGTCTCAAGAAGGAGAGAAAGGAATGGCGAACCAACCACCCCTTTGGTTTCGTGGCCAAGCCGCAGGAGAATGCCGATGGTAGCACCAATATGCTTAAGTGGATCTGCGAAATTCCAGGACCAGCCGGCACACCTTGGGAGGGTGGCACCTACACCCTTCACATGGACTTTACTCATGACTATCCCATTAGGTAAGCTAGTTGGCTACTCAGACCCCCAAAGTGCGTGTTCAAGCCAATTCTTCCGCATCCAAACGTGTACCCTTCAGGGACTGTTTGTCTGTCCATCCTCAACGACGTAATGATTATCAGCGATTCAGGAAGAGGACTGGAAGCCCTCCATCACGATCAAGCAAATCCTACTGGGCATTCAGAAGCTGATACATGACGAACCCAACTTAGAGAGCCCTGCCCAATTGGAGCCGCTGAATCTCTACAAGACAAACCGAGAGGAGTACCGCAAAAAGGTGCGAGAGTTCGCTCTCAGCCAAAAGAAGAAGAGCTGATCTAAATATCGCCACTGTGAGATGTTATATATAATGCTGGCAACCCTCCCAAACAAAAAGCCTGATGGGATAGTAGCTTAGAAAATCAGTTGCTAAGCGGTACCGCCACTACAAATGGTGATAAACCAGGAGCAGTTGGCGTCTATAGCGATCCGCATTAGTCTACATGGTTAGGATATGAGATTTTCACTCTCGTGAACCGGGTTCGATCCCCGGATGCGGAATTTTTTTGCGCCATAAATATGGATATGACTCATTTATTCAAAGAACAGTGAGGCAATATCACCCTTCAGTCAGCTTGATGATGTGGTCTGTGAACTGGTTGCGATATAGCCAGTCGAAGAAGATCATAGTGAGACGTATCATTAGTTCACGCTCCACAGAAAATTCCTCTAAATACTGTTCTCTCTTTTCGTCGACGAGCGGGCTTGCGACATTCATAATATCGCTTGCGTTATGCAGTTGGCAAAACTCCTTTCCTTCCATATCTTCCAGTGAAGTGCGGAGTAGCCAGAGGAAGCCTTCAACGATCCTACGTGATGACTACGGCAAAGGAGCACTTTCTCGTTTATACCTTGCGAAGATTCCAAGACAGTTTCCCGTATCGTTTGTACTTTCAGTGAAGGCCGGGCAACGCTCAACTACTTGCCCTTCCAGAGCATTTCTCAGCTTCTCCACGATTGGCTACTCGACGCTCTGCGATTCCTCTTAATCTATGTTCTGAATGAGTCCTACAAGTACTACTGAGTTGCCGCGTGGCCTCCCTCTCTTGACATTTTAGTTCTTCGGCTTGATTAGAGGGCCAGGCGCCTACATTGCTTCAGATGTTACCTTCCCGTTGTGTTTTTGCTTGACGTGCGTGAACAGTGCGGGATAGCTAAGGTAGCTTTTTCCACATGGGCACTTGAAATCGCGGTTGTTGGGATCATTACGTGCGCGACGCTTCTTCAAAGGGTCCTCGCTGTCCTCCTGTAGTGCCATTAAGCTTATATTTATCCGAAAGATAGCGGCTGCAAACAGCAATGGATACCGCTCAAACTATCAATGAAATTCTGCAGTAGTCGTCGTAGATTGACACGCTGACGGAACACTTCATACAGCCTGGCACCAATTGAAATACACTGGAACCAAATACCAATGCAAGTAGCACTCTCAAACGCGTTAGCTGGCGGCTTGCCTGACGCTGAGGAATAAAAAATAACTCGGCTCTCGCTAAACGTAATGGAATACTACTCCGGTTTCCTTGTGCCTGTCAAGGTCACACCTTCCAGCCAGCAACGTCCATTTAAGTAGGCCCGTCGCACTAAAAGAAGCCTTCAGAAGGAGCTGGGGAGTTTGGAACAGCGATTACGCTCGATCGAAGGAAAGCTAATGTTGAACCGTGATCGATGCGAATCAGTGAGCAACCGGCCGACAAGCCAACCGAAAGAGCGTCCAGCCCGCGTGGAGTATCGCATCATAGAAAATGAATATCGTGACTACAATACTGCGGCCGAGAACAAGAAACTCCGTGAGGAAAACAAGCTGCTAAACTAATACTTTGAGGTTTTTTCGAGAAAATATCGGCTGAACCGCAATGAGCTGGAACTGCTGCGCTAAGAGAACGAGAAGTTAAAGCAGCAACTCGACCAAAACGGCATTCAACGCTACAGAGAGTACCACGATGAGCCGGAAGATGCCCATACAGTAAGGCCTGCTACCGTGCACAAATACAACTACGAAAGACCACCATATTAACAGCGTTCGGAGTTCACTGGAGAGCCCGTCAAGAGAATTATAAAAACACACTTCAAACAGAGCGAAGCCCCTACCAAAAACCAAGACGACAGCTCTATGATGGACTTCCCCAAGACTGAACGTTAAGCACTCAAGACTGCACGCAGTGGGGTGTTGTGACCGCTATCTTCCAGTTACTGTTGGAGTAGGTAGTATCACTCGTCATAACACAATCTTTTGGTCAACCGAAGGTACAGACCAGTGAAATCCTTGGTAATTTCGCTGCGGCAGACCTCCAGTCCTTTTTGTTGGTTGTCCTGGTAATGCTATTGCAGCTCATCGATCAGTTACTTAGCGCTATTGCAGTGCCTCATCACCGATCGGCCCTTTATCAGGAGGTTGATTAGCACCGTCAGGAAGAGTTGTTACCCTTCGAGAAGGAACTTCAGTACAAACTATCTTGCAGCATCCCTATGGACGATATTGGTCAGTAAGCTCCTAAAGCACTCCTCGACCAGCTGTAGATGGTTGATATTCCTCGCCAGCAGCTCTTCAGCGAGTTCCCGTTGGTCCCTTTCCAAGCAGCCAAGGAAGATATTGCCGAGCTTGTTGCATTCTGCATTACTACGCACTGTACTGGATGCGAGCACTGGGGTGTAACAACTGGTGACTTCAAGCTGTGCTGCCAAGTAAGGTAGCAGCCACTCCTCGAAGCATCTCGACAGAAAATGATTCAAACCGCAGCTTCTTGTCGACATTGGCGAATACTTCCTGCGCATCTCGACTACCACGGGAATTACCGCAAGTGGGTCGTGTAAGTGCTTTAGGAATAGAGCGCCCAGTTGCAGCTGCTCCTCGCTGTGGTTGGGAAGTGTCACGGAAGTGCGAAAGCGTGTACCGTGCCCACCGTTCTTTGAGCTGGTGTTCAGCAACCTTGAGAGTTTGAGTAGGTTATGAGTGGCTGGTTAGGGGAGGCTCTGTCTGGGCTCTCTCGGGGTTTTCAGCTGTTTCTATGGTGAGGTGCCCTCCATAAGGTGATCGTTGGAGATGAGTATAATCATATAGTCAATCAGGCGCCTACATGCATACGATAACTGTGTGCCAATCGGTTGAGCCTCTGATCCTTCGGTCGTTGTTTGAACATCCGCTGGTCGATTAGGCTGATACGCTTGTGTTCCATCCGGTTGGTGGACTATAATGGTAAGCACGGCTAAGTCTGAAGTCGCTCGAATCTAGAAGGACGATTGGCCAACTTCTCGAGGCATGCGAATGCGTTGCTCTCCTATGGGTTGAGGACCTTTGGCTTGCTGAAGTAGCGAATCTTGAGATCGCTGAATAACATGTGAACAGTACCGGAACTTATCGCGGAAGCAGTCCAATTGCCTATAATCCACTATCTTGACCCTCTGTCCAGTATACTATTTGCGGTAGCTGGAGCCATCCACGAAAGGCGACGGGCCGAGCTATCTCAGGTTATCTCCGCTGATGTGATTGGCCTTTTGGTTCATCGGTGGATACTTTTGGTAGCTCAGTTGGTAACTGCTGTTGGGCAGTGGTCGTTCGTTCCTTTCGTATGAAGGATGCTTAAACCGATACTTTTCGTAGTCCTTTTCCCCTGGGACGGCATAGGCAGCCTACGATAGCTCAGAATTTTACCTTGCTAACCGTGGTTATTGGGAACTTTGATAAAAGCGGCTTGCTGTTTGCTAGACTGTCTAGCTTTCTCGGTGATCGGTTCAATGATACTTGCGTAGATCTCCCTCTCATTTTTTCAAGGGGACTGCACATGGCTTTGTAAGAGGTGCTACGTTGCGAGTACATCGCGAAGTACTGCTTCATCATTTCCAGTTCCGTCATGTTTTCGGCAAGGATCTTGTCGAGGAGTGTGATCTTGGAGTCAAGTTATCTCCACCTTTCGAAGGTCCCCGATTGTGTGGCAGCTTCAATATCTTTTCGACTGCGAATCGCTTCCAGAATGCGAGCTAGTGAATTATCTAGCCTTCGAATGCGGGATTGCAGCTTAGCCCTATCAAAGTCACTAAGGTGCTTGCTGGCGAGTTTCTTCTTATTGCTTTCCAATAATGCCCTCATCTTTGCATCGAGCAAGGTGTCCAATCGCTTCTCTAATTCCAGCAAACTCAGGTGCTGCAACAACTACTCCTCCTTATCGATATGTCCAAACGACCGTTGGCTCAGGTTAGCCGACTCACCGATTGAAAAATGCTTTAATGCACGGCTCTGCATGGCCGTGAAGCTACTTTTGACCGATTTCTGAGAGGCGATCGAACGGTGAGACTTCTCACTTCTAGCATCATCCTCAAAGTGATGTCGCACCTTGTCCAAGAGTGACTTTGGTTCTGGCTGAGGTTCACTTGGTTCGGTGCGTAGTGCTAATTGCGGTTCTTCGAGATTTTGAAGGGTGTTGCTGCCCCTAAGCTTGTGAAGCACTCGACTATTACGGAAAGGTTCTCGTGACTTCCTACCGGCGAGTGTGCTGCTGCCAAAGGAACTTAGACTTATGTAACTCATCGAATAAAAATAAATTTAAGTGTGTCAGGTAGGATTGAACACTCCACCACCAAAGCTTGGCGCTGATGATAAGATCGCTTCCACTACCGATTCCAGCTCAGACCCACCGTCACTGTTTAATAGTCCATTGCTCAAGTCTTTCGAAGAATGGCTTACTGAGAAATCGAAGTCGTAAAATTGAATTTAGGAATGTCAAGGTTCATCGACTACAACCTGGAACCTGAAGGGATTTTGACGGTGCCAATTGTCGAGATCGTTAAGGGTTTTGATCGGACACGTAATAGGCTCGAAGGTGAGGAACTCAGCAGAATCATGGAGAAATTCAGCTCACAGGAGAAGAACCTACTGAACTCTACCAACGGTAGAAATATGATGGTGAGGTGTGGTGCCCTCAAGAAAAAACTCTACCGCTACGCCAGGTGCGAGTTCATACCTATTCAGCTCTTCGTAGTCACTTGTGGAGAAAGCCATGCAAAACCAGCCAGAACAACTGATGCGTGACATTACCCATCGTATTGTGCTCCAGAAGAAGTATCACCGTCCCCTGCGGAAGCGACAGAACTTCGTCCAGGACATCATCGAAACCGAACTATTCAAGAATACACACAAAGAAAAGAAGGAAAGAAAGGCAGACCAATAACGCAATAAGTAGACCCTGAGACTGCTGGCTCGAGAACTTCAAAAGCGATTGCAGACATAGCCAGCCACTGCTAGCAGCAGGCTGTGACGGTGGTAGTGCTTGTGGTGCCGTCCTCGTTCTATTTGTGCCTTAGCAGTTATATTAGTAGTTATGGGTTGTGAACAGTCTGAACCTACTGAACCATACTACCCGCAATCATTCCATCGCAAGCCGGTGCTCTTCTTTGCATTAGGTGGTCCAGGAAGTGGGAAAGCATCGTACCAAACTGCCACTATTGTAGTTACTGTGAAAGATTGGTTGCTGACTACCGCCTGAAGTACCTCTCTGTCAAGGATCTCGTACAATTTGAGGCGGGGCGACACACAGCCTACAGTCGCTAAATCAAGGAATGTATAAACAAAGGTACTTGATGAGGGATATCCAGGGAACCTTATTCCCAGCGAGACTATCACCAGACTCATAAAGAAAGCGATAGCCCATTACGGACCAAGGGCATTTCTTATAGATGGCTTTCCTCGGAATCTGGAGAACACCCAGTCGTTCGAGCTGCTTCTGGCTAAGGAAGTGCATTTGCTGGCTGTTGTGTACTTCGACTGCTCGGAAACTAGGATGTATGAGAAAATTCTGAAGGACGGTGGGGAAAGCATTTCGGAGGAGAAGATAAGAGGGTTAATGCAACTCTATGAGACTGAGGTGCTGCCAGTGGTGCGACACTTTGCACTGAAGGATGTGCTGATAAGGATAAACACTGAACTGCATCAGTAGTTCGATAAGAATTATGAAGAGGTGCGAACGGCTCTGAAGTTATTCGGTGTGAAGCCAGCTGAGAAGACCAAAGTTTTGTTTGCGACTGGCAAACTGACTAACCGTAGCAAACTGCTAAGGTCATTCTGCAGTCGCTATGGGATGTACAGGGTTTGCCTACCGTCTATCCTTCGTTTCTTACAGAACACCGAAGCAGAAAAATAGTCGGATTTGGTACAGCACTGCCTGAAATAGGGCAGAAGTGTACCTGCGTAAGTCACTCTCAAACTGGTATGGAGGGAGATAGAACGCCGCAATTATCTAGGATCATTTTTAGTGGAGGGTTTTCCAACAACTGTGGAAGAAATTGGATTGTGGAAGGAAAGAATGCTTGATGTCGTTGATATCCGTGGAATTATTTACTTTACGACCGGAACAGATATTCCACAGGAAAGGGAGCTTAGAACCAAACTCATGACATTTGAGGCTCCTTTTTACTACATCAACTCATAGCTCAATGACGAAAAGGCAGCTGGCGACCTGATCCAAAAGTTCCAGGAGGATCCATGCAATGTGCCAGTTATACGGAAATCTCGTAGTCCAAAGATTATGATGGTGGTGGGTGCTCCTGGCACTGGCAAGGGATCTCAGTGCTAGCGACTCCGCAAAGACTTTGGCTTCGATTACATCTCCACTGCGGAACTTCTAAAAACCGAAATTAGCGAGCGTCGGATCTACTCCGAGCTAATTGAATAGCACATCTCAGCAGGTAGGCCATAGGCTAAAACAGGCAGACTGGTTCCCAGTGAGATCCTCGTGCGACTCGTCAAGCGCTATGTGTTCGAGAATAGAGTAGGAGGTCGTACCCCTTTGATCCTCGACGGCTTTCCACGTAACCTTGCCAATATGCAATGCTGGTAAGACGAGGTCGGCGATGAAATATAACTGACCAACATCCTGCACTTCCACTGCAGTCAGCGAATAATGGAAGAGAGGTTGATCAACACAAAGAATAGCCGCAACCTAAAGGAGACTCCTCAGATCATCGTGAAGCGATTCCACCAGTATCAAAAAGAAACACAACCAGTGCTTGACGAGTATCGGTAGATCGCGCTTACTGTGGACAGCTAGTCTACCGTTGAGGAAGTCTCCCATCACTTACGAGAAGTTATGCAAGCCAAGGGCTACCGGCTGCTGCTTCCAGCCTGATATTAATTTTAGGGTGTTCCCATTTGAAATTCCATTCATAATTTCTGAAATTGGAAGTGGCATGAGAACATACCATGAGGCCAAGGCGACGAGAGGTTGTTCGCCGAAGCACCAGTAGCACAAGACGATGACTTCACCAAGCTATTACCACTCAAATCTCGTGGACAACCTGGAGCAGCGCAGGGTGCGGAATAGAACGGTGCTGGGATAGACCATGACTACTGCGATGGGCACGCTTCACGAAAGTATCGAACCACATGCAATCAAAGGAGTGTTTCTCGCGAGGGTTGGAGTTCAGAGTAAGGAGAAGGATCCTTTCTATCGTCCAGTGAAAAACCCACAGACAAAAGTCCAGTATTGTATGCCGATGGAGAAAGAAAACATCCGTGCCAACGAGAAACGTTCGTACGAACTACCTCGTAACCATAGCACATACTTACCTCAGAATTTCAACCCCGAGTTTGAGCAGCTTCGAACACGGCCGACCCACATACTGTCACCATCTCCGACAGTCACTCGGTTAATCGATAAGAACCAAACACAGCACGAATGTCGCAATCCCCCACGCGAGACTGTCGAGTACATTCAAGGATTACAGAACTACATCCGATACTTGGAAAGAATCGTGGAAAGACAGAACTCAGCCAATGCGATCCTTGAAAGAAGATCCCAACAGCAGTCCGAAGACCTTTGCAGGTTACAGAACTAAATCCAGCGACTGCAGGACAAGCTCGTCAAGCTAGAACATAGCTACCTTACGCAGCAAATAGACCACCAGCAGGCCCATCACAGCTACGAGTCCTAGTAGATCATAGGCGGCAATCTGGTTGTCTCTGAGGAGTTCATACAGGAGTAGCCAATCCAAAAGCTTCAGTAGCCCCACGATTATGCCAGCCCACTATTGAAGTACGGCGTACCTCCCTTAAACCTTTCACAGTCCCCAAACAAGTACAACTGACCTGATGCTGTCTGCAGTTAAGTTTGTTCGTATCAATCAGTCCAATTTCTGTGAGCTTGAGCTTATAGAGGGTTCCTTCGAGGACACTATCTACGGGTCGTTTTGCTTGATCCGGTTGATGCGTTAGTGGATGGTCGGATGGCTGTGTCGAAACCAGCTGTAAACGGGGTCGGGTGTCATGCTGGTAGCACTCTCCCGGAAGAGTTTTCTCAGACCACGGAATAGATCCTTCCCCAGACCCTGAGAACAAGCGAAGTCGTCGGCTTGAAATTCCAAGTACCTTGACAAGATGAGATGCAGCAATTCGAAGACGGAACTGATGGGATCGAACAGCGAAAAGAACATTGCGGTTCCAATGAAGGTCTGCATATTACGAGAATGGTACCGATTTTTCGCGGAAGCCGAAGCTAACATATACATCGTCATGGTTGCGAAAGAAGCTGAAGATGTAGAAGATGCAGTGAACCCGAAAAATGTACAGGCATAGCTTGTAGAGGAGGTGCTGGTGTTTCCAGTGACCGAGTTCATGACCTACCACTGACACCACTTCTTTCTGGTCCAGCCTTGAGACGAGGGTATCGTATAGCACGATTCGACGGTTGCTGCCGAAACCGTAGAAGTAGGCATTGCTATGAGCACTTCTCAAACTACCGTTCATCATGTAGATGTTGCGCAGTGGGAAACCGACCTTCTCGGCTAACACACGAATTTCCTCACGGAGGCTATTCGACGACTCGAGCTCCTGGAAGTCATTGAACAGCGGGGCAATGAAATTCGGATAGACCCATGTAAGCAGCAGTGTCACCAGAATAACAAAGAACTCAACAAGCCAGTAGAAGTACTCACCACCTGCATCGACTACCTCGAGATAGCCGTAGAGAATGGGCGGTACAATGATGAGCATAAGTGCAGCCTCCACCACCAAGTCGTAGACGAACAGCTGGAAGGTCTTATTTGTGTAGTCGTACTTCTTCTCGATCACAAAGGTCTGGTAGAGAGAAATCGGGACCTAGAAGCACTTGGTTTTGAGATTCTCTACAATCACGAAGCACAGTCCCCGCTGAAATTCGCTTTAGCGGTCGATGAAGAAGAAGATATCGGGGACGCTGTCCCATACCAGTGGCAGGATGTTGCAGAGAATCAGCAAGCAGTCTAGGGCTATCTTCAGCGACAGCACGTACATCTCGAAGGCTAGCTTGTCGAAGGAGTAACTCTGGCTCCGCGTGAACTGTTCTTGGGAGATGCGTAGACGTGCCACCTCAGGCGGCAACCGTTTGACTGTGTAGCGCTGCAGCTGCCGGAAGTTAATGTACTGCTAGAAGGCGTACTTGAGCAGAATGAGGACTACAGTTGCGTTAGAAAGTACCCACGACGAGTGCCTTGTAGGAGAAGACGTTCTAGTAACTGGCAGCAGCGATTGGAAAGATCATCAGTCGGGTATAACGTTTTAGGGAAAGGCTGGCGAGGAAAGCGCTTTTATATCCAGTTTAAGAAGTCATGAGGGATTCGTTTGGGGTGGCCGAGAGCTACGAGTTTGCTGGTGGAAGTGATTCGGAGGACATACTGCATGCACTAACCAAGCTAGCCCCCGACTGTAGCGGGTGTCCAGGCAAGAGATTGTACATATGTGTATAGGCCTGCTGCACAGGAGCAGAACCATTCTGCCTACAGTGCGATGACGAGCTGCATTTCCTACATCGTAAAAATGAGCTACGGATGCTGTTCGTCGAACGCAAGACCATCCCGACTTTCAGCCAGAATAAGCGACAGCTATTCCGCGAATTGCAGGAGTACATCGAAGAGCGTATGAAGAAGGTCGAGGGGTGGGTGCTACAAAATCTGCAAGAGATCATGCATGATGAGCAGGCCATTCGTGAAAAGCAATAAAGACTGCGAAGCAGCCAGGCCTCTGTGGACTATGGAGTCAAACTCATCGCTAGTTGCGAGAAGCTGCTGATGAGCATCAAGCTGAGTGAGTGCCGTATGACAACAGACTGGCAACAAATTATGTATGCCCTGGTAGAGAGAGCAGTCGAGGGGAACCGCATTAATCAGTAAGACAAGCAACAATTCAATGAGGCCCTACTGAACATCGATTTGCATGAACAGAGGGTGGAAGACTCGATCCAAAAAGACTGCTTTCTCGAAGCACCAACCAGCTGGGAGGAACTCCCATTGGTACGAGTCGAAAATGTGTATTGGTTAAATGGGGACTTAACCGATTTGCTGAGACAATTCGAGAAGAAACCTAACCTCGAGGCATTGGTGCGGGAGACCCATATTGAAAGGTTCATTGGCAGAAATGACAAGCAATTATACTGGCAAACTACCGATAGCATCCACCGATCAAGAATCCTGCACAGCGGATACAGTAGCTGCCGAGGAAGCAGGCTGTTATTAGTCGGTGGAGAGGGAGTCACTCATGATATAGCACTGAAGAACACAGTCACCGAACTCTACTACGATCAGGAGAGAACTGAGCTTACTACTCTGCCTTCTCGGCTTAAATCCCTAACAGTATCCGGTGAGCTTAAAATGATTCCTCGCTTACCGGAATCACTTGAGCGTTTAAAACTTATGCTGACTGATGCGATTGCCCGTGAGAGCGGGTTGAGTTTTTCTACTTGGAATTGCCCACTTATCGAGAAGCTCTCGTGCCTCAGAAACCTAAAGTACCTAACAGTGAACTGTTGCCACTTGAGCAGTCGACAAATCAAGCAGGTTATCGAATATGCCCTAGGCAAGAGGCTAAGGATGCTTGTCCTTCTGACAATCGAAGTCGCACTCTGCGAGTATACTGTGCGCAAGGTGGAGAGTATATTCAGTCATGTGTACCCACAGTTAGAGCAGCACTACCTAAAGTATAAACGAAGGCTGCAGCAAGTGATGTTAATCCATCGCACTGCTTTTCGTAGTAACCGTCGGGTTTGTCAAGATCTTCTGCATTTCGCCAGCAGCAGAGACGACACTGAAGACTACTGATATATTTTTGTGCAGTTTCGATAGAACTTTTGGGAATGTTGAGATGGGTAGATGCAACGAAATGGAAGATGAGCTAATCCTCGGAACGCAGGGCTGGTTGCCTCAG
>Ga0075152_10002764_pt1 | contig 12415 bp, 11 predicted proteins | sample JI61114C2DNA_FD_70964 | JGI IMG/M metagenome (GOLD analysis project Ga0075152, IMG submission 70964) | Wastewater effluent complex algal communities from Wisconsin, to seasonally profile nutrient transformation and Carbon sequestration -... | ecosystem: Engineered > WWTP > Effluent > Algae...
TTCTTGCGGAAGGCGGCCGCCACATGCATGGCGCCGCTATCGTGCGTGATCGCGCTCTTCGCCTGTCTGATGAGCGAGGCGCTGCCCAGCAGGTCGTACTGACCTGTCGCGTCGAACACCCGCGCACCTGTCGCATCAGCGATCGCTCGCGCGACCGGTCGATCCTCCGGACCGCCAATGATGACTATGGGGCCTTCCACTTGCGAGGCCAGTTCGATGAGCTTGTGCTCCGGCAATCGCTTCGTGAAATGCGCCCCACCGATGCACAGCGCGACGTATCCGTTGCGATGGCTTTCCGGCAGTGTGGAGATCGGCACTTCGCGTTCCGGCGGAATGAAGAGATCCAGGCCTTCATCATCGTTCTTCACGCCGAGGTGCTCTACCGTGCTCATGTAGCGATCAACGATGTGGATGCGCGGCATCCGGTCGCGCTTCAGGTTCACCAGCATCCACTTCTCGATGTTCAACTTCGGGAAGCTGTGCGACGGAATACCCAACGCGCGCTTTACCTTCAAGGTGCGCAGGTTGTGGTGCAGGTCGATGATCTCGGTGAAGCCCTCCTTCTTCAGCGCCGGCAGTATTTCGCTCAGGTCTGCTTCGAGCGTGTGCACCTTGTCCACATAGGGCGAGTGCGCCACCAGATCGCGGAATTGCGCCTTGGTGAGGAAGTGGATCTCCGCTTCCGGCCGCTGCTTCTTCAGGCAACGCAGCACCGGCGAAGTGAGGATGATGTCGCCGATGGAAGAGAAACGGATGATGAGGATCTTCATAGGACGCGCAAAGGTGCGCGTTGACACGGCACGCACCCATGCCCTCTACTTTCGCGGTCCGATGTTCATCGATACCCACGCCCACCTGTACCACAAGCAGTTCGACAGCGACCGTGAAGAGATGCTGGCGCGTGCCGTGGATGCCGGGGTGAAGAAGCTCTTCCTGCCGAACATCGACCATGAGAGCATCGAGGGCATGCATGCGCTTTGCGACGCGCATCCGGACCTGTGCTTTCCGACGATGGGCTTGCACCCGAGCCACGTGACCGCCGACTTCATGAAAGACCTGGCGGAGGTTGAGCGTTTGTTGAGCGAAGGCCGCTACTACGCCGTGGGCGAGATCGGTATCGACCTGTATTGGGACAAGACCTTTCTCGCGCAACAGGAGGAAGCGTTCCGCTTGCAAGTGCGTTGGGCGAAGGAGCTAGCGCTGCCGATCATCATCCACTGCCGCGAGAGCTTCCATGAGGTCTTCAGCATCGTGGAGGACGAGAACGACAGCACGTTGCGCGGCGTGTTCCACTGCTTCACCGGCACACCGGAACAAGCGCGGATGGTCACTGAGCTCGGCGGCTTCAAACTCGGTATCGGTGGCGTGATCACCTTCCAGAAGAGTGGCCTTGCACAGACAATGAGGGAAGTCGGCGCGGAGCATTGCGTGCTCGAAACGGACGCGCCCTACTTGGCCCCTGTGCCCTATCGCGGCAAACGCAATGAGAGCGGCTATGTGCCCTTGGTCGCTCAGGCATTGGCCACCGCTACGGAACGTTCACTGGACGACATCGCCCGCATCACCACGGCCAACGCCGAACAACTCTTCGCGAAATGAGCGATCGTTCGAAGGTGCTCATCATCTACACCGGTGGCACCATCGGCATGATGACCGACCCACGCACGGGTGCCTTGCGCGCGATGGACCTGGTCCACTTGGAGGAACATGTGCCCGAATTGGAGCGGATGAACGTGCGGCTGGATGCAGTGTCCTTCGAACGGCCCATCGACAGCAGTGATATGCGACCGACGGACTGGGTGCGCATCGCACAGATCATCGGCAAGCACTACGCGGACCACGACGGCTTCGTCATTCTGCACGGCAGCGACACGATGGCCTACACCGCCAGCGCGCTCAGCTACCTGCTCGAAGGTTTGGGCAAGCCCGTGATCCTTACCGGATCGCAACTGCCCATCGGCACCATTCGCACGGACGGCAAGGAGAACCTGCTTACCGCGATCGAGATCGCCGCCGCGAAACAGAATGGTCGACCGCTAGTTGCTGAGGTAGCCGTCTACTTCGAGTACAGCCTGTATCGGGGCAATCGCACGGTGAAGGTGCATGCGGAGCGGTTCGAGGCGTTCCGCTCCCCGAATTGGCCCGTGCTCGCCGAAGCCGGGGTCCATATCCGCTACGACCACCAAGCCCTGCTGCCCTTGCGCGCCGGACCGCTCACGGTTCATGAGCTGCTCGATGACCACATCGGTGTGATCCGGCTCTTCCCCGGCATCCGCGCGGAATGGGTGGAACACGCGCTGGCCTCGCCGGGCTTACGGGCTGCGGTACTCACCACCTTCGGCAGTGGCAACGGTCCAACTGATGCGCCGTTCCTGGCCGCTTTGGGTGCCGCCCGTGCCCGGGATATCGTCCTGGTGAACGCCACCCAGTGCGTTGGAGGCCGCGTTGAGCAGGGCCGCTATGTCACCAGCAAAGCCTTCGTGGACATGGGCGTGGTGAGCGCCCACGATATGACGGTAGAAGCGGCGGTCACCAAGTTGATGTTCCTGTTCGGGCAGGGTCTTTCAGCCACCGCCGTGGCCGATCGGTTCGCGATTGACCTGTGCGGGGAAGTGAGCCTGCCTTCCGCGTAGGTCGCTTGCATACTTTCGCCGCCCATCCGGAGAGATGGCCGAGTGGTTTAAGGCGCACGCCTGGAAAGTGTGTGTACCTGAAAGGGTACCGGGGGTTCGAATCCCTCTCTCTCCGCCGATCAGCCCCGCGAAAGCGGGGCTTGTTGTTCATGGGAGCGGGTGAGCTTGCTCGCCGAAGCGGACATGAACAACGAGCCGATCCGCGTCGCGGATCGGGGCTGATCGAGGCCACCCCCTCCGGGAAAGCCCGCTTCGGGCAATCCCGCAAGCCCCGCCCCGCGCGGGGCTTTGTACTTTCGCGGCCCTTTCCCCATGCCCCGCATCGGCCCCATCGAACTCCCGGATTTCCCGCTCCTCCTCGCCCCCATGGAGGACGTGAGCGATCCGCCGTTCCGCGCGCTGTGCAAAAAGCACGGGGCCGATCTGATGTACACCGAGTTCATCAGCAGTGAAGGGTTGATCCGCAAGGCGGCCAAGGGCATGAAAAAGCTGGACATCTTCCCGGAGGAACGTCCAGTGGGCATCCAGCTGTTCGGCGGGAGCGAAGACGCGATGGAGGAAGCCGCACGCATCGCCGAGGCCGCGGGTCCCGAACTCATCGACATCAACTACGGCTGCCCGGTACACAAGGTGGTGAACAAGGGGGCCGGTGCTTGTCTCTTGCAGGACGTGGACAAGATGGTGCGCCTCACTGAAAAGGTGGTAAAGGCCGTGAAGCTCCCCGTCACCGTGAAAACGCGCTTGGGCTGGAGCGAGCAGACCAAGAACATCATGGAGGTGGCCGAACGCTTGCAGGATGTGGGTATCCAAGCCTTGAGCATCCACGGCCGCACGCGGGCGCAGCTCTACAAAGGACCAGCGGACTGGACCCTCATCGGCGAGGTGAAGAACAACCCCCGCATCCACATCCCCATCTTCGGGAACGGCGATATCGATTCACCGGAGAAGGCGAAAGAATACGGTGCGCGCTACGGTGTGGACGGCGTGATGATCGGCCGCGCCAGCATCGGGTACCCGTGGATCTTCAACGAGATCAAGCACTTCCTGGCGACCGGTCAGCACTTGCCCGCACCGACGTTGGATGACCGCGTGGATGCTGCGCGCGAGCACCTTGAACGCAGCATCGCGTGGAAGGGCGATTGGGAAGGCGTGGTGGAAATGCGCCGTCACTACACGAACTACTTCCGGGGCTTGCCCAACTTCAAGGAGCATCGCATGAAGCTGGTGACCGAGCGCGATCACCGGATCTTGATCGAGCTGCTGGAAGAGGTGCGCATCGCATTCGCGCTCGCAGCGTGATAGGAACACCGATCCACACGGATGGACACAGATGTCCTTTCGGTCCTGTGATGGCCATACCGGTGCTCAGACCCTGGTGGTCCGCAGATACCGCTGCCCCAGCCCACGCAAGGAGGCCGCAGTGGCCAATGTCCCGATGATCAGCACCGAGCAGAAGATCAGCAGGATATCCGTGCCCATCACTTTCACCGGGTAGCTTTCCACGACGGAGTTCTCGAGGCCTACCACTCCGGTCCATTGCTGGATCCCACAGATGAGCAGGCCCAGCAGAAGCCCCGCTATGGTGCCGACGCCCACGATGAGCATGCCCTCGGTGAAGAATACGCTGCGCACGAAGGACGTGGTGGCGCCCATGCCCGTGAGCGTGCGCATGTCCTGTTGCTTCTCGATCATCATCAGCGTGAGCGAGGCGATGATGTTGAACGCGCCTATGAGCACGATGAACGCCAGCACGGCGAACGTGAACCACTTCTCCGTGGCGTTCGTGCGGTACATCAACGCGTTCTTCGCGTAGCGCGATGTCGCTTTGAAGCCGGGCCCCGCGAGCGCGCCCACCCGCGTCGCCAGGTCTTCGATGCGCGTACCGGGGGCCGACCGGATCTCCAGCGCCGTGACCTCTCCGCCGTAGTGCAAAAGTGAATCCACCAAGGCGATCGGGGCGATGGCGTACTGCTGGTCGAATTCCATGTTGATGGAGAACGCTCCTGCTACGGCGACCTGTTCCTGCTCGAAGGCCTGGTCCTTGTAGCGCAACAATTTCCGCCCGCGCACCGGTGCGCTGATGGTGAGCGGGCGCATCACGCCATCGTCGGTCATCACCCCGAGCTGGTCCTTCAATGCCGCGCCCAGGATCACCAGGGGCCCGTTCGCGCTTTCGAGCTTCGCCTGGCCATCGTACATGCTCTGCGGTAGCGAGGCCATCTCCAGGTACCGCGGTTCCACGCCCTTCATGGTGGCCACCACCTGCTCATCGCCGCTCCGCAAAAGCACGTTCTCGTCGATGGTCCAACTGGCCATGCGCACATCCGGCAAGGCGAGGATCGCGTCCAACGGAAGGCTGTCGCGCGGGAAGGTCTTGCCCTCGGCCGCCGTGATGGTGACGTCCTGGTCGAACGGACTGTACAGCGTATCCACCAGTGCGCTGATGCCATTGAGCGTGCTGAGCACCACCACCATCGCGGCGGTGACCACGGCCACCACAACGATGCTGATCCCCGTGATCACGTTGATGGCGTTGCGCGATCGCTTGGCCAGCAGGTAGCGGCGGGCGAAGAGGAGCGGGAGTCGCACGGCCGTGGATCGTTCAGGCCTCGCCGTTCACGCTGAACTCCAGTATGCGCCCCGCGGTCAGGTCGAAGAGGGCCTGGAAGTAGCACGCTCCTCCGTCCTCCACTTCCACCCAGGTCTGCTGCCACGTCCCTCGGGCGGCAGCGGGCGAACAGAACGCGTTCAGGAAAACGATGCGGTGGCCCTCCCGGTCCCGCAGCACGCAGTACTGGCGGAAGTACTCGCCTGCCTCGATGTGCTCGCCGCCGCCACCGATGGCCAACTCCGTGTTCCACGAATCCACCTGCGGGATGAGCAGGCATTCGGCCTGTTCGATGTCCGCGTGCGTGAGCGGATATTCAGAAGCGCTCAGGCCCTCGCGCCAGGTGACCTGCTCCCCGGGGGGGAGGATCACCAGCCGCGACTTGTCCACGGGGCAGCCGCCGGGATCATGCGGAACCGAAGGCAACGGAACCGGAGCGAGGCCGAGAAGCGCTGCGAACAGGAGACCGCCGGAACTGAGCATGGACGAATGTACTCCCGTGATGCGGTCTACTTCCACGCCTTCACGATCAGGCCGGTGCCCGTGGGGTGATCCATGGATACATCCAGCCAGTTGAGCACGTAGGCGATGGGATAGGCGATGAGGTAGTAGAACGGCAGGATGATGAAGAACAGTTTGCTCGTGTTCAGCATCAACAGCGGCCACTTCATGCTCAACCGCCAGCTGATCTTGCCGGGGGTGCCATAGCTGTAGCGCGCCTCCACCTTGCTGAACCCGTTGCGCAGGCACTTCGCCTCCAGGTCCTTGATGTTGTAGCCGTCGCGCACATGCTCTTCGATGAACGAGCCTTCTTCGTCACCATGCACATCGCTGCCGCCCTGGTCGCTGGGTGTGCTGATGATGAGCATGCCGCCCGGCTTGAGCGAGGTGGAGTAGCAGCGCAGCGCGGCTTCGTCCTCCAGGATGTGCTCCATCACGTCCACGCATACCACCAGATCGAACGCGCCGGGGTTGGTGTACCTCGTAACGTCACCCACCTCGAACTGCACGTTCGGGCGGCCGATCGCCCGGAAGAAACCGTTGCAGTCCGCGACCTGTTCGTCCTTCACGTCGAGCGCCGTGATGCGCCAGTCGGTGTTGAAACCACTGAGCCAGTAAGTGTATTGCCCGTAGCCCGCACCGGCATCGTAGATGTGTACGCGGTGGTTGTCGGTTGTCGGTTGCCGGTTGTCGGGCATGACGGTGGCACCACGCACCTTCAGCATCTTCACCCATCCACGCAGCTCCTTGTGCACGTACCAGCTGCGCAGCAGCAGCAGATCCAACATGCGGTAGAACATCTTCCGCAGGAACGGCGACCGGTTGAAGACCGAACCGAGCTGGCGTTTGACGGGATCGTACTGCATCAGCCTTTCAACAATCGATCGATCTCCTCCTGCTTGTCCAACGAATCGTCCAGGTAGAAGACCAGCTCGGGGACCACGCGCACCTGTTTGCCGATCCGGTGGCCCAGCATGCCGCGCATGTGCTGGGCGTCCGAGCGCACTCGTTCCAGCACGGTGTTCTTGTCCTTCACCGGGAACAGGCTCACGTAAACGCGCGCGATGCCCAGATCGGGGCTGATCCGCACACCGGTCACGGTGATCAGACCGCCCGGCAGCAGGCGGCGGCCTTCCGTCTGCAGGATGGCGGCCATCTCTTTCTGCAAGAGGCTGTTCACCTTGTTCTGTCGCAGGCTGTCCATGGCTGAAAGGGGCGCGAAGATAGGCCGGGGTCGAACTCCCGGCAGGCGGTCATCTCAGAGGTCGACGCGCTTGAAATGCTTGGTATCGATCGTTCCCAGCCCTGCGACCTTCTCGGTATCCTTCGTCAATGCGGTGATGCTTCGGATCCAGGTCTTCACCCGTCGCGGCAGGATCCTGCGCGCGAACCGGCGGGCGTTGCTCGGCCGGTCGGGGTCATTCGCCGACAGGTTCAGGTCCTGTGACTTCCACGCGGCAACGTAGTCGCTCTGCTGGGGGGTCTGGAGGACGTCCACCACCTTGTTCTTCCGCGCGATAACGACGAGTGTTACGGGCACCGCGTTCACCAGTTCGGTCCGTTCGCGCAGGGTCTTGGGGTCGGCCACTTCGTACCACTCCGATGCGGACCGCACCAGCATGGTGCGTACCTCGAATCCGTTCTCCGCGCTGAACACCCGGTAGTACAGCTCGGGGCTGAACTGGTAGAACCCATGGCCCATCTGGTTGTTGGCCGGTGTGAGGCCGATGTAGTGGCCACCGACCGCCAGCATGTCCATACAGCTCTTGATCGCGTTGGGGAAGTGGAACACGTGCTCGATGGTTCCGCCATCCACCACGCAGGTGAAGCGCCCGTGCAAACTTGACGGTACGGGCAGGTTGAGGTCGTGGATGATGGTCGCCTTCTCATAGTCCGAGGCGTCCATGCTCTCGACCCGTTCCGATCCGAGCAACTCGAAAAAGCGTTCGGAGTACCCCTCGGACAAGTCCAGCCGTTCAAGCTGTTCGGACGTGCCGATACCCTGTGCGCGGGCCATGGCCCGCAGGTCCGCCGGCTTCATGAAAAGTTCCTGCCGACCCAAGGTGATGGTCCGCGAATAGTCCACGCCCAAGCGCTTCCTCGCGTGCAACAGCACTTGGCAAGAGGCGTTCAGGAATCCCATCAATGGGGGCAAGGTATCAACTCGCCAGCAGCGCTGCCCACGGGCGGTAGCCGCGCTGGGCTCCGGGGGGTACTTTCGCGGACCTTCCACACCGGTGCTTCGCACGAGGCCCCGGCGAACCACACATGCGCCAGTTCTTCAAGATCCTCCGCTTCGGCCAGCCGTACCGGCGCTATGCGGTGCTGAACGGCGTGTTCAACCTGTTGGCCACGGTATTCCACCTGGCCAGCATGCTCCTGCTGATCCCCTTCCTGCAGTTGCTCATGGGCCAGACCGAACTGGTGCATGTGCGGCCGGCGTTCGCCTGGACCAAGGACGCGCTCCAGCAGACCTTCCAGTACGGGTTGACGCACCTGATCGGAACGCAGGGGCAGTTGCCGGCGCTCGCCTGGATCTGCGGGGGAGTGGTCCTTCTCTTCCTGATGAAGAACGTCTTCCGCTATTTCGCCGTTGTCGCCATCTGCGTCTTCCGCAACCGCATCATCCATGATCTGCGCGCCCGCATCTATGACAAGATGCTGGAACTGCCCCTGCGCTACCACAGCGGCGAGCGCAAGGGCGATCTGCTGAGCGTGATCACCAACGATATGCAGGTGCTCGAGTACAGTGTGATGTACAGCATCGAAATGGTCTTCCGTGAGCCCATCGCCGTGATCCTCTTCATCGGTACGATGGTGACCTTGAGCGCGAAGCTCACGCTGATCTCGCTGCTGCTGCTGCCCATCAGCGGGATCATCATCGCGCGCGTGAGCAAGAGCTTGCGCAAACGCGGCACGCGGGTACAGGAGAAGAGCGCTGACCTGCTGGCGCGCGTGGAAGAAACCCTGGGCGGCATCCGTGTGGTGAAGGCCTTCAATGGCGAGGCGGACATGCGGCGCCGTTTCGAACGGGAGAACGAGCTCCTCACCCGGGCGAGTATTTCCTTGTTGCGCAGGCAGGACGTGGCTTCACCGCTGAGCGAAACGATGGGCGCGGCCGTGATGGCGTTGATGGCCTACATCGGCGGCTCGCTCGCCCTGGGCACGCCACCGGAACTCGCGGGTACCACCTTCATCGCCTACATCGCCATCTTCTCGCAGTTGCTCACCCCGATCAAGGGCTTCTCGCAAGGCTGGAGCGGTATCGTTCGTGGCAGTGCCAGCGCCCAGCGCGTGTTCGATCTGCTGGCCGTGGAGAATACCGTGAAGGAGAAGCCCGGAGCGCTCGCTCTGGACGCCCTGCGGGTCGCGGTCGAGTTCAAGGATGTCAGCTTCACCTACGACACACCTTCGCCGGGCTCCGGCACGCAAGGCGAGCGGAGGGTGCTGGACGGGATCAATCTCACCATCCCCAAGGGCAAGAGCGTCGCCTTGGTCGGTGCCAGCGGGGGCGGCAAGAGCACCATGGCCGGCCTGTTGCCGCGCTTCTTCGACGTTACGTCCGGCACCGTCCTCATCGATGGAACGGATATCCGTGACCTGCGCATCGGCGACCTGCGCGGGCTCATGGGCATCGTAACGCAGGACAGCATCCTCTTCAACGACACCATCGCGAGCAACATCGCCTTCGGAAGGCCGGGGACCAGCGAGGAGGACATCGCCCGGGCCGCCACTATAGCCAATGCCGACGGCTTCATCCGGCAACTGGAGAACGGCTACCGCACCAACATCGGCGATGGCGGCAATCGCTTGAGCGGTGGACAGAAGCAACGCATCGCCATCGCCCGCGCCGTGCTGAAGGATCCCGCGATACTGATATTGGACGAAGCTACCAGCGCGCTCGACACGGAGAGCGAACGCCTCGTGCAGGACGCCCTCTTCAAGCTGATGAAGGACCGAACCTCCCTGGTGATCGCCCACCGCTTGAGCACCATCCAGCATTGCGACGAGATCTGCGTGCTGCAGGAAGGGCGCATCGTGGAGCGCGGAACGCACGCCGCGCTGCTCGCCGCGAACGGTGCCTACGCGCGGCTCGTGGGCATGCAGGCGTTCGACTGAGCGGGTGACCTTATTCCAGCCCGATCGCGCGTGCCACCTCCGACTGGCAGAACAGGTAGTTGAAGTGCTTGCTCTTCGTGAGCGTGGAGACCTTTTCCGGCGGCCACGTCACATCATCGATATTGTAAAAAAGGTAGCCCATGCCGCGCACCTGCTCCTCCACGCGCACAGCCACGGCGTCGTTCAGGATCTCGATCAGCAACGTGGGCTTGTCGCGGCGGAGCAGCTCCGCGAACCCCGCGAGTACCTCCGGCTCGTGCGTTTCCACATCGATCTTCATCAGGTCGATCCGGGGAAGACCGAACTCCGCGGCGATGCCCGCCATCGTCCGTCCGGGTACCTGTACCGGGCTGACGCTCTTGCCCTCCACGATGTAGATGCGCTCCTTGTTCAGTGAAACACCGAGGACATGTTCGAGGTGCGGTGCGTCATACAGCGTCACTTCACCCTCACGGTCCGTCAGCGCGGCACGTACGGCGTGGATGCCGCCACCGTTCAACGCGATGTTCTCTTCCAGCTTCCGGAACACGCGCTCCACCGGCTCCACGGCGATGATGGTGGCGCCCGGCCGCACGGTTTTGGCGATCAGCGCGTACACCCCCGTGTTCGCGCCCACATCGATGATGGTGTCCGACCGTCGGCAGAGCCGCATCCACAGTTCGAGCGAGATCTTCTCCCAGCCCTCGATGCCGCGCCAGAACAGCTCGTTCTCGATCATGTACCCGTGGTGCCGGATCCTGAACGACCCGCTTTCCGGGACCGGCACGTTGATGGTGCCCTTGAAGTACAGATGCTGGTAGATCCGCTGCGGGATGGGGAACAGGCGCAAGACCCTGAAAATCGCCTGCTTGAACGGCAATGCGTCGTACAGGCGCTTGAGCAGCAGCTTCTTCCGGCTCATCGTTCGCTGCACAGACGGCCGCGGCGTTCAGGGGTTGTCTTGTTCCTTCGTTCCGGCGTCGAGGTATTCGTCCCCGAACAGCAGGTCGGTCTCGTACGGGAAGCGCGCCACATGGATCGCCTTCGCGCGCTCGTAGAGCAGCTTGCGCAGCGCGTCCACGTTGTCTTTCGTCACGGCGGAGATGAAGATGCACTCCTCATCGCCCATGCGGCCCATCCAGGTCTGCTTCAATTCCTCCAGGGTGAACTGGTCCGTCCGTTTCGGGGCCAGGTCATGCGGGTCGTGCTCTACGGGCCGGTATGCGTCGATCTTGTTGAAGATCACGATCGTGGGCTTGCCGCCGGCACCGATCTCCTGCAGCGTGTTCTTCACCGTGGCGTACTGCTCCTCGAAGCTGTGGTGGCTGATGTCCACAACGTGCAGCAGCAGGTCGGCTTCGCGCGTTTCGTCCAAGGTGCTCTTGAAGCTCTCGATCAGTTGCGTCGGCAGCTTGCGGATGAAGCCCACCGTGTCGCTCAGCAAGAAGGGCAGGTTGCCGACCACCACTTTGCGCACCGTGGTGTCCAGCGTGGCGAAGAGCTTGTTCTCGGCGAACACATCGCTCTTGCTCAAGAGGTTCATGAGTGTGCTCTTGCCCACGTTGGTGTAGCCTACCAGCGCCACGCGCACCAGCTTGCCCCGGTTGCCGCGCTGGGTGGCCATCTGCTTGTCGATGTCCTTCAGTTGCGCTTTCAACAGCGATATCCGGTCCCGCACCAAACGACGGTCGGTCTCGATCTCCTTCTCACCCGCGCCACCGCGTGTGCCGGTGCCGCCGCGCTGCCGCTCCAAGTGCGTCCACAGTTTCGTCAGGCGCGGGAGCATGTACTGGTACTGCGCCAATTCCACCTGCGTGCGCGCGTGGCTCGTTCGTGCGCGCCGGGCGAAGATGTCCAGGATCAAGCGCGGCCGATCGAGCACGGGCCTGCCGAGGTCCTTCTCGATGTTTCGTTGTTGCGCGGGGCTGAGCTCATCGTCGAAGATCACCATGTCCGCGTCGTGCTCTTCCATCCACGCCTTGATCTCCGCCAGCTTCCCGCTGCCCACATAGCTCCGGCCGTCCGGCTGGTGCAATTTCTGCGTGAATCGCTTGATCGAGCGGATCTCCGCCGTACTGGCCAAGAACTCCAGTTCGTCCAGGTACTCCGTCACCTGCTCGATGGATTGCCCGGGCTTGTCCCGGTCCGGGGCGGTGATCAAGCCCACGAGCACTGCGGTCTCGCCCTTCACACGGGTCTCTTTCACATCGATCATCGCGGGCGGCTTCTGCGTGGAAGAGGTCTGTATTCGTAGGGCCGTGGTTCCGACTGTACCCTTCGGGTCATTTCACCGACCGCAAGGTGAGCACATGATCGGCAACGGCCTCGATCTGTTTTTTCGAAAGCGTCGTGCCGTACGGCATCATCGCGCCCTTGCCGTTGGTCACCAAGGCGATGACCTCCTCATGGGAGATCGTGCTGGCCACCAGGTTCTTCGCCCCGCTCATGCCCAGGTCGCCTTTGCGGCCATGGCACATCGCACAGTTCGTGTTGTAGACCATCTCGCCCTCGGTGGGGGGCGGTCCTGTCGCTTCACCGGTGGATGCGCTCCCGCACGCCAGCAGGATGGTGGCCA
>Ga0075152_10002765_pt1 | contig 12413 bp, 11 predicted proteins | sample JI61114C2DNA_FD_70964 | JGI IMG/M metagenome (GOLD analysis project Ga0075152, IMG submission 70964) | Wastewater effluent complex algal communities from Wisconsin, to seasonally profile nutrient transformation and Carbon sequestration -... | ecosystem: Engineered > WWTP > Effluent > Algae...
CGAGGCCGGCGCTTGTCGCACGGTCGCGGCGCGGCGGTCGTCAGGGCGGGGCGGAGAGCCAGGCCTCGACCTCGGCGAGCGGCTGGGCCGCCGGGGGGCCGATGTCGCGGTAGATGTCGCGGGCGGACTCGGCGAGCTGCCAGGCGCGCGCGTGCTCGCCGGGGCTGGCGATGAGCGCGCGCGCGAGGTCGAAGCTCGCCGCGGCGCGCTCGTCGGGGCGCACGTCGGCGGTGGCGAGGATCTCGGCGGCTGCCTCGAGCAGCGGGCGGGCGGTCGCCGCGTCACCGCGGGCGAGCTCGGCGTGGGCGAGGGTGGCGAGGACCAGCGCCGTCGTCGGGTGCGTCGCGCCGACGGAGCTCTCCAGGATCGCGCGCGCACGCGCGAGGGATGCGACCGCCGCCGCGAGCTCGCCCTGCGCGGTGAGCAGGGCGCCGAGTCGGTGCAGCGACTCGGCCACGAGCGAGTGCCGGGGACCGAGCACGCGCTCGCGGATCGCCAGCGCGCGCTCGAGGTGGGTGCGGGCGAGCGCGGGGCGGCCGGCCAGGCGCTCGAGCTCGGCGAGGTTGAGCAGCACGTGGGAGACGTCGAGGCCGTCGGGGCCCTGGACGGCCTCGCGGATGGCCAGGGCGCGCAGGATGGGAGGGCGGGCCGCCTCGTGGTCGCCGGTGGCCATGAGCGCGGCGCCGATGTTGTTGAGCGAGCCGGCGACGCGGGTGTGGTCGGGTCCGAGCTGGCGTTCGCGGAGGGCGAGGGCCTCGCGGTCGAGCTCGAGGGCGCGGTCCCAGGCGCCGATCGCCGCGTAGGAGGTCGCCTGCACGGTGAGCGAGCCGGCCGCGAAGACCTCGGGGTCGGGTCCGGCGCGGTAGAGGGCGAGGGCCTGGTCCTCGACGGCGATCGCCTCGCGGTGGCGTCCGAGGGCGCGCAGGAGCAGCGCGCGCTTGGAGTGCAGGCGGGCCATGCTCTCGGGGGGGAGCTGCTGGCGGGTGAAGAAGGCGGTCGCCCGGTCGAGGCCGCGGCTGGCCTCGGCGAGGCGCCCGAGCGAGGTGTCGACGGCGACGATGGCCATCCAGATCTCGGGGATCATGCGGTCGTGCTGGGCGACCTCGGCGATGGCGAGCGCGCGCTCCAGCGTGTCCTGGGCGGCCTGAACGTCGCCCATCTGATGTTCGATCGCGCCGCGGCGAAACAGGGCCTCGGAGAGCACGGGCCCGAAGCCGGTGGCCTCCGCCTGCTCGACGGCGAGGGCCGCGAGGTCGCGGGCCGGCGCGAGCTTGCCCTCGCTCTCGATCCCGAAGGCCTCGTCGAGCAAGATCCGCAGCTCGACGACCCGCTGGCGCAGGTGCCCGTCGAGCGGCAGGGGCGCGATGTGGCGGGCGGCCTCCGGGGTCGCGCAGGCCAGCCGCATGCTCTCGCGCAGCCGGCCCCGGGAGATGAACGAGAGGGCGGAGGCGTCCCCGCGGGCGGACATCTCGGTCAGCACCCGCATCTGCTCGCGGTTCTGCTGCAGGCACTCGAGGAGCATCGCGGCCTGCTGGCGGGCGGGGCCGTCGCCGGTGTTCGCGGTCGTGCAGGCGGCGTCGTGCCGCCCGGACCAGACGCTCGCCACGGCGTCGAGCTCGCCCTCGATCGTGCCCCAGGTCGGGCTGCCGGTCGGGGCCGCGGCGGTGGTGATGGCGTGGCGGACCGCCTGGCGGGTCGGCTCGTCCCAGACGCCCACGAGCTGGGCCGTGGCGGGCTCGCAGAGGGGCGCGTCCTGGGCCTGGGATAGGAAGACGGCGCTCAGCGCCGCGGCCACGAGGCTGCCTGCTGCCAGGCCCCAGGCGAGGCGGGCCCTGGCGCGCCGCCCGCGCTCGAGGGCGTCGCAGAGCTCGTCCATGGTGGTGAAGCGCCGCCCGGGCTCGGCGCTGAGCGCCCGGCGGAGGAGCCGTTGCAACCACAGCGGCACGCGGCCGTGCCTGGGCGGCTGCGTGGGGGCGGGCGAGGCGGCGGGGTGCTGGCCGTGGATCGCCTCATGGAGGGCCACCGCGAACGAGTACTGATCGCTGCGCGCGTCCGTGCCGCGCCTCAGGCGCTGCTCCGGCGCCATGTAGCGCGGGGTGCCGGCGATGCTTGCGTCGGTCTCGGGCGTGGGCCTGGCCTGGCCGGGCGTCGCGGCCCCGGCGGGCGCGCGCCTGGGGCTGCGCGCGAGGCCGAAGTCGGTGACGCGCACGCGGCCGTCGAGGCCGACCAGCACATTGTCCGGTTTGAAGTCGCGGTGCACCACGCCGGCCGCGTGGGCCGCGGCGAGGCCGCGCCCGGCGCTGATAAAGACAGTGAGGATCTGGTCGCGCGTGGGCCGCGGCGGGCCCTCTAGCCAGGCGCCGAGCGTGCGACCCTCGACGAGCTCCATCGCAATATGCACACCATCGACCCCGTGCACGACATCATAAACGACGACGACGTTCGGGTGGGACAGCCGCGCGAGGGTCTGGGCCTCGCGGACGAGGTGGGCCTGGGCGTCCGTGCCGACCGGGTCGGCGCGCCGGTCGTGGCGCAGCACCTTGAGCGCGACCCTGCGGTCGAGGGTGTGGTCGTGGGCGATGTAAATGACGCCCATGCCGCCGACGCCGGCGAGCTCGAGGATCTGGTAGCGGCCCTGGATGAGGGCGTCGCGCGGCAGGACGCCCGAGATCGAGCTGCCAGGGGCGAGGGAGGCGGGCCCGGCGGGCTCGTCGGCGCCGGCCAGCACCGGCGGGAGCCCGCGCGCGAGCTCGGCGACCCGATCGAAGCAGCGCGGGCAGCCGTCGATGTGCCCGTCGATGCGCGCCTGGGCCGCGGCCGAGAGGCGGCCCTCGAAGAGCAGGGACATCTCGTCCTCGGCGAGGCAGCGGCTGTCAGGGGGCGTCATCGAGGCAGCGGTGCAGGCTCACGTCCATCTGGCTGTCGATCAGCCGCAGGATGCTCTCGAGCTCGTCGTTCGACACGCGCACGCGCCGGGACAGCAGCTCGCGCGTCTGGTGCAGCAGCAGCTCGCGGGCGTGGGCGATCCATCGTGCCACCGTCGCGCGATGCACGCGATAGATGGCGCCGATCTGCTCGATGTTCAGGCCCTTGAGGACGTTGTAGCGCAGCACGTTGCGGTCGCGCGGCGTCAGCGAATCGAGGGCCTCCTTGAAGGCGTCCTTGAACTCGCGGCGATAGAGCTGCTTGAGGTACGCGAGCTCCTGGTCCTCGTCCTTCGCGGGCAGCTCGACCAGCGTGTGCTCGTCGAAGGGCTCGTCGCGGCCGCGGCGGTCGCGGCGGTGCCCGACCTCGCGGACCGCCCACACGCACATCCAGGAGGCCAGGGACCCGGTGCCCATATATTGCTTGTGGTCGGGGTCGAGCACGCGATCGAGGAGGAGGCGGTGGCGCAGCCCCTGCTTGATCTCCTCGATGGTGTCAGGATCGGCGCGGAGCCGGCGCAGCGTCGCCGTCACCGGGCCGAGGTAGCGCGCCTCGAACAGCGGCGCGGCCGCGGCGATGCCCCGGACATATGCACATAACAGATAGAGGTCCTCGACCCGCAGCAGGGGCAGGCCGCGAAACGCGGACGGGTCGAGCCGTAACGCGAGGAAGCGCAGGAAGTCCGCCGCCGGGACCTCGATCTCCGGGCACGACGCGCGCGCCGCGGACCACAATGCGTCGACCTGCTCCGCGAGGTCCGGGACCTCCGCGAGCACCTGCCGCATCGACTCCGCGAGGTGCGGCAGGAAGACGTCCACGAAGGGTTGCGACGCGGGCATGATGCGAGAGTGCGAGGCTCTCGGACCTCCTGAGCGTCGGACGCTATCACGGAGCGCAGGGTGGGCGCAATTGGCGTGACATCGAGCGCATTTGCAGAATGAAGGCGTCCCCGGCCCTGGTGGCGCGTGCGGGCTCCCGGGCTTCGTCAGGGACACGCGCCCCGGCCGCCCGGATCGCGTGGAACACGATTTTTTGCGGGCGCGTGCGACAAGGCTCCGCTCGCTCCCACGATCCCCGGCGAGGGAGCCTCCGCGGCGCTCGCCCCCTTCTGGGGTCCACCACCGCGGATTGCGCGGGTCATGGTCAACAACACACAGGAACAGGGTCAAGGGGGGGGGGCGCAAAATGCGCCGACTCTGCGCTGCAGGACGGCGATGTGCTGGCATTTCATGCCAGCGCATCGGGCGGCCCCCCGATCCGCATATGTGCGCTGCGGCCGAGCTCGCACCCCGAGCTCGCCGATGCTGTGGAGGCGCAGCATCGTGAGGCGCTGCGACGTCATGGCGTCGCGGGGATGGTCTCGATGACGTCTCCGCTGCGCGCGATGTCTGCGACCTGGTTGCTGGTCGCGGAGGCGCCCGGGGACGGCTGCATGGCGGGGGTCCGCGTCGACCTCCGCGACGGGGCGCACGCGCTCCCGCTCGAGCGGGCCCTGGCGCCCTTCGGACGCGAGCAGCTCGCCCGCTTGCGCCGGAGCTTCGTCGGGCGCGCGGGGGAGCTCGCGGGGTTGTGGGTCCGGGAGGACGCTCGCAAGCTCGGATTGGCGGGCGCGCTGATCTCCGCGGGGGTCGCGGCGGCGCGACGCGCCGGGCTCACGCGGCTCTTCACGCTCGCGTCCCTCCATATGCGGGGCATCGTCGACGCGACGGGCTTTCGTGTCCTTCGCGCGCTGGGTGACGAGGGCGAGTTCCTCTATCCGAACGAGCATTATCGTTCCTATGCGATGGATCTCGATCTGGTGGGTGGCACTGCCGAAGCTCCCCGCGTTGTTTGCAAGGCCGTTCACGAGGAGAGGTTCATATGAAAGATTCGAACCTGGCAGCATTCGTCCGCATCGTCGGCCCCGAGCACGTCGTGGTCGAGGCCGACGCCCTCGCCGCCGCAGAGCGCGCCACCTTCGCCACGTCCGCCCGCATCGCGGCGATCGTGCGTCCGGCCGACCGCGACGAGGTGCAGCAGTGCGTGCGCGCCGCGAATGAGCTCGGGGTGCCGCTCTACCCGATCAGCCGCGGCAAGAACTGGGGCCTCGGCTCGCGGGTCCCCACGCTCAGCGGCGCGGTGCTGCTCGACCTCGGGCGCCTCGACCGCATCGTCGATTACGACGAATCCATGGCCCACGTCACGGTCGAGCCCGGCGTCACCTTCCGTCAGCTCACGAACTTCTTGCAAGAGCAGGGCTCCAGTCTCCTGATGGACGGCATCGGTGGTCCTGCCGACGCGAGCATCATTGGAAATACGGTCGAGAGGGGCCACGGAATGGGGCCCTGGGCCGATCGCTTCAGCAACGTCTGCGGCGCAGAGGTCGTGCTTCCGGATGGCTCCGTGATCCACACGGGATTCAGGGGTTGTCCCGATTCTCGCCTCGCGGCGCTCTCGCGCTGGGGGGTCGGTCCCTCGGTCGACAGCCTCTTCACCCAGTCCAACCTCGGGATCGTCACGTCGATCGCGTTGTGGCTGCAACCAAAGCCCGTGTCATTGCAGCCCTTCGCCTTTCGTATGAGCAGCGACGCGCAATTGGCCGACGCGATCGAGGCGACCCGCAAGCTGCGCTTGAGCCGGATCCCCGTCGGCCTGCGGTTCCTCAACGATTTTCGGCTGTTCTCCATCTTTCAGTCCTGCCCATGGGCGCGCGACGACGCTCGCTCGCTCGCCGAGCGGCGCCGCGGCTTGCAGCAACTGGGCGGCATCGGCCTGTGGAACGGCGTCGGAGTGATCCACGCGCCGACAGCAGAGATCGGCGCCGCGTTTCGGAGACACGTCGAGGATGTCTTTCGACCTCACGTCGATGAACTCGTCTTCGAGGCGCCGTCGCGTCGGCAGTGCGTGGGTGAGGACGACGCGGTTGGCCTGCCGAGTGAAGACTCCATCTTCGACCACCTCTTCACCGGCGGCGCATCGGACGGGCCCCTGCGCATGTGCTACTGGCGAAAGGGCGCTCAGCAACGGGCCGATCGGGACATCCATCGCGACGGCTGCGGGGTCCTCTGGTACTGTCCGACCCTGCCTGCGCGTGGGGCCGACGTCTCCGTCGCAGTTCGACTGATGGACGAGATTTCGGCGGACTACGGTTTCGAACCCAACATTGGTTTGATCTCGAGTCATGAGCGGACCCTCGAGGTGACCGGCGCCATCGTCTACGATCGGGACCACCCAGGAGAGGACGAGCGGGCGCTCGCCTGCCACGACAAGCTGCTGACGACCCTGACGGCGGCCGGATTCTCGCCGTATCGTCTGGGGGTCCAGTCAATGCGGCTGTTCGACGGCCTCGCGGGCAGCTCGGTCGAGCTCTTGCGTCGACTGAAAGTCATGCTCGATCCCAACGACATCCTCGCGCCGGGCCGCTACGATAGCGCGACCCGACACACCTGGTGAGAAAGCCAGGCAGCACCTGCACGACCCCACCGCAATCGCGGAGAGCCTCGCGCGGGCAGTGATGCAGGACATGCGGGCGTCCGTGAAGGAGCGCCACGGCCTCGCGTCGGTGGCGCGGTTGCACGCCGGTGTGCCAGGATCGTCATATCTCTGCGACACTATCGTCACGCTCGCTCCAGCAGCATTCATCACCGCGTTTGGCCGTAAAAACCGCGATTTTTTCGCGACTCTTGCGGGACGGGAGAGTCAAGATCGCCGCGATGTCACGACCCCATATGCTCATCATCGGCGGTGGACTCGCCGCCCTCTCGACCGGCTGCTATGCGCTCGCGAACGGCTGGAAGGTGACGATCCTCGAGCACAACCTCGCGCTCGGCGGCGTCTGCACGGCCTGGACCCGCGGCCCATATACCATCGACGGCTGCATCCACTGGCTCACCGGCGGTCCCTTCGCCCGGATCTACGAGGAGCTCCAGATCGTCCCGCCCGTCATCATCCGACCGCTCCGAGAGTTCGTCACTGTACGCGATGTCCGGCAAGGATGGAGCGTGACCATCGGCGCCGACCTTGCGGCCCTGGGCGCCAGCTTACGTCAGATCGCGCCCGACGACGGCGAGGCGATCGATCGAATGATGGAGGCCGCGGCGATGATCCCGGCGATCGAGCCGCAGATCGACCCGCCGCCCGAGCTGCAAACGATCGGAGATCGCCTACGCGGCCTCTGGGAGCTGCGCGGCGAGCTCGGCCTGATCCTTCGTTATCGCAGCAACGTCGGCGCTTGGACGGCCGCCAACCTCAAGAGTGAGGCGCTGCGGCGCGTACTCACCTGCATCCTGCCCCCCGAGGCGCCGATGCTCTTTCTCCTCATGATGCTCGGGTACCTCGCCCGCGGCTGGCTCTCGCGCCCCATCGGCGGCACCTCGGCCTTCCGCGACGCGCTCGTCGCCCGCTATGAGGCCCTCGGCGGCGAGGTTCGCCTCGACACCACCGTCGACGAGGTCCTCGTCGAGGGTGGCCGTGCGGTCGGGGTGCGGGTCGCCGACGGCGCGATCCTCCGGGGCGAGCTCGTCGTCTCGACCTCGAGCGCCCCCGAGACCGTGCTGCGCCTGCTCGGCGGCCGCTATGGCGTCGACGCGCTCGATAGCCGCCTCCGGCGGTGGAAGCTCTTCGACCCGATCGTGCTCGCTAGCTGGGGCGTCGCGCGGCCCCTCGACGACGCGCCGCCGATGCTCATCCTCGAGGGCGTGGGTCCCCTCGAGCTCGCCGGGCGGCCGAATGAGCGCATCTTCGTGCGCACCTACAACGACGAGCCGGCCGTCGCGCCCGCTGGCCACACGGTGGTCCAGACGATGCTCCCGACCGACTATGAGTGGTGGGCGACCCGCGGCAGCCGCTACGGTGATACCAAAGCGCAGGTCGCCGAGCGCGCGCTGGCGGCGATCGCCGCGCACCTGCCGGGCGTCGCCGAGGACGTACGCGTCACCGACGTCGCGACCCCGCTCACCTTCTGGCGGAGCGCGCGTGCGTGGCGCGGATCCTTCGAGGGGTGGATGCCGAGCGACGGCGATTTTATGACGCATGTCCCCAAGACCTTGCCCGGCCTCGACGGGTTTTATATGGCCGGTCAATGGGTCGAGCCTGGCGGCGGCGTCCCGGCGGCGCTCATGTCGGGGCGCCAGCTGGTGCAGATCTTGTGCGCGGAAGCGCGTCGCCCCTTCGTCACCGCCCCCTGACCAGCCTCACGGCGCTCGTCATGCGGCGGCGGTCAGCTCGTCGATCCCCGGCGCCGCGCACCCGGGTGCTCGACCGACCGCGAGGTCCGGGCTATTCGTGGGCTGCGATGACGGACACGATGGTTCCCCTCGGGCAGCACGAGTCGATCTCGCACCGCAACCGCGAGGCGATGATCCGCGGCTTCGCGCGCTGGGCCGATCCGGACGCGCTGCTGCGCGCGGCGGACGAGCGCCGGATGTCTTGCCTCGACCAGGACCCGAACCTGTTTCTCACCTGGAACGACCTCTACGTCGAGAAGCTGCCCCCGCTCTCGGCGCTGTTCGTCGGCGCCGCGACCCCGTTCGGACAGTGGGAGATCGTCGACTTCCTCGCGGCCTCCTATCCGACCGTCGGCGAGTCCTTCAGCCGGATCGGTCGTCACTTCGCGCTGATCAACCCCCACGTCGATTTCGTCGTCGACCCCGGTCACGACGGCGCGCTGCCGTACCTCGAGTTCCACCACAAGCGCTCCGAATATGATGAGTTCTTCGACGAGTACACCGCCGGCATCTTCCTCGCCCACTTTCGCATGTTGACCCGCAGCGAGCTGCGCCTGGCGACCGCACACTCGGTGCGCGCGCGGCCCGGGGACGCGGCCTGGCGCGCGGAGGTCGAGCACTACCTCGGCTGCGTGCCGATCTACGGCGCTCGTTACACCCGACTGACCTTCAGCCGCGCCGACTGGACCCGGCCGCTGGTCGGCGCCAACCCGCGGCTGCGGGCCACGCTCGAGGCCCACGCGGCCGAATTGCAGCGTGAGGCCAGCGCGGCCCAGGGCTTCGGCGCGAAGGTGCGGGCGGCGATCGCCCAGCTGCTGCGGGAGGGCGAGCCGCGGGTCGGCGACATCGCCCAGCGGCTCGGCATGACGCCGCGGACCCTGCAGCGACGGCTGCAGGACGAGGACCTCGGCTTCACCGCCCTGGTCGACGAGGCCCGCCTCGACCTGGCGCGGCGCTACCTCGCCGACTGGTCGCTGTCGATCTCCGAGGTCTCGTTCGCGCTCGGGTATTCGGAGCCGAGCGCGTTCACCCGCGCCTTCAAGCGCTGGTCCGGCAGCGCGCCGGCCGAGTACCGTGAATCGTCGCGGCGGGCGCTATCTCAATAGAGAGGCGAGGGCGCAACGTCGGCGAGCTTGGCGCGGGCGACGTCCCAGGTGTACGCGTTCGCCTCCGCGGCGGTCGCGGTCCAGTGGGTGACGCGGCCGGTGAAGCTGACATCGAGGGTCGCGGCCATCGCCTTGGCGTGCGCCTCAGAGGTGACGAGCTTGTACATCGCCGCCTCGCTGGCCCAGATGCCCATCGTGCGCGCGACCCCGCAGCCGTTGTCGCTGCCGACGCTGAACGCGATCAATCCGTCGATGTTGGCGGCCTCGGCCCCGACCGCCTCGGCGAGCATGCCAAACTCCTCCCCGCTCTCGGGACGGACGTAGATCTGCGTGGTGTGCAGCACATAATTGGCCTGCAGAGCGCCCTGGATGCCGCCCTTCTCGGCGTCCCACAGCGGGCCGGCGAACGGGGCGGCGCCGAACATCTCCTCTTTGCAAGAGTAGAGCTGGCTCGGGTCGAGGCCGGTCGTGCTACCGCCGGTGCTCGAGGTCGGCTCGGTCGTCGTTGGATCCGCGACGGTCGAGGTCCCGGCCGCGGTGGCCGCGTCGGTGTCCGTATCGGCGCCATTGTCGGCACACGCGAGCGGCACGGCGAGGAGAATGATGGCAGAGATTCTGGCGAGCATGACGAATGTACTCCTGGGTTTGGGATCGCTTCAAAAGGACGGGGGACCGACGGACGCGACGATGCCGAACACCAGTTCGTCGAAGTCGCGGTCGAGACGGCGGGCATGGAAGTGCTTGCGGATGCCCATGTTGCGCACTTCGACCGGGCCCTCCGGCGCGCTCCCCATCGTCACCACCCAGCGCGCGCCGGTCCCGGTCGCAACCTGCAGATAGGTGTAGGGGCCCGCCGGCAGGCGCTCGAGCACGAGGCCGGTGAAGCGCTCGTCGCCGACGGCGGGCGCCTCCGGGGTCGGCGGACCGGCGAGCACCTCGGGCGCGGGCGCGGGCGCGGGGGCCGGGGTGACGGCGGTGGAAGTCGGGCCGCAGGCGAGCGCGGCGGCCAGCAGGAGCAGGGACAGGATGGTGGGTGCGACGGGCTGCATCGGCCCGCTCAAGTTAGCCGCGTGGCCTGCCCGGGCCCTTGACCCCGGACGACAATCACCAGACCGATCGCGTCAGGCATGTCAGCCAGCCGTCGCCGCGCGCGGCGAGAGCGCAGTTCTCGAGGCAGGCCGCGGGGGCCAGACCCGGGCGCGGTCCGGCCGGCCACGATTTGCGATAGATTGAGCGCATGGCTCACTCCCCTCTGACCGGGACCCCGCGATGACGCTCGCCGATCAACGACGGCGGCTCCCGGTGGTCGACGCCTTGCCCCGCGGCGGCAACCGCTGGAGCGGCACCGAGGCGCGGAGCACCGCCAAGAGCCCGACCTGGGCGATCTGGGAGCTGACCCTCGCCTGCGACCAGAAGTGCATGCACTGCGGTCCCCGGGCCGGGCAGCGGCGCCCGCACGAGTTGAGCACCGACGAGTGCCTGCGGGTGGTCCAGGAGCTGGCCGAGCTCGGCTGCGGCGAGGTCGTGCTGATCGGCGGGGAGGCCTACCTGCGCAACGACTTTATCCTCATCATCCGGGCGATCCGCGCGGCCGGCATGAGCTGCACGATGACCACCGGCGGGCTCAACCTCGGCGAAGAGCGGGTGGCCGCGATGATCGAGGCCGGGGTCTCCGGCGTGACCGTCTCGATCGACGGCCTCGCGGCCACCCACGACGCGATCCGCGGCGTGCCCGGCAGCTGGGACAGCGCCTTCGCGGCGCTGCGTCGAGTCCGCGCCGCGGGCGGGAAGATCGCATGCAACACGCAGATCAACCGGCGCACGCGCAGCGAGCTGCTCCCGCTGCTCGAGCTCATCGCCGCCGAGGGCATACATTCGTGGCAGCTCCAGATCACCGTCCCGCACGGCAACGCCGCCGACCACCCCGAGCTCATCCTCCAGCCGTATGACTTCCTGGAGCTGTTCGCGGAGCTCGAGCCGGTGATCGACCGCTGCGAGGCGCTCGGCGTGCGCCTGTGGCCGGCCAACAACCTCGGGTACTTCGGCCCGCTCGAGCGTCGGCTCCGCAAGGCCCTGCGCTCCCACTGGCGCGGCTGCTCGGCCGGCGTCACCACGCTGGGCCTCGACAGCGACGGCGGCGTCAAGAACTGCCCGAGCCTCGGCGGTCCGGTCAACGTCGGCGGCAACTGGCGCGAGCACAGCCTGCGCGAGGTCTGGGAGCAGAGCTACCAGCTCGGGTACATCCGCAGCCGCACCCGCGACGACCTGTGGGGCTATTGTCGCGAGTGCTACTATGCCGACACTTGCATGGCCGGGTGCACGGCGGCGAGTGAGCCGCTGCTCGGGCGCCCGGGCAACAACCCCTTTTGTCACCACCGCGCGCTGATGCTCGACCGCGAGGGCCTGCGCGAGCGCATCGAGCAGGTCCGCGCCGCGCCCGGCAAGTCGTTCGACAACGGCCTGTTTCGCCTGATCCGCGAGCACAAGGACCCGACCCTGCGCGCGGCGCACGGGCCGGTGCAGATCGACGAGCCGCGGGTGTCACGCGCCGTCGAGCCGACCGGGCCGGGGTACCCGGTCGACCTGTCCAAAGAGCCAGGCTGATCGACGCCGGGCCGGGCGCCCGCACGCAGCACGTTCACCCGGAGCTGGTGTCTGGGCCCGCGTAGGCCGAGGTCTCGGGCGACTCGATGCTCGTACCCGACTCGGCGGTGGTACCCGTGCCGGTCTCGGTGCCCGTGCCGGTGTTGGTGTTGCCGGTGTCGTCCGGGAGGGAGTCTCCCGAGTCCGGGCCGGCGTAGGCGGAGACCTCGCCGAAGGTGGTCGGCACCCCGCTCTCGCCGATCGACGTCTCGCCGGTGTCCGTGCCGCTGCCGTCCGTGCCGCTCGAGCTGCTGCTGGTCGACCCGTCCGTGCTGGTCGAGCCGCCCGTCTTGTCGCCGCACGCCGCGGTGGCCAGGCCGAGCATGAACCCGAGGCCGAGCATGGACCAGCCCTCGGTGCGGCGGACGACGGCCCCGCAGAACGGGCAGGCGCTCTCGCGGGTGTCCAGGAGACATGCACAGCTCGGACAGTCGATCAGGGGCCGCATCGGGCGACTTTACAGGGTCGGTACAGCCGTGCAAAGCGGTTCCTCCGCGGGCGGTGTCGCCCTCGCGCGAGCGCCCACGGGCGGGCG
>Ga0075152_10002769_pt1 | contig 12404 bp, 8 predicted proteins | sample JI61114C2DNA_FD_70964 | JGI IMG/M metagenome (GOLD analysis project Ga0075152, IMG submission 70964) | Wastewater effluent complex algal communities from Wisconsin, to seasonally profile nutrient transformation and Carbon sequestration -... | ecosystem: Engineered > WWTP > Effluent > Algae...
GGTATGGGTGCCGATTTATTCGGTTCTTATGTAGCAACTGTTTTAGCAACCATGGTTTTAGGTCAAGAAACTACTTCTGTAGATAATTTTGGTGGCTTAGGTCCAATCTTATTACCGATGGTCATTGCTGGTTTAGGTATTGTATTTTCCTGGATTGGTACTTTCTTTGTATCTGTTAAGGATGACAATGGAAACGTTCAAAACGCTTTAAACTTAGGTAATTGGTCTTCTATCGTTTTAACTGCAATTGTTTCTTATCCATTAGTAAAATACATTTTACCAGAAACTTTATCATTACGTGGTCATGCATTTACTTCAACAGGTGTTTTTGGTGCTATCATGGTAGGTTTAGTGGTAGGAACTTTAATGTCTATTATTACTGAATATTATACAGCAATGGGAAAACGTCCGGTAATGTCTATCGTTCGTCAATCTTCCACTGGTCATGCAACAAACATCATTGGAGGTTTAGCGGTTGGTATGGAAAGTACGGTATTGCCAATTTTAGTATTAGCAGGTGGTATTTTCGGTTCTTATTATGCAGCTGGTTTATATGGTGTGGCTATTGCAGCTGCAGGTATGATGGCAACTACAGCTATGCAATTAGCAATTGATGCATTCGGTCCGATTGCAGATAACGCTGGTGGTATTGCAGAAATGAGCCAATTACCTGAAGAAGTACGTGGCAGAACAGATATTTTAGATGCAGTTGGTAACACTACAGCAGCTACCGGAAAAGGATTTGCGATTGCATCTGCTGCTTTAACATCATTAGCATTATTTGCAGCGTTTGTTGGTATTGCCATGCCGGACAATCAACATATTGATATTTATAAAGCAGATGTTTTAGCTGGTTTATTTGTTGGTGGAATGATTCCTTTCATTTTCTCAGCATTAGCAATTTCTGCGGTAGGTCGTGCTGCAATGGCAATGGTAGAAGAAGTTCGTCGTCAGTTCCGCGAAATTCCTGGAATTATGGAATACAAAGCAAAACCTGAATACGAAAAATGTGTAGCAATTTCTACTCAAGCATCTATCCGTGAAATGATTGCACCTGGTTTAATTGCATTAATTACACCAATTGTTGTAGGTTTCATTTTCGGTCCTGAAGTATTAGGTGGTTTATTAGCTGGTGTTACTGTTTCTGGTGTGTTGATGGGTATGTTCCAGTCAAACGCTGGTGGTGCATGGGACAATGCTAAAAAATCATTTGAAAAAGGTGTGTTGATTAATGGTGAAACTTTCTACAAAAAATCTGAACCACACAAAGCTGCGGTAACTGGTGATACTGTAGGTGATCCGTTTAAAGATACATCTGGTCCATCAATGAATATTTTAATAAAATTAATGTCAATTGTTTCATTAGTAATTGCACCATACATTGCTGGTAAAGGTTTTGATATGAATGCAGGAAATGGAACGGCTGTTACAGCTGGTTGTGAAGGAATGAGCAAAGAAGCTTGTGCAGCAAAAATGGAAAATTGTGAAGGTGGAAAAAATTGCACTTATTTATTAGATACAACTTATACAGATGCTGAAGGACACAAGATTGTAGAGAAAAAATGTATCGTTATGAATGATGCAGCTTGTGATATGGCATCTTGTGAAAAAGCAAAATGTGAAACACCTGGCAAATGCGATCCAGCTTCTTGTGATAAACCATGTTGTGCAGATAAAAAACACTGTACAAATGAAGAAATGAAAAAAGAGTGCTGCAAGAAAAAAGAAGAAGCTAGTAAATAGTATTTTCTTGTTGTTTTAAAATAGAAACCGCATCGATTGATGCGGTTTTTTTGTTTTAGAAAGTCTGTTAAAATATAATTAAAATGGATTTGGATTAATAACATCGCTACCTCTGTTTAATTTTAATGGTACACAACAACAAGCATAACAATAACACATTGTTGCACCATAAGAACCAATTTTAATTTCGTATTCTGTTCCTTGTGGTATATACATCCAATCTCCAGACTTCAATTCTTTGCCTTTATAAAATACAGATCCACTAATAATAAATCTAATTCCATCGCCTTCATCATGAGAGTGAGCAGGAACTATTGCGTCTGGATTCGCTACTGAAATAAAAAGCTGTGCTCGTGGAAAAATAAAAGGTAATTGCCATTTTTTAAAACCATTTGGCACATTGTCTGCTGCCAATAAGTTTAAAACTTTTTCAATTCCTTTGTCTTGAGATGTTACAATTTGTTTTGAGACTTTAAATTTTGTTTCTTTTAGAGCTTCATGAACTCTTTTAATACCATCTTCAAATGAAGCTGGATTTGGATTAAATTTACTCATTTTTATGATTTTTTAATTGCCTACTCTAAATCAGTTTTCGGCTTACCTGTCATGTCTTTTTTTATATACTTTAAGAAGATTCTAATTGATAAAATAGAGTACTCTTCATTCTGAAAAATCAAATAAAAATATGAAAGCAAGATAAGATGCCTATTTTTATTACTTACAAACCAATGAGTAAACGGCAATTTTATTGAGTAAACGGTATTTAAACAAAAAAACCGCATATCTTTCGATATGCGGTTTTAATATTTATTGGTCGGACGACTTTGAGTCGTCTGACCGATTTACAACTTACGTTTTACTTCAACTTGCTCGAATGCTTCTACAATGTCGCCAACTTCAATATCGTTATATGATTTGATTTTTAAACCACACTCGTATCCTTTAGTAACATCTTTCACGTCGTCTTTATAACGTTTTAGTGATTCTAGTTCACCAGTATGTACCACAATTCCATTTCTGATAATTCTGATTTTATTGCTACGTGCTACTTTTCCGTCTAATACATAACAACCTGCAATCGTACCTACTTTGCTTACTTTAAATACTTCGCGAATTTCGATATTACCAACAATTTTCTCTTCAAATTTCGGCTCTAACAAACCTTCCATCGCAGCTTTGATTTCTTCAATTGCATCGTAAATGATGGTGTAGTATTTGATTTGAATATCTTCTTTTTCTGCTAAGTTTTTAGCATTCAATGAAGGACGAACCTGGAACGCCACAATGATTGCATCAGAAGCAGAAGCTAATAATACATCTGTTTCGCTTATTGCACCAACACCTTTATGAATTACATTTACCTGAATTTCTTCTGTAGATAATTTCAATAATGAATCGCCTAATGCCTCCACAGAGCCATCTACGTCACCTTTAATAATTAAGTTCAACTCTTTGAAGTTTCCTAAAGCTAAACGACGACCAATTTCATCCAATGTAATGTGTTTTTTAGCACGCATACCTTGTTCACGAATGATGGTTGCTCTACGATTTGCGATTTCTTTTCCTTCGTCCTCGTCCTCGTACACTTTAATTTTATCGCCAGCAGTTGGTGCGCCTAATAAACCTAACACTTGCACTGGTGCCGATGGTCCAGCGGTATCAATACGAACACCACGTTCGTTGGTCATTGCTTTTACTTTACCAAAATATTGTCCAGCAACAATGAAATCACCGATGTTTAAAGTTCCTTCTTGTACCATTATGGTAGAAACATAACCACGACCTTTATCTAATTGCGCTTCAATTACAGAGCCTTGTGCAGCTTTATTTGGATTTGCTTTTAAATCTAAAATTTCAGATTCTAACACAATTTTATCTAATAATAAATCGATATTTAAACCTTGTTTTGCAGAAATTTCTTGACATTGGAATTTTCCACCCCATTCTTCCACCAAAATATTCATTTGAGATAATTGGTTACGAATGCTATCAGGATTTGCGCCTGGTTTATCAATTTTATTGATGGCAAAAATCATTGGCACTTCTGCAGCTTGTGCATGCGAAATTGCTTCTTTTGTTTGAGGCATGATGTTATCATCCGCAGCAATTACTATAACAGCGATATCCGTTAATTTAGCTCCACGTGCACGCATTGCGGTAAACGCTTCGTGGCCTGGTGTATCTAAGAATGTGATATGTTCATTTTTTGCAGTTACCACTTCATATGCACCGATATGTTGCGTGATTCCACCCATTTCACCAGCTACTACATTTGCACTTCTAATATAATCCAGTAATGATGTTTTACCGTGGTCAACGTGACCCATGATAGTAACAATTGGTGGACGTTTCACTAAATCTTCAGGTGTATCTTCAATTTCTTCTTCCTCGTCATCTTCATCTGAAATGCTAATAAATTGTACTTCGTATCCAAATTCGCCAGCTACTAATTCAATTACTTCAGCATCTAATCGTTGATTGATAGAAACAAATACACCTAAACCCATGCAAGAACTGATGATTTGTGTTGGTGTAACATCCATCATATTCGCTAACTCACTTACAGAAACGAATTCGGTAATTTGCAATACGTTTGATTCTGTGTCTTCTCCTTCAGCACGCGAAGCATGGTCGTCACGTTTTGATTTTCTATATTTTGATCGATCTGATTTTGTTTTCGTTCCTTGCAATTTTGCCATGGTAGAACGAATCTTATCTTGGATTACTTTTTCAGAGATACCTTCAGATTTGTCTGCTGGTTTTGCAGGTGCTGGACCTCTTCTAAAATCAGAACGACCGCCATTTCCACCAGTGTTGTTTGGTCGAGGACCACGCACATCTTTAGTAGTATCTACTTTTGTGATGTCTACTTTATTTATTTGTATACGTGTTCTTTTTTGACCAGCGTTTCGGTCAACTTTTGCTTTTTCGCGTTTTGCTTTTTCATCATCACGGAAAATATCTTCTGGACGACGTTCTGCTTTTATCGGTAATTCAATTTTACCTAAAATTTTTGGACCAGTAAGTGTTTCAATTTTTGCTCTTGTAATTTCTTCAGGAACTACAATATTTTCTACAACTGGTTTAATTTCTTCAACGACAATTTCTTTTGTTTCAATTTTTTCAACAACTATTTCTTCTTCTTGTTTTTTAGTTATTTTTTTCGGTTTTTCCTCTTCCTTTTTTACAGGAATTTCTTCTTTTTTCTCTTCTACTTTTTTGGGCTCTTCTTTATTAATTTTTTTAGGTGCATCTAAATCAATTTTGCCTAAAATTTTTGGTGCTTCTACTTCATTTTTTATTGTATGAATTACCTCTTCTTTTGGAATTTCTTTAATTACATCTTTAATAAGTAATTCTTCTTCTTTTCGTTTACCGATATTAATTTGTTCGGCTTTTTCTTTGGTTACGATATCGCTTCTAAATTCTTTCAAAAGAAGATTGTACTGCTCTTCGGAGAGCTTAGTATTTGGAGAATTTGCTACCTCTTTAAACCCTTTGGAATGAAGTGTGTCCACAATGGTTGCAATTCCAACATTGAGTTCTTTAGCGGCACTTGCTAATCGTATCGTTTTACTTTCTGACATATTTTTTTGTTTAGTCAATAGTCAATGGTCGATAGTCAATGGTATTTCACTAATGACCAATGACATATGTCTAATGACTGTTCATCTTATTCGAATTCTGTTTTTAATATTCTAATTACATCGTCGATAGTTTCTTCTTCTAAATCGGTACGACGCACTAATTCGTCTCTATCTAATTCCAACACAGATTTTGCAGTATCGCAACCAATTTTTTTGAATTCATCAATTACCCAACCATCAATTTCATCTGAAAATTCATCTAAATCCACATCATCTTCTTCTGCAACGGTATCTGTATCTCTGAATACATCGATTTCGTAACCTGATAATTTAGAAGCTAATTTTATATTGAAACCACCTTTACCTATTGCTAACGACACTTGATCTGGTTTTAAATAAACAGATGCACGTTTTTTATTTTCATCTAAAGCAATACCTTCAATTTTTGCTGGTGTTAATGCACGTTGCAATAATAAAGTGATATTTTGTGTGTAGTTGATAATATCAATATTTTCATTTCTCAACTCACGAACAATTCCGTGAATACGAGAACCTTTCATACCAACGCACGCACCAACCGGATCAATTCTGTCATCATAAGATTCTACCGCAACTTTTGCTCTTTCGCCTGGTTCACGCACAATTTTTTTGATAACGATTAAGCCATCGAAAATTTCTGGAACTTCGTTTTCTAATAATTTCGCTAAGAATGACGCATCTGTTCTTGATAAAATCACTAGTGGATTGCTACCTCGTAATTCAACATCTTTTACAACTGCGCGAATAGTATCGCCTTTTTTGTAGAAATCGGTTTTGATTTGCTCATTTTTTGGTAAAATCAATTCGTTTCCATCGTCATCCAACAATAAAATTTCTTTTTTCCAAACTTGATACACTTCGCCTGTGATGATGTCGCCAACTCTGTCTTTGTATTTTTTATAAACTTCGTCTTTTTCTAAATCTAATACACGAGAAATCAATGTTTGGCGAGCTGCTAAAATTGCACGACGTCCAAAAGATTCGATGGTAATTGGTTCGTATAATTCTTCGCCAACTTCCATGTCTGGTTCTATCGTTTTTGCAATTGCAAATTCTACTTCCGCTAATTTGTCTTCTACTTTTCCATCTTCTACGATAGTTCGGTGACGCCAGATTTCCAAATCACCTTTGTCTGTATTTACAATGATGTCGAAATTTTGGTCAGAGCCATATTTTTTACGCAAAAGCGTTTTAAATACGTCTTCTAAAACACGCATCATAGTTGGTCGGTCGATGTTTTTAAAGTCTTTAAACTCCGAAAACGATTCTACTAATTCTATACTATTCATTGTTTTTCCATCTTTTACCTGTTTTTAAATAGATTTATAATTTGAAATTAAAATGTTTTTTTACTGATTTTATTTCATCGAAACTATAGGTATGTTCTTCTATTGTTTCTGTTTTTTTTATGATAATTATTTCTTTTATAGAAATTTGATTTTCAGCTGCAGCTATTAATTCGCCTGTAATTTTCAAGCCATTTTTCAAAACCACATCTACATTTTTATGGAGTTGTTTTTTGAATTGTTTTGGTGCTTTCAATGGTTCGTCCATTCCTGGTGAAGAAACATCGAGCGATAAATTATCGTGCATTAATCCATTTTCTTCTAAGAAGTTGTTTAAATGCTTACTTATATGCACACATTCATCGATAGTAATATTATTGGTTTCGCCATCGGCAAATACTTCAATTTTACCATTTGAAAGAACTTTTACATCTACTAAAAACAAATCTGTATTGGCAAAATATTCATTTAAATTTTGCTCAATGGTTTGTTTTAATTGTAGTTGCTTTTCCATTTTATTTAATAAAAAAGAGGACTTTGTCAAGTCCTCTTCCCAAATCGTGGTGCAAATATAGTGTATTAAATTTGAATTACAAACAATTATGTACTATTTTTTGCGATTTGTCATCATCATCCATTATGAAAAATGGTTTTATTAAATTCAGTATTATTAATTGAATTTCTGTTGATTGGTTGGTTTTATTATAAAGAAATATCTTTAAATATGCCTCTTGCAGAATCTAGAGGATTGCTATTATTTATTCGAAATGCAAAAGTGCCAGATAGTTTGTTGTTTGTGTTTGATGTAATTGTATAAATATATTCGTAACCTTCTCGGCTTATAAATGTATTATTATCTAAAAATAAAACGCCTACATCAAACTGCCTATACGTGTAATGTATGTGTTTGCCAATTGATAAACTATCTAAATCAAAATAGCAGAATGTTCCTGTAGATAGTGTGTTATTTAAGACGACATTTGTATTTTTTCCAACTATCCGTTTTAGGTCATTTGAAACACTTGGCAGTCTGCTGTACACTGAATCAAACGTGATGGTTTTGCCAGCATAAGTAAGTGACATAGTGCCTTGTCCGTTATTTATATTTGGATTATTGTTGTTTGATTTTTTGCATCCTAATAAAACACATGCAATGATAATTGTTGCTAAAAAAAATTGCTTTTTCATGAGATTATAATTTTGATTTATTTATTTAACTGTTCCCAGTTTTGTGTGGAGCCAATATTTGGATTATAGTTGGTTTCATTCGTTAAAATAATTTCGCCGTTATTACCTTTCCATGCTGTGTTGTACGAACTTGGTAATTCATAAGTGCCACCACTTTCATCTTTATAATTTTCTACGCCACGTATGTATTGCGAAAAACCATCATCTGAATTAGATTTATAGCTTGCATTGGCTTGCTCATAATTTTTATCTATGCTTGCAATCATAGCATCATTATTACGACTGATTTGCTGACTCATAGCTGCTATATTTCTTACACCTTGATAATACTGGTCTGTTAAAAATTTTATGACTTGTTGCTGTGCGCTCAGAAATGCTGGTGTGTAGCGTATGGATTTTAAAACGGCTTGACATAATTCTGTATTTTCTTTTTCGTTTGCATCTTGTTTTATAAAGAATACAATTGGTAATACTTGCCAATTCGAAAAATTGATACTTCTGTTTACTGTTCCATTTACGTACGCATTAATCAACACGGTATAGTTTTCGCCATTTTTAGAGAACATGCCTTTGCTTATAACATTATCAGAAATAAATTGCACTTGCGGATTTTGTTGTCGAGCTTGTATATCTATTGGATTGGTGCTTTCTATTTGATTTACTTTGGTATCTATAATTTTAAAACCTTCGGGCAAAACATTCATTTCATTTAACGTACGCATTGTTGCATCTGTAGTGTTTGATGGCATATTAGCTACCACGGTGCCACCCATATATTTGGTGCCAAGTCTGATTCCTGCGTATTGCATTGACTGGTTTGACAATGTATAAAACGAGGTTTTAAAAATGTGTAATTGTGCTGTATTCTCTGGATTATTTACATGCATTTCACCACTTGCTGGAAATTGCGTGTTTTGAGCGTCCCAATCTAATTGGCCTTGTTGTTGCCAACCTTGTGGCAATAAGAACAAAACCGCATCGCCTTTGGTTACTTGATTGTCTTTGATGGAAGACAATTGCATGCGCAACACTTTTGCGTCTGTGTTATTGTTGCCTTGGTTTTCTGCAGTTGAATTGGATGAATTTTGTTCAGCCGTATTCTCTTTTGAGTTTGCATTGCATGCGAAGCAAACACAAAGTGCTATTATATAGCAAGCGTTGTTTGTTTTTTTCATAATGATGAATATTGATGATGATGAAACAAAAATAAGCAGCTTATAAACCATAAACAATGTAAAAAACAGAGTGAAATTTATAGCTCAGAAAAATAGTTTTATACTGTATATTATTAATAATCAGTGTTTTAAATTATAAATAAATAAACTTTCAGAATTAATATTGATTAAATTTTTGGTAGATGGTTTTGTGGTCCAATTTTGCTTCTAACCATAAATGAATCGGAAAATAATTGGTAATATTTTGCTCTAATTTATCTTGTAAAACAGTTTCAATTTTAATTTTATATTCTTTCAAAATTTTAATTTTATTTGCTAAAGAATTTGCAATGCTATATTCAACCAACATTTTTAAAATAGCATTTTCTGCTTTAAACATTTTATCATCGCGATATAATTTTCTACGTAAATTTTCAATGTTATTGTCAAAGTGATGTGTCTGATTGATTTCAATAAAAACAAACAATTTTAACAGCAAACAATAACTTTCTAAATCTATCATTGTGTGTAATGCTTTGTGGTTTAATACCTGCGAAACGAAATTCAAACATTCATCAAATTTATCGTTATAGAAATAAATCATTGCTATATCATACAACATAGAAAGTTGAATATCTTGTCTTTTGGTGTAAAAATCAATTACGTTCATATACGTTGGCAGCAATCCGTAAATTTTATCAAACTGCTGTTTTTCCAAATATTGATTTTTCTCGACTAACGCAATATTTAATTTTTTTGATTGCACCAAATCAATGTCTTTCGAGTTTTCTAAATATTGAAATAACGATTGTTTGACTTCATCAAAGTATTCGTAATTATTGACATTCAGCATACGCAACACAAAATTACTCAAGGTTACAATCACTTCTTTTTCGTTTGATTTGCAATAATTTAAATTGTTTTTCAACACCAAGTATTGCGCAACACTATCATTATAAGCTGTTGCTACATCGTTTATCATTAATGCATATCCAACTCGCACATAATAAAATAGAATTTTAGATGCTGTTGTGATAGCTGTTTCTACGTCAATTAATAAAGGATGCGCTAATTTTTCTGTTACAAAATCTATCTTACTTTTCTCTCTGATATACGTGTTTGTATCTTGTCTGATAATAAGCCATTCATCCTTTAGTTGCTGATATTGCTGAATATTTTGCTGCTTTGTCTGATAAATTTTTTGTTCTTCTGTGAGCATCTTTTTTTTAGATGCATAATGTTTGTCCACTTCTAAAATCAAACTTTCATAATAATGAATCACCTCAAAATAATTATACAATTCAAAATCAATAAGCATTTTTTTTGCTTGTTGAATTTTCTTTTCCAATAAATTATTAGTGCGTCGTTCTAATAAAAAAGGAAACTGTTGAATAATAGAAATCAATTTATTTTCAATTGAACTGTTTTCCTGAATCGTAGAAAACGTGGTAATAATTAATTCTGCTAAATAGTTTTTGGCTGCTGAAAAATTATTGATGAGTTTGGTGCCTTTTAATTTTTTTTTGAGCGCTTCTTCGTCATATTCTTGTTGTTTCAAAATAGCATCAAACAAAATTAAATATGGATTTTCTTTTTCATTTTTAGATTTATATGCAAATTTTTTAAAATACGCTTTTTCATTTGGTGTAAGCGAATGAATTAATTTATGCAGTTCATTTTTTTCTGACATAGTTTTTTGGAATGATTAAATTTACAGAAAATAGCTCAAAATAAAAGTGAAATACCTAACCATTATTCGTCATGCAAAATCAAGTTGGGAAAATCCTGATTTAGATGATTTTGACAGACCACTCAACGAACGAGGAAAAAAAGCAATTCTTTTAATAGGAAATTTTTTAAAAGAAAATAATGTTCAACCAGACTTTATTCTATCATCATCAGCAAAAAGAGCCAGAAAAACAGCAGAAGGAATTGCTACAACCTTAAACTATCCAACAAATTGCATTTTATACAAACACGATATTTATTCAGGTGATTTAAAACAAATCTTAAACGTAATTTCTGAGATTGATCATTATTATAATGATGTTTTTTTGTTTGGACACGAACCAATTTTGTCTTCGTTGATTTTTCATTTTACAAAAATATCGTTAGAAAAATTTCCAACTTGTGCCGTTTTCAGAATTGCTTTTGATATCAATCATTGGACAGAAACAAATTCAAAAATTGGCAAGTGTGAATTTTTTGTGAAAACTAAAGAATTGATTAATAAATAGCTATTTTCATCGTTCCAATGACAAATATACCTATTATAAATCGCGAATTAAGTTGGCTATCCTTCAACGAGCGAGTATTACAAGAAGCAGAAGACGCAAGCGTTCCTTTGTTGGAAAGATTGAAATTTTTAGGAATCTATTCTAATAATTTAGACGAATTTTTTCGTGTACGTATTGCAACACTTAAACGCATGATTGATGTTGACAAAAATGCGAAAACAGACATCGGAATTTCACCAACTAAATTACTGATTAAAATAAATGAAAAGCTAAAACAACTTTCAACACGATATGATAAAACCTATCAGCATCTTTTAAAAGATTTAGAAAAAGAAAACATTTTTATTCTTAATGAAAAGCATCTCGACAAAGAACATGGTGAATTTGTGCGTACTTATTTTCAGGAAAAAGTGCGACTAGAAATTTTTCCAGTAATGTTGGATAAAGTAAAAGAATTTCCGGTTTTACAAGATGCTTCTATTTATTTAGCAGTTCGTTTTTCAAAAACCAAAACCAACCAAACACACTATGCGTTGATTGAAGTTCCAACCTATACTTTATCTAGGTTTGTAGTGCTTCCACCTAAAAAAGACAAACAATTTATTTTGTTTTTAGATGATGTCATTCGATATAATTTAAAATCAATTTTTCAGATTTATGATTTCGATAAAATTGAAGCGTACACCATAAAATTTACGCGTGATGCCGAATTAGATGTCGATAATGATGTTTCGCTCACTTTGCTGGAATCGATGGAATTAGGTTTAAAGAAACGAAAAGAAGGCAATGCCTTGCGTTTTTTATATGATGCAGAAATGCCAAAAGATTTTCAACATTATCTAATTAAAAAAATGGAATTAGATAAAAAAACAGAATTGTATGCTGGTTCGCGTTATCATAATTTCAAAGATTTTATACGATTTCCAACGTTTGGAAAAACTCATTTACTCAATCCAAAACAAGAACATATTATTCATTCCGATTTGCATAAAACAAAAAGTATTTTAGCAAAAATGAAAGAGAAAGATATGTTATTGAATTTTCCATATCATTCGTTTGATTACTTTTTAGATTTATTGCGTGAAGCTGCCATTGATCCAAATGTTTCTCATTTACGCATCACATTGTATCGTGTTTCATCGAATTCACATGTAATAAAATCCTTAATTA
>Ga0075152_10002770_pt1 | contig 12403 bp, 6 predicted proteins | sample JI61114C2DNA_FD_70964 | JGI IMG/M metagenome (GOLD analysis project Ga0075152, IMG submission 70964) | Wastewater effluent complex algal communities from Wisconsin, to seasonally profile nutrient transformation and Carbon sequestration -... | ecosystem: Engineered > WWTP > Effluent > Algae...
GGCTGGAAAGTAAACTGGTGGGCAAAAATGCTGGATGGTAATCATGCTTATAAGCTGATACAAAACCAGCTTACACCTGTTGGAACGAATGAAGGCGGTGGTGGCACCTACAACAATTTATTCGATGCACATGCGCCCTTCCAAATAGATGGTAATTTTGGCTGCACATCTGGTATTACAGAAATGTTGATGCAAAGCAGCGACGGTACACTTGCCTTATTACCCGCTTTACCCGATGTGTGGAAGGATCATGGAAGCATCAGCGGACTGCGTGCAAGAGGTGGTTTTGAACTCGTAAGTATGGAGTGGAAAAATGGCAGCATCGTGAAAGCTGTTATCAGGTCAACATTAGGAGGTAATCTCAGGTTAAGACTTCCAAATGTTTTAAAGCCTGGCAATGGCGCATCACTGAAAGAAGCAACAGGTAAAAACAGTAATCCTTTTTACCACACCGAAGAAACACCTGTGCCTGTTATATCATCAAAAGCAACGATTACAGCACCGGAACTGAAAAAGACTTTTGTGTATGATATGGCAACACAGGCAGGAAAATTATACACGTTGATTGCAGAGTAGGAGTGGTGAAATGCAATGCAGGTTTTTATGTACTTAACTGCATTGCTACTATCATCTGCTGTTGTGTCACTCACTTGTACGTTCTGTTCATTACTGGGCTAAGCGTACAAGCGTGCGACGCAACGATGCTTAATAACAGCACAATTGCCAGGCACATAATAACAAAACTAAAATACTAGCGACACATGAAACAATTATTGTCACTTATTACTGGAATCCTCATTACAACAACTGTTTTTGCACAGCCGTCTGAAAAGCAGGCACCGCAAGGCTTTGATTCATTGCAACAAGACATTCAGCATGGAACGATCGACACGATCATCTATGAATCCAAAACAGTTGGTGCAAAAAGAAGGGCTATTGTTTATACCCCACCGGGCTATTCGAAGAAAATAAAATATCCTGTATTGTATTTATTGCATGGCATTGGTGGCGATGAAAAAGAATGGCTGAACGGTGGTACACCACAGGTGATCATGGATAATTTGTATGGACAGGGTAAAGTACAACCAATGATTATTGTAATGCCAAATGGCAGAGCAATGAAAGATGACCGTGCTGGTGGAAATGTTTTTGACAGCGCCAGAGTGCAGGCATTTGCAACGTTTGAAAAAGATTTATTGAATGATCTTATTCCTTTTGTTGAAAAGAAATACAATGTTTACACAGACCGGGAAAATCGTGCTATTGCAGGCCTGTCAATGGGAGGAGGACAATCACTCAATTTTGGTTTGGGCAACCTTGATAAGTTTGCATGGGTTGGTGGTTTTTCTTCTGCGCCGAATACAAAGGTGCCTGAAGTTTTGGTACCAGATCCGGAGAAAGCAAAGCAACAATTAAAATTATTGTGGATCTCCTGCGGAGATGCGGATGGATTGATAAGCTTTAGCAAAAGAACGCATGATTATCTGCAAAAAAATGATGTGCCGCATATCTATTACATTGAACCGGGTGTACATGATTTTAAAGTATGGAAGAATGGTTTGTATATGTTTTCGCAGTTTTTATTCAAGCCCGTTGATGTTTCGAAATTTTCATCGTACACTGTTTTAGGCACACCGGCAGAAACCAATGTGCGTTCATCTAAATACCCGCAGATATTGCCTGACAGCCGTGTGGTGTTTCGCATAAAAGCACCAGACGCACAGAAAGTACAGATTGATCTTGGTAAAAAATATGATATGATAAAAGACACCGGTGGTTACTGGATGGTAACAACCGATTCTATCAGTGAGGGCTTTCATTATTATTCATTACTGATTGATGGTGTGGCGCTGATTGATCCTTCCAGTAAGACCTTTTATGGTATGGGCAGAATGGCAAGTGGTATTGAAATACCTTTTAAAGGAGATGATTATTATGCTGTAAAAGAAGTGCCACATGGAGACATAAGAATAAAAAAATATTATTCTGCTGTTACACGTTCCTGGCGTGATATGTACATTTATACACCACCGGGTTACGATGCAAATACCAATGAAAAATATCCTGTGTTATACATTTTGCACGGCGGTGGAGAAGACGAGACAGGCTGGGCAACACAGGGTAAGACAGATTTAATACTCGACAACCTTATTGCTGCGCAAAAAGCAAAACCAATGATCATTGTAATGCCTGATGCAAACATTGGTATGGGTGGTTTTACTGCTGAGGGAGTAGAAAGTTCAGAGAGAATGTTTGAAGCCGAGATGAAGCAGGTGATCATTCCTTTTGTTGAAAACAATTATCGTGCATTAACTGATGCGGATAACCGTGCGCTGGCAGGTTTGTCTATGGGTGGGTTGCACACATTATACACTGGCATCAACAATACAGGTATGTTTTCCCATTTAGGTGTATTTAGTTCGGGTTGGATAAAACCCATGCTGGATAAACTTGCAGACAAGCAATACGACTTTATGCAAAAGAACACTGCAATGATCAACATGCATTTAAAAACATTCTGGATTGCGATGGGCGGTAAAGCAGATATTGCTTACAATAACTGCCAGATAATGCTAAAGAAACTGGATGAGCTTGGTATTAAGCATAGTTACTATGAATACCCTGGTGGTCATACCTGGCCAGTGTGGCGGAATAACCTTTACCAGTTTGCGCAGTTGCTATTCAAATAGTTTTTACTGTTTTTTTAAAATGCGCCCAAAGCACAGCAGACCATAAGTCACTTGAAAAATGTATCATTAAAAAATTGCTATATGAAATTAACGCAAGCAATCATTTTATCCGCAGCCATGTTAGCAGGCCATGCCTGCCTTGCGCAGGAAGTGAAAGAAGACTTTAAATCTTCTGTATTAAACCAGCCGGGACAGGAATACCCGCAGGTTAATTCACAGGGTTATGTCCGCTTTCATATAAAATCTCCGGCAGCCGACAGTATAAGGGTAAGCCTGGGCTTAGGAGGAAGAGGTGGCACTTTGCTCACCAAAGGTGATGACGGATTCTTTACCGGCACTACGGAAGGCCCGATGGATGAAGGTTTTCATTATTATCATCTCACGGTTGACGGAGGTATTTTTAACGATCCCGGCACATTGAATTTTTATGGCTCTACACGGTGGGAAAGCGGCATTGAGATACCTGCCCACGATAAGGATTTTTATGCCTTGAAAAATGTGCCACATGGTAACGTGCAGCAAATTCTTTTTCCTTCAAAAAGCACCGGCAGCCAACGCCGTGCTTTTGTATACACGCCACCTGGATATGAAAAAGATAAATCTAAAAAATATCCGGTATTGTACCTGCAACATGGCTGGGGTGAAGATGAAACCGCCTGGAGTAATCAGGGACATGCGAATCTTATAATGGATAACCTAATCGCCGAAGGGAAAATAAAACCTTTCATCATTGTGATGACTTATGGTATGACCAACCAATTAAAGTGGGGACATCTGAAAGAATTTAAAATTGATACCTTTCAAACTGTGCTGACAGATGAATTAATACCTTATGTAGATAGTCATTTCAGTACCATAGCTGATAAAGCCCACCGTGGTATGGCCGGCCTTTCAATGGGTGGTATGGAAACACATACCATAACGCTTAACAAACCTGACGTTTTCTCTTATTATGCACTTTTGAGCGGTGGTATTTATACAACGGAAGAGCTGCAGGGAAAAGCAAAACCAAAGCTCATCTTCATAAGCTGTGGCAGCAAAGAAAATCCTGAACGCGTTAAAGAAGCTGCTGATAAATTGAAGGCTGCCAATTATAATGTTGTTTCCTATGTTTCTGAAAATACAGCGCATGAGTTTCTTACCTGGCGCAGAAGTTTATATCAACTGGCACCGCTGCTGTTCAGGTAAATTAAATTAGTAAGTTGGAATTGTTGCCATAAAAAACTACCGTACAAGTGAGTTCCGATGAATCGGAATTTTGATAACACAACAGGCGATGACCAAAGTGTTGCAGTTGGTAAACAAATAATTCATCAGTCAACACTTCGTGTTTTCGAATAATAATAAAATAAAAATGATAACCATATAAAATTTTATTGATGCAAAAGAAACTTTTGAAAAGACTTTTTGGTATTGCAGGATTTTTGAGTTGCACGGCTTTAAGTGCGAACGCTCAGAAAACAACGCTTACACTTGATCTGGGCAAACCTGGCGCCGATGTAAGCCCGATGTTGTATGGATTGATGACCGAAGAGATCAATCATTCTTATGATGGCGGTTTATATGCTGAGCTGATCCGCAACCGCATTTTTAAAGACAACAAAACAATGCCGGAAGGGTGGAGTCTTGTAAAAAATAATACAGCCGACAGCGCAGATATAAAGCTGATGGCTGCAAACGAAGAAAATATTCCTTATGACGAACGAAGACATGCTATCAATGGCGCCCTTTCCACATGCTTAAGGTTAACTGTTGAGAAAGCTTCGGGCAGGGTTGGTATTGCCAATGAAGGTTATTGGGGCATGCCGGTAAAGCCATCAACAACATACAAAGCATCGTTTTATATGAAAGGCTCAGAGCGCTCCGAACCTTTTCGCTGGCCATGGGAGCCAAAGCCAAACACGCCACCGCTTCCTGATATTCCGGATAATACACCTGGTCCTATAACTGTTTCAATAGAAAGCAATGATGGTAAAACAGTGTATGCATCGGGAACAATCAATCTTCAAAAAAGTATTTACTGGAAGAAGTATGAACTGACCTTATCAACAGCCGCCAATATTCAGCCCACAAAAGATGCACGCTTTGTGATTTCAACGGATCGTACCGGTTTGTATTACTTTAATCTTGTATCATTATTTCCGCCAACCTATAATAATCGTGATAATGGTAACAGGCAGGATCTGATGCAAATGCTTGTGGATATGAAACCAAAATTCCTTCGCTTTCCGGGCGGTAATTATTTAGAAGGGCCGTTGATCACCGATGCCTTCCCCTGGAAAACAACGTTGGGCAGTTTGGAAGACAGGCCTGGACATAATGGCTCATGGGGTTATCGTGCTTCTGACGGCATGGGCTTGCTTGAGTTTTTAGAATGGTGTGAAGATATGGGTGCAGAACCTTTGCTGGGTTTGTATGCCGGTTATTCTTTGCAGGGCGATCATGTAGATGCCGGACCGTTATTAAAGCCATATATTGATGATGCACTGAATGAGATTGAATATGTAACAGGTGACGCTTCAACCTACTGGGGTGCAAAACGTATCGCCAATGGGCATCCTGCACCATTCAAACTTACTTATGTTGAAATAGGGAATGAAGACTGGTTCGACAGAAGCAACAGTTATGACGGAAGGTTTAAACAATTCAGGGAAGCTATTGAAGCAAAGTACCCAAACCTCATTTGCATCTCTACCATACCCGCAACGCAATATCCTTCTATGAGTGTAAAAGGTAAAGAGGCTGCGGTAGTGGATGAACATTATTACCGCAACAGTTGGGATATGTGGGAGAATGCTTCACAGTATGATAAATATGATCGCAATGGCCCTAAAATATTTGTGGGCGAATGGGCAACCCGGGAAGGTGTACCCACCACTAATTTAAATGCAGCGCTGGGCGATGCTGCATGGATGACGGGCATGGAACGTAATTCTGATTTAATCATCATGTCTTGTTATGCGCCGTTGTTTGTAAACGTAAGTAAAGACTCAGCAACTGGCAGAAAAGCCTGGCAGTGGGATTCTGACCTGATAGGTTATGATGCGTTGAACAGCTTTGGCTCGCCGTCATATTATGTGCAGCAATTGTTCAATCATTATCTCGGTAATAAAATTGTACCGGCAACACTTGAAAATGTACCTGTGCAAAACAAGCCGCTTAGCAAAAAAGATAGTGCAGATGGCTTAAAGGTTACAACTGTTCCCACTGTTTTTTACGCTGCAACCATGAATGATACAACGGGAACTATTTATCTTAAAATTGTAAATACATCAGCAAATAAACAAAGCATAAAAATTAATCTGAATGGTATTGATAAAATTGAGCAGGAAGCAACAATGGTTGTTATAAAAAGTAATCAGCCGGATGATACCAATACAATTATGGACCGTGAAAATATTAAGCCTGTTACATCAATTATAAAAGGTATAAAAACATCGTTTACAAAAGTGTTTGAACCTTATTCCGTAAACATACTGGAGTTAAAAACAGGAAAATAAAATTGATGCGTAATCATTTTATGGTGCAGTGGAAATAAATAAAAGTGCAACCAATATAATGAAATGTCTGGTACCGGCTAAAGAACTTTGTGGCATCGCCTGTTGCGTCGCATTCCGTTCATCGTTCTGATTATAAATTGAGCGTTAATCTCCGTGTACAGAATAAAAAAAGTAAGAATAATTCATGAAAAAATATTTCCTTCTGTTATTGATCAGCAACCTCACGTTAGATGTATATGCGCAAAATGTACACAGTGATAATGGTGATGGTACTTATACAAACCCATTGATCTCTGCAGATTTTCCAGACCCCGATGTTATTCGTGTTGGTGATACATACTACATGGTTACTACAACGATGTTTGTATTTCCGGGTGTAACTGTTTTAAAATCGCATGACCTGGTAAACTGGGACTATTGCAGCAATGCAGTACCCCGCTTTGATTTCAGCAAATGTTATGATCTGGACAGTTGCAACCGCTATGGTCACGGGCAATGGGCCACGAGTATGAAATACCACAACGGTAAATTCTATTTACTTTTTATTACGCTGGATGAAGGCGGGTTTATGTGTACCGCAGATAAAGCAGAAGGTCCCTGGAAAATCACACACTTACCCAAAGGCTTTTATGATGCAGGATTGTTCTTTGATGATGATGGCAAAATTTATGTAGCGCAGGGCTACAATAATATATCTGTTACTGAAGTAGATTCAACCCTTACACCAGTAAGCAAAGATTCTCTTGTGTATACAGGGGATATACGCAAGGGCCTTGAAGGCGCACATGTATACAAACTGAATGGTTATTATTATTTGTATTGTACCTATGGCGGATTGGATGGCATGCAGGTAGCATTGCGCTCAAAAAATATATACGGCCCTTATGAACAAAAACTATTGATCTACGACACAACAAAAGGCATTAACTACGGGATTCACCAGGGTGCGTTGATACAAACACAAACAGGCGAATGGTGGACGATACTTTTTGTTGACAGCGGACCATTTGGGCGTTTCCCATCTTTGCAACCCATTACATGGGTGGATGACTGGCCGATGATCGGCGTGAATGGCAAAGCTGTTATCACTCATAAAAAACCTGACGTAGGAAAAACATACCCGGTAAAAGATCTGCCAACCTCAGATGAATTCAACAGCAAAACATTAGGCATGCAATGGGGATGGAACCATAACCCTGATGATGAGAAATGGTCGCTTTCTAAAAGAAACGGATATTTAAGACTATTGACCTCAGGTATAGCCAACGATTTTAAAATGGCACGCAATACACTTACGCAAAGGCCATTTGCAAAACATGATCAAAACATTCCAACAACCGCTTCCACCAAAATAAACATTACGCACATGCAGGATGGTGACATAGCAGGGTTGGCAGTATTCCAGGATCCCTATGCGTTTATTGCTGTAAAAAAAGTAAATGGCAAATTGTATGTAATGATGGTAAACAATGGAAAAACCATTGACTCGGTCCTTATCAATCAATCAACCATTTACCTTAAAACCATTGCATCCAATACTACGGGCAAGGCAAACTTTGCGTATAGTTTTAACAACAAAAATTTTACTGCACTCGGCAACGAACTGTCCATGCATTTTAATTTAAAAATCTTCACCGGCAACAAATTCTGTCTGTTCAATTATGCCACAAAAGTAACCGGTGGTTATGCAGATTTTGATTGGTTCAGGGTACAGTAGTCCGGGATATAACAATATGAATTTCTTTTGAGCTAAGCTACATTGCTACTATCGTCGGTTGTTGTGTCACTCACTTGTACGGTTGGATTATGAATCAGCTTTTACATAAGCGTAGATAAAAGCGAATCCTTTCTGGTAAGTGACCCACAAAAGGGGAAGATTGGTTTATTTTTTATAAGAGTAGCCCATTAAAGTAATTATCTCAAAGCCATCTTTTTTTGTTGAAGCCAATACAGCTCTCTCACCTTTAGTAGCAGAAAAACCCATTGCGAAAGCAAATGAATCATTCGGATTAGTTTCTTGCAAAAAAAAATTCAACTGCTCTTCTGAATATTTTAGCTCGTTAAATTTCACTTCCAAATCAATTAAAATATCCCAAATTTTGAGGCTCACCAAAGTGTTGTTAGCAGAAATTTCCAAAGTGGGATTTCCTTTAGTTAGGGTTATCAATTTATTATAAGCTTCATCAGCTTCAGTCTCAAAAATATGGCTATAATCTTTGTAGACTAAGATAACAGCAGAAGGTTCTTTTTCCGACCTCCCAGAAACGAATTGTACTTCTTTTGCCTGTCTGAATGAACCTCCAATGTCAAATTTTCCTAACCTTAATAATGGTTCGGTATACTCACAAATTCTCCCTTTTGGTGATGAACCTCTCCAGATACCTGTCGTTATAAATGTTATTTGATTGTTTTTCAGTTTTTTCAACGGGGGATAATCGTCTTCGTTCTTGTTGGTTTCGAGTTTAAATGCGATATCGGAATTAATGAACTCAAAGACTAATGAATAGTTACCCCTTGATTCGTTAACGTATATTTTAATATCAAATGGGTTTTGATTAAGCAGCTTATTAAGTTTATTGCTACCCTCTTTTTCCTTGCAAATCAGAATAAGGAAATCTTTTCCATTCGGCAACGTTTGAATTGATATATCGTAACATTTCACTTCGTTTATTTCTTCTATTGCAATTGAATTAGTCATTTTTTTTTGTTTGAATAATTAAATCCATTCCTCCGTACCACACCAATTTAAGACTTTCAAACAAATTGAAATTAATCTTTTGATTTCAAAAGAGTATATGCTGAACTTGCAAGACATAAATTTGATGTTGTTTTATTCTCACAAAAAAAATAATTTGAGTTTTATGAGTATTCATAAGCTTTACATTTTTGCCAAAAATAGAGATGCAATCGCAGCCCAAAAAGGGTATGCTTTCCAACAGCTAAAGACATTAGAAGATTGGATTGAAAATAGAGTTGCAAATGGTGACGAAATAATTTATTGTGATTATGAAGATGATATACTTGCAAGAGATACAGTACAGGGAAAATCAAAATTCAAGCAAGTCAAGCTATATTCTACTGATTTTTCATTTTCATCCGAAAGCATAAAAAGAGCAATCTCTCATTTTTTTATGCTTTATGTAAAAGGTGACTATGCTTTTGATCAGACAGAATTTTCGTTTGAGACAAATGCATCAATTATTCAAAGAACAGTAAAAGAAAATGATGCGGATTTATTACAAGAATGGTATGAAAATCAGGGCAAGATTGAATATGATTTATTGGATCGTATTAGGGTTCGTGTAAAAAAAATTATCACTGAGTATATTGATAAAGTAATTAAAGACTTAGGTAATAACGTCGAATTAAAAGGCGAAATACAACAAGCAAAAAATATTTATGACAATCTGAAAAATGAAGACTTTAATTCATTCATTCGCTGTATTAAATGGCAATTCGAAGGATTAGAATCTAATACAGCGGTGGAACAAATTGTTACTCGAGTCGAAGCTCTTATATTCAAAATTCCACTGCCTCTAAATGATCAAAGAACACAAATTTATGTTGCTTTACTAGTAAATGAAGTTTATCAAAGATCTATTCAAGATGATCCTGAAAACCGAAAGCTAACGAAGGATTTGCTTGATTCAATATTGTTGAACGCTGGAGAGAAGGAGGATAAATGGTATGTAGAAATATTACAGCAATTCAAAGCAAATAATAAAATCACATTCTTTTTTGCAGGCGGGTTTCAGTCAATTATAAACGGAACCAGGTACTGCAGATGGAACCTAGTTGATGATGGTCACAAACAGTTTTGGCTAGATTTACTAAAACAATATATCACTTTAGGCGAGACACCAACAGCGAATAAAAGAAAAGCAATCTATGAATACCTTTTCTTAAAAATCGGGCATAATCCATTTGAAGAAAGGACTGAAAGCGCAATCAACGATGATATAGAGTTAATAAATATCTACATGGAACAATGGACTCATAGAAGTAACCTCCTAGATATTGAAGATGATATTACCCTTCTACAATTGTTAAAAGCTCAAGTTGTACGATTCTCATTTCTAATTTCAGAAGATCAATTATTAAGTTTTCAGAAAAAAATACAAACATTTCTCTATGACGAAATTCAAAAGGAAACGAATGTGGATAGGTTATGTGATCTTTTGGAAATGCGTGGTCATTTGGCACAACAGAATGACATTTTTAATCCAGTTGAAAGCTTAAAAGCCGCCTTTGAGTATTATCAAAAAATTGCAGCGTTGTTGGACAAAGCTCATTATTATTCTTTGGCTCGCTTATATAATCAGATGAGGGCAATGATTAAAATGTTAATTCAATTTGGTATTAATGATGGTTTAATTGAAATGGTAGATGAATTTATGAATGAGATTCAAGGCTATGCTGAAAAGACTGGTCTTAGACATAAAGCCGCACATGATCTAATAGAAAGAGGTATTTTACATTTGGAAAATCTTGATGTAAAAAATTATATTAAAGCTCTTGAACTTTTTCATCGTGCAAAAGAATTATGGCGATTAGAATACACTAAGGAAGGTTATATACTTTCTCTTCTAAATATTGCCCAAGTATATAATTCTTTGGGTATGAGTTACGCTTCAAAATATTATGCTTTGGCAGCATTTTGGAGCACGTGGCAATTCTCTGACTCAAGCTTATATAAGCGATTGCCTCAAGCATTAGGCTTAATTGTATTTAGTGATTTTTCTCACGGTGCTTGGATGAATGCAATTGAAGATTTTGATCTTTATCTGGCAACAAAGAGGGAGTTTGACGAAAAAGGTTTCGAAATTTATGATGATGAAATTTATCAAAAAACCATTGGTAATATTGCGTCAATTGTTCAGGCAGCTCCTTTAATTCATCCAGAGTTATCAGAATTCATACATTCTTTAAAGGCCAGGTGGAGCATTATATGGGATCAACAAATCCAGCCTTTAGTTCAACACGTTAATGAAAGAATTAAAGATATGGATAGTTTAAAAGCAGTAATAGCTAGGAATCTAAGAGATAATCCATTAAATGATGTTGGTCTTAAAAGAAATATTAGATTCAATGCTTTGAATATTGATTGGCGCATACAATTTGATAATAATGAAACAATGACTTCAATTGGGGAAGAGTTTGTCAGCTTCCTTCAAATTGCTTTATGTGAGATAGCCAGAATAAATAATCAACTTTTAAATGGCGCGAAGAGAGTTTCAATTTCGGTACAAGAGGGGCATTTTCAAAAAGAACATTTAGGAAATGATAACTGGGTTATTACAATTCCAAAGTTTGAAAGTAAGGATGAAATGAAAATTAAAATGCATTATGCCTACTTAGGATCTTTAATCAAGGCAATATTGATCAACATAAGTAATTTATCAAAAGAAGATTTCGAAAATTTTTATATTGAAAAATTACTAAAAAAAGAGAAGTTTGGTGAAAAAGTATTAGAGGCGACTACTTATCAAAAAGCATTCAGAAGCTCAATTAGCACAGCGCGTTTCGAAGTTTCGAAAAGGTTAAGCTTAAGTGGTTTGGCAGAAAATGGTATAGCTATGATTTATACCAGATATTTAATAGATCAAAAATGAGTAAACAAGAATATAAGTGATTTCATTTTTCCTGTTTATTCCCATTTACGATTAAACTTCTTTAAGTCCTGAAAATAGCTGCCCTTGTTCAATCAACTTCCAACCGTACAAGTGAGTGACACAACAGGCGATGCCACAAAAGCTGCAGCCGGATCATAAAATTTTTCTTTCCCTTATTAACCAGGAAGTATTATTTTTTCGCTGCTGTTGGCGTCCCCGCCAACAGCCTTCGCTTCCTTCTTCGCTCCCATCTACGCTTCGGTAAAAGCTCAATCAACTTCCAACCGTACAAGTGAGTGACACAACAGCCGATGCCATAAAAGCTGCAGCCGGATCATAAAATTTTTCTTTCCCTTATTAATCAGGAAGTATTATTTTACATGTGTCACAGCCGAATTAATAATGCATCTTTCTATAACTAAAACTGCCACATGAAAAAAAATACGCACACTATTTCGTTTGTTTGCGCAACTACACTGCTGCTTTTCAGCATCGCCTGCAGCAATAATGCAAAAACGGAACAATCTGCCACACCTACTTTTACGCTGCAAGATGCTGATACCGTTATGTTCAATTCGTTTGTAGACTGTAATATGGCCGA
>Ga0075152_10002773_pt1 | contig 12393 bp, 2 predicted proteins | sample JI61114C2DNA_FD_70964 | JGI IMG/M metagenome (GOLD analysis project Ga0075152, IMG submission 70964) | Wastewater effluent complex algal communities from Wisconsin, to seasonally profile nutrient transformation and Carbon sequestration -... | ecosystem: Engineered > WWTP > Effluent > Algae...
CTGCGGCGTTATTTTGGCCAACATCGAACGCAACACGCTCCTGCGCGACATGTCCGCCATGCGCGATGCACTGCTTCCCGGCGGTGCGTTGCTGCTCAGTGGCTTCGTGAACGCCGACCGTCCGCTCATGCTGGAAGGCGTGGGTGCGGCGGGGTTGCGCCCGGAGGAGATGCTCAGCAACGGTGAATGGTCATTGATCGGATGCAGGAAATGAGGATTACCGCTACAGGCCTCAAGCCACAAGCTACAGGCTTTCAGGATCGGTCGTATTCGAGGTTCCGGAGCTTGAGGCTTGTGGTCTGTGGCGTGTGGCTTTGTACATCGTCAGCACTGTTCGCTCAAACGAAGTCCTTCACCAACGACCAAGCCGTCTTCCTGGAGGAGATGACCAACTTCCTCGTGAGCGCCGACAAGAAGGAAGGCAAGCCGTTCATGGAGCAGGAGTTCACGCCGGCGTGGAACGGTACCTTCTTCAGCACAGCGCAGCGCACACGCATCGTGGAGCTCAGCAACGCGATGCAGAAAAAGCGCTTCGAGGCGTTCCCTTCGTTCCGTGATTACCTGGCATCGCTCATCGCCTTCGCTGGGGGAGGCAGAACGGCCGAGGACTTCGACACCTATATGACGTGCTTGGAGAGCGCCGCGAAAAGCACCCGCAAGCAGAACCTGACGGACCTGATCGCGATGAGCGCGAGCCTGTTCAAGGACAACACCTTCTACAAGGGAGCGAGCGTATCGTGGCAGAGCAGCACCCCGAAGTTCACCTTCGCGTACGACAGCATCCCGAAAGTCGTCTTCGGCACGATGGACCTGCGCTGTTTGGCCAAGGGCGATAGCGCGGTGATACACAACACCAGTGGCTTGTACTTGCCCACGCGCGGGATCTTCTATGGCAAAGGCGGGCGGATCGATTGGGAGCGTGCCGGGTTGAAGTCCACCGCCACGTTCGCCGAGTGGGAGCATGGGTACCAAGTGAAGGTGAAGAGTTCGGAGATCGAGGTGGACAGCGTGAGCTTCAACGATCCGTACTTCGAGAAAACCCTGTTCGGGAAGGTCACGGACAAACTGCTGGCGAACGTGACGGCCGAGAACGCGAGCTACCCGCGCTTCGAGAGCAATGACCGGCGGATGAAGATCCGCGAGATCGTGGAAGGCGTGGACTTCGAGGGCGGCTTCACCATGCAGGGCGCGAAGCTCCAGGGGTACGGTACGAAAGAGGAACCGGCGTTCCTGACGTTCTACCGGGACAAGCGCCCGTTCATCGTCACCAAGGGGCTCGTCTTCACCATCGCGCCGGACAAGATCACCAGCGAGAACGTGGCGTTGACGATGCGGATGGACCAGGACTCCATCTATCACCCGAGCGTGAGCCTGCGCTTCCGGAAGGACAAGAAGCAGCTGACCGCGATCAAGAACAACGAGGGACTGAGCATGGCCCCCTTCTGGGACAGCTTCCACAAGCTGGACATGCAGTTCGAGGAGCTGCGGTGGAAGCAGGGCGACCCGCTGGTGGAGATCAGCAACCTGCAAGGCAGCGCGCAGACCAAGACGACTTTCGAGAGCTACAACTACTTCAAGGAGATCCGCTACAAGGCGATGCTCGGCACCGATGCGGTACACCCGCTGAGCCGGTTGCGCGACTACAACAAGGTGGCGGGCGACGTGTTCCTGGCCGGTGACTTCGCGCAGTACACGAAGTTGCAGAAGCCGCAGGTGATCCCCATGATGTTCGACATGGCGGTGCGGCGGTACATCGACTATGACCCGGAAACGGAACTGGTGCGTGTGCTGCCGCGATTGGTGGAGCACACCATGGCCAGCGCCAGGAAGATCGACTATGACGTGCTGCAGTTCAACAGCGATGCCGAGGACGGGGTGAACGGGTCGATCAACCTGTTGAACAACGACCTCACGCTGAAAGGTGTTGCACGCATCATCCTGAGCGATTCGCAGGACGTGCGGATCTTCCCCAGCGAGCGCACGGTGGTGGTGAAGAAAGGCCGCGACTTCACCTTCGGAGGGAAGATCACCGCGGGGAAGCTGAACTACTTCGGGAAGGAGTACTATTTCCACTACGACCCCTTCATCATCGACCTGCTGAACGTGGACAGCGTGAGCTTCTACGCCGACAGCTTCGAGCCGGACGCCAACGGTGAACGCTCATTGGTACGCGTGAAGAACGTGCTGGAGCGGGTGACCGGCACCCTGGAGATCGACGAGCCGAACAACAAGAGCGGCATCCAGACGGTGATGCGGAACGAAAAGAAGGTAGGCCGCTACCCGGAGTACCCGAAGTTCAACAGCGCGCAGGAGAGCTACGTGTTCTATGACCGGGGCGACATCCAGAAGGGGGCGTACAAGCGGGACAAGTTCTACTACAAGAGCGACCCGTTCACGATCGACTCGCTGGACAACTTCACCAACGCGGGCCTCACCTTCAACGGCACGTTGATGAGCGGGGGCATCTTCCCGGACATCCGGGAGCCGTTGACCCTGCAGCACGACTACGCCTTGGGCTTCGTGCGCGAAACCGGAGCGGGGGGGCTTCCGCTGTACGGCAAGAAGGCCAAGTTCGCCAACACGCTCAAGCTCGATCACGCGGGGCTGCATGGCGACGGGGACTTCACCTACCTGACCACCCTCGCCACGAGCAAGGACCTGTACTTCACGCCGGACACCGCGTACGGCGTGGCCGATACACTGTACAACGGTGCGGCGACGAGCGCGACGATGAAGGTGCCCAATGTGCACGCGAGCAACGTGTTCCTGCGCTTCGAGCCCGCCCAGGAGGTGCTGCTGGCCAAGCAACTGGAGAAGCCGATGGTGATGTACGACGGCATGGCCTATCTGCACGGCAAGACCGAACTGCGCCCGGCGGGCATGACCGGGGCGGGCCTGGTGGACTTCACCAACGCGACCTTGAAGAGCAAGCTGTTCCAGTTCGAAACGATGAAATTGCACGCGGACACGAGCGACTTCCGCTTGACCGAGGGCGACACCGCGAGCATCGCGTTCCGCACGGACAACGTGAACGCGACGGTGAAGCTGGACGAGCGCATCGGTGAGTTCGTCAGCAACGGCAACGAGACGAAGGTGGAGTTCCCCGTGAACCAGTACATGTGCTACATGGACCGCTTCAAGTGGTACATGGACCAAGGCGACCTGGAGCTGGAGAGCGACCGGAAGACCGCCGCCGTCAACGAGGACCTGCAACTGTCCGGCAGCAACTTCATCAGCACGCGGCCGGACCAGGACTCGCTCAGCTTCATGGCACCGAAAGCGCGCTATGACCTGAAGCAACACCTGATCACCGCGAACGACGTGCAGTACATCCAAGTGGCCGACGCCTTGATCACACCGGACAGCATGCGCGTGCGCATCCGCAGGAACGCGGAGATCGACCCGATCACCAACGCGATCATCACGGCGAACAACGTGACGAAGTACCACACGATCTACAACGCTACCGTCAACATCAAGAAGAAGCGCGATTACAACGCGAACGGCGACTACGACTACGTGGACGAGACAGACAAGAAGTTCCGGATCCACTTCGCCAATGTGAACGTGGATACGGCTTATCAGACCTACGCGCGTGGCCGCATCAATGAAGAGGAGAAATTCCAGCTGAGCCCGGCGTTCGACTACTTCGGCGATGTGAAGCTGGAGGCCACGAGCAAGGAGCTCACCTTCACCGGCAGCACGCGTATCCTGCACGATTGCGCGGGCATCGGCAAGAACTGGATGCGTTTCAGCGGCCCGATCGATCCCAAGGAGGTCTTCATTCCCGTGGGCGATTCGCTCAGCGATGATGCGGGGGCGAGCATCGGCGCGGGCATCTTCCTGGGCAGCGATGATCCCTTCAAGCCGTACGGCACCTTCCTGAGCAAGAAGGAAGCGAAGGCCGATCGCACCGTGATCGCGGCGAAGGGGCTGCTCTTCTATGACAAGACGAAGAAGAACTACATGATCGGCAGCAAGGACAAGATCCGCCAGGCCGAGCTGCCGGGCGACCTCGTGACCTTGAGCACCGAGAGCTGCGCCTTGTCAGCCAGCGGGCGTATCGGTACGGGCACCGAGCTCGGGCGCGTGAAGGCAGACGACTTCGGGACGCTGGACTTCCGGGCCGGTGACAGCGCACGGGTGGTGGCGCACGTGAGCATGTACCTCGATTTCTTCTTCCACGAGAACGCGTTGGAGAAGATGGCCACTGACATCCTCGCGTATCCGGAGCAGAAGGCGGTGGACATCGGCAAGACGCCCTACGAACGCAGCATGCGCGAGATGCTCGGCAAGGAGAAGAGCGACAAGCTGATCAGCGAATTGAGCATCAAGGGTGAGATCAAGCGCCTGCCTGACGAGCTGATCAAGCCGATCGTGCTGGCCGACGTGAAGTTGCGCTGGAACGCGGAGGACCAGAGCTGGCAGAGCCAAGGGCCCATCGGCATCGCCACCATCCTGAAGAAGCCGGTGTTCCGCACGGTGAAGGGCAAGATCGAGTTCCAGCGCAAGCGGAGCGGGGACGCGATGCACGTCCTGTTGATGTTGGACGACCAGACGTACTGGTTCTTCAGCTACACGCGCGGCCAGATGCTGGTGTACAGCAGTGACGCCAACTTCAACACGCAGATCAGCGAGTTGAAGGAGGACAAGATGAAGCAGGACAGCAAGAAGGATGAGGCGGAGTTCCGGTTCATGCTGACGGGGAAGCGGAAGGTGGATGATTTCAGGGACAGGTTCGGACTATGAGAATGCGGGATCGCTGCGCCGCTGGGTTACTCGCATGGAACTGTGGGCTGGTTGAAGGCTCCCAGTATCCGGAAACCAATGCGGAGTTTCGAACAGTAGCTGATCTGAAAATGACCGCGAACTGAACCATGGACGCGCATTGGGTGTACGCGTTGATCGCGATGGTGCTGAGCTATCTGTGCGGGAGCATCCCCACCAGCGTGTGGTGGGGGAAGGCGTTCTATGGGGTGGATGTGCGTGAACACGGCAGCAAGAACGCCGGGGCGACGAACACGTTCCGAGTGTTGGGACCCAAGGCGGGTGTTCCGGTTCTGCTCATTGACATGTTGAAAGGCTTCGCGCCAGTGCGGGTGCTGGCGTGGTGGAGCGGGTTGGAGGACGGGTCAGCGGATTTCACGTGGCTGCGGGTATGCATGGCGTTGGCGGCGGTGATCGGGCATTTGTACCCGGTGTTCGCCGGGTTCCGTGGCGGGAAGGGGGTGGCGACCTCCTTTGGCGGGATACTTGCGCTGCACCGGGGCATCGCCCTGATCTGCTTGGGGGTGTTCGTGGTGGTGTACCTGCTCTCCAAATACGTCTCCCTCGGCTCACTGTGCGCGGCGCTGGCGTTCCCGTTCCTGGTGTTTTTCATCGCCAAGGATGACCACTTGGTGTTCCAAGGCTTCGCGATGGCGATCTGCGTACTGGTATTCTGGACGCATCGCACCAACATCGGCCGACTTTTACGGGGTGAAGAGAGCCGCATGCGACCAAGCGGCGGAACGAGCCCATGAAACCATCCGTGGCATCGACGGGTTTAAGCGCCCACTCTCGGATGACCCGTTTCTCGGGCATAGCGGTTCTGGTGTGCCTGCCTTTCGCCCTGATGGCGCAAGGCGGGGACAAGGAGTTGCGGGCTACGGCCGATGCGTTGTTCGCCAAAGGGGAGTACGGTGCGGCGTTCCAGCCGTACCAGACGCTGGTGGGCAACAACCAGCAGGATTACGACCTGAACTTCCGCTACGGCACGTGTGCTTTGCATGGCGGGGCGGACAAGGAGGAGGCCATCAAGTACCTGAAGCGGTCCACGTTGGGGCCGGCACCGCCCGCGCTGGCGTGGTACTTCCTGGGCAAGGCCTACCACACGAGCTACCAGTTCAAGGAAGCGCTGCTGGCGTATGAGCGCTATCGGGGGACGGCGGACAAGAAGCTGCTCGCGGAGCGGCCGGTGGACGCTTTGGAACTGCAATGCCGCAACGGGCAGAACCTGCTGAGCAACCTGAAGGAGATCGATGTCCACAACAAGATGGAGGTGGAGGGGAGCGATTTCTTCCGCTTCTATGACCTGGCCAGTATCGGGGGGAAGATCGTGGTGACGCCGGAGGAGCTGAAGAGTTCGTTGGACAAGAAGGCGAAGGACCTCGCGCTGGTATACCTGCCGGACAAAGGCGGCCCGATCTACTTCGCGAGCTATGGCAAGGGCGGCACCACCGGGCGCGACATCTATCGGTCGGAACTGTTGCCCAATGGCGAGTTCGCCACGCCGGTGAAACTGGCCGGGTACATCAATACCGACCAGGACGAGGATTTCCCGTTCATGGCCCCGGACGGCAAGAGCTTCTACTTCTGCAGCAAGGGCCACAACAGCATGGGCGGCTACGACGTGTTCAAGAGCACGTACGACAAGGGCCTCGATGTGTTCGGTGCGCCGGTGAACATGGACTTCGCGGTGAACACGCCGGACGATGACCTGCTCTACCTGACCGATCCGGAAGGGAAACAGGCGTGCTTCGCCAGTGCGCGGGACAGCAAGCAGGGCACCGTACACGTGTATCGCGTGAGCACTGCACAAGCTCCTGTGAACATCACGGTGCTCAAGGGGACGTTCGCTTCGGACTTCAACGCCGAGGACCGCAAGGCGCACATCACGGTGCAGGACGCGCTGACGCAGGAGATGGTGGCGGACGTGGCCACCGACTTGAACGGCAACTACGTGCTGTCCCTGCCGCGCAGCGGGAAATACCGCTTCATGGTGCAGGCGGGTCCCGGGGAGAAGACGCACGTGGGGGTGGTGGACGTGCCCCGCAACAGCGAGCCACGCGCCTACCGCCAGGAAATGAGCCTGGTGGACCAGGGGGGGGAGAAGCTGATGATCCGGAACTACTTCGACGAACCGTTGGAGGAGGACATGGTGGCGCTGGCGTTGGACGAGATCAAGCGGCGGGCGAAGCTGGACGTGGGTACCCGTGCCGTAGTAGCGGAAGAGAAGCCCGCCGAAAAACCTGCGGGCGATCCGCTGACCCGTGCGGGGTTCTCCGGGGACATCACCAAGCCGGCGGCCCAGCGGATGGCCGACGAGGACGCCGCATCGTTGCGGAAGACGACGGACGACATCGAACACCAGTCCGTGGCGGCCTTCAGCCTGGCGCTCGAGAACGCGAACCTGGCCGATGGGTACACCGCACGGGCGGAAGAACTGGTGGCGCAGGCGAATGCCGCGACGGACGAGAAGACGAAGAACGGCCTGATGGTGGAAGCGGCCCGCATGCGCCAGAACGCGCGCGCCGCGAACCAGCGCGCCACCGCGGCGTTGCGTGCGGGTGAAACGCTGGCCACGGAACGGATGGCCACACAGATACGTGCGCAGAAGGCCGAACGGCTGAGTGCGGACCTGACGCGGGTGATGGCGGCCAAGGACGAGAACGCGATGGTTATCAAGCTGGTGGAATTGCGCGCACGGCTGGACGAAAAGAACGCCCCGGACGGGAGCTTGAGCCCGGCGGAGAAGATGCGCCGGATGGCCACCGAGCGGGAGAAGGAAGCGGCCACGGCGCTTGCGCGGGCGAACACGGCGCGGGGCGAGGAGAACGAACTGGTGGACCGCATCGCGCGGAAGAAGCGTGAGGAGGACGAGGCCAAGGGGAACAAGAAGGAGAACCTCGCCCGCGAACGCGCCGAGCTGGAGTCGCAGTTGCAGGCGCTGCGCGAGGAGAACGAGCGGGCATTCGCCAAGGCCCGGGTGGCGGAGCAGGAGACGGGGAACGCACGCGGCCAGGCGGCGCTGGCGAAGCACCTCTCCACAGCGGCCGCCGGGATGACCGTGAACGAGCTCGATGAAGCGCAGAAGGGACAGCTCGCGCAGCGGATCGCGGGTACCGGATCGCGGATAGCGGCCATCGCGTTGGATGAGCGCTACGACGCGGCGATCGCCATGGAAGCGCGCGAGGTGGAGCGCAGCACCTTCGATTGGGGCGCGCCGATCGCGACCGGAAGCGGTGAGCCTTTGGCAGCAACCGCTACCATGCAACGCGATACATCGGCCATCGCACAGCGCGCTGACCAGACACCGACGAAGGTGCAGCAGGGCGACCTCGCGGACGGCCAAGTGCGCCAAGGCGGTGAGGTGGAGCAGCCCGCGTCGTTGCAGCGCTCGAGCACGGAAGCCACGGGGCAGAATGTCGCTTCTGGAACAACGGATCAGCCCGTATCCACCGCACAACACGAGCAGAGCGCTGGCCAAGACCAACCAGCAAACGATGCCGTCCAGACTGGAAGCACAGGCGAGGTCGCGCAAGGCCAGCAGGATCGATCGAACGATCCGGCTCGTACGAACCTGGCCGACCAGAGCGGGACCACGGACCGGGCTGAACGGACGGAGCGTGCGAATGAGGCAGCGGATACGAGAACGGATCAGGCCCTGGAACAGGGTGAGCAGGTTCCTTCCAGTGGAACAGTTGCTGCTGCCGAGACACAACGAACCGAAGGTCCTGGCCGCGTCGGGAGTGAACCCGCTGGCCAAGCGAAGAATGGAAACACTTCCGATGCGCTCGCGCAGGATCGACCTGCTGAGCCGAACGGCGTCGACACAACCGGTGACGCGATCCGGAACGCTGCTCAGGATGTAAAGCCGCTGACGAACGAGGCGAGCGGAAAGGAAACGACGAACACGCTCGCACAGGATCGTGCAACGTCAGCGGCTTCGGACAGTGGCACACGTGGACAGGACGAACCGGCGCGCGGCAACGAGCCAGCGGGTACATCCCGCACGGAAACGGACCTGGCCTCGATGAAGGGGGTGGTGACAGCACCCGAGGAGAGGACCGAACCCGAGAACGGAACGCAGCGGAACGGTACCACGGAACAGCCCGCCGATGGGAACACACGCAGGACCGAGGACGGCGCGCTCACTGCGGAACGTACCGTGGAAGCCGCTCAACCGGACGCGGAGGAACTCGCCTTCGTGCAGGCCAACGAGCTCGCGGAACTGAAGCAGTTGCGCGCAGCTGAGAAGAACCGGTCGCGCAAAGACAGCCTCGATACGCGCATCGCCTCTCTCGAACGGACGATGCGTGCGACAGCGGCTGCTGGAGAGGTAGCGGCGACCGCCACGCAACAGCCGGATGGCATGACGGCTGACGGTACGGAGCTAAGCGCTTCGGCACCGGAAGAGCGGTCCTCCGCGGCCCGCCAAGAGCCAGAGACCGGTGAGCGCACAGCGCAGAACGGGCAGGATGGCCGCGCTGAACAGGACCGCACGGGTGACGTCACCGGTGCCGCCAGCACCCCGACCGGCAGCACTGACAGCCGCGTGACGGACCGCGTGGACGATGGCGGGACCGCCAACCCGGAGGGGACGCGCACGACGAACGATGGCGCGAACAGCGGCGAGCTTCGCGCCGGTACGGCGGAAGAGGCGCAGGCCATGATGGACAGCATGAGCGCGATGCGCCCGGCGCTGACCTTCGACGGCAGTGCCGGCGATGCGGTATTGATCGCCGATATCTACCCGGATTACAGTGCGCGGAAGCAGTTGATGGAGCGCGAGCTGGACGATCCGAAGGAGCGGAGCGCCGCGCTGCACGGATTGGAGCTGATGCTGGTGGACAGCATCGATGCGGAGCACGCGCGGCAGCTGGACCATCTGGAGCGGCATCCTGCCGAGTCGGCCGATGTGCTCAAGCGCGTGGACCGGTTGCGCGTGATGAAGGAAGAGCATGTGCGTGAAGCGGACCGGGCCCTTGCCGCAGCCGAGCAGGAATACGCCGCTGGCGAGTCCCGGGCCATGGAGGATGCGGCCTTGGCGCAAGCCACCCCTGACCGCCCGCGCGATGACCGGCCGATCGCGGCGAGCACCACACCGCACAACGACGACTATGTGAACGTGGCCAGGGACCGCGAGCAGGTGTACACGAGCACGATGGACCACCGCGCGGAGAAGGTCGGTGACGCCATCCGGGAGCGCGACCGTGATCTGACGACGATCGCGGACCTGGAGGAGCGTATCGATTCCCTGGAAGAGGTGCTGGAAAGCATGCCTATGGGGAAGGAGCAGAGCAAATTGCGCGACAAGACGGACCGGCTTATCGACGACCATATGATCCTGCGCATGGAGATCGGCCAGCGCATGGAGTACATCACACGGAAGGAATTCGAGGCCGCACAGGACAGCTCGAAAGAGCTGATGGCGTTGAACGTGAAGGAGGGGCTTAAACCGAACGAGCCGATGGTGCTCATGGCCACGACCTTCGAAGAGAACGCCGGGCGCGGCATGAAGCAGGCCGCTGAGATGCGGAAGCGCGCTGAGCGCACCGAGGACATCGTGCTCCGCGATAGCCTTTTCCGCACCGCCTATGCCGTGGAGCTTACCGCCCTCCGCGAGATGGACCGCTCACACACCGTACGGAACTACGTACAGGAGGAGACGTTCCAGCGGGGTGAGCGCTTGACCTATGAGCAGGTGGAACAGCGGATGTTCGCAAAAGAAGAACAGGCACCGGTGGCGGAGAACGCTGCGGTGCGAGTGGAGCCGCGAACCGCCGAGGATGGGGCAGTGGCTTCTGGTGGAACCGCAGGCCTGCCTGCGGACACTTCCGCCGTGGCCAGCGCACGGTACAAGGAGTTCATGGGCGGGGATACCGCGTCGTCGGCACCGTTGACCGAGGTGGAGCCCGGCGATGCGTCCAGCCTGCGTTGGGAAGCGCAGCGCGCGGCCGAGCGTTCGCGCGCATTGGAGCAGGCGTCCATCGCGGCGGCCGATCGGGCGAACGCCTTGCAGGACAGAGTGGCCAAGGCGAAGCGCTCGGAACGGGAACGATTGGAATATGAAGCGATGCGCTCGCGCACCATGTCGGATTCGTTGCACATGGCCGCGCTCCAGGCAGGCGAGCAGGCGGCCGAGCTCGACCGACAGGCGGCCATGGCCCAGGAGGTGGCCGTGTTCCAGGAGCGCTTGCTGAAGTATTACTACCTGAACGATCAGGAGCAGGCGATCGTGGTGAACGAAGAGGACCGCAGCCGGTATTTCCAGGCGCGCGCCAAAGCGCTCGAACAACGGGATGAAGCCACGCGCTCCCAAGAGCGGGCCGCGTCCACCAAGCAACTGGCTGATGCGCTGCTGCAGCAGAGCAAGGAGATCCTCCAGAACCCGAACGCGGGCGGTGCGGCCCTTTCCCCAGAACAGATGGACAAGGCGCGGATGCTCACGGACCAGGCCATCCGACTGAACCATCAGGTGGATTCGCTGGAGCGGGCCGCGGAACGCTTCAACATGGCAGCCGGTGTGAACGAATCCCAAGCGGCCTCCATGCTGCAGTCCCTGACACCGGAACGGGGTACGGAGATCATGGCCATGGAACAGCGCGCTCGCCGTGTGGAGCCTGTGTTGGCGCAAGCGCGCAGCTTGCAGGGACCGGCGACCGCCGTTGCACCTGCCGCTGGAACGGTTCCGGCTACGAACTTGCCCGATACCGCGACAGCTGCCACAATGCCTGCCACTGGTTCAGGCATCACTTCCGTGCAAGCGACCGAGTCGGAGCCTGATGCTGCGAACGCCGGTGTCCCCCCCGCTTCTGTCGCGCCCGCGGTCACACCCTCGGAAGCCCAGCCAGATCAGACCGCAACGGCGACCCCTGTTCCGACTTGGGACGGCACCGGCAGTGCTCAGCCAGCGGGCCAAGCGGGTGGCATTGCGGAGATCGTTCCTGCCACAGGAATACCGGTGGCTGAACCCCCAGCGCCAGCGGTACCTGAAGCCGGTACACCGCGCTTGATGGCACCGCTCACCGCCGATCTCTTCGACGTGGAGAACGTGACACCGCGCACAGGACCGATCCCGATCGATGCGCCGATGCCTTCGGGTGTTGTTTATAAAGTGCAGATCGGTGCCTTCAAGCAGGAGATCCCGAACGAATTGTTCAGCGACCTCGCGCCGGTGAGCGGCGAGAGCGTCGGCAACGGGCTCACACGCTACGCGGTAGGCATGTTCACCACGCCGGAAGGGGCGGTGAAGGCCACGCAGACCGTTCGCGAGCGCGGTTATCGCGATGCGTTCGTGGTGGCTTACCAGGATGGCCGTCGTGTGTCGTTGAGCCAAGCCATGCGGGCCGCGAGACCGGTCGCCGCATCAACGGCGGTTACGGCTGACCTGCCGACCACGGCACCTGCCCGCATCGTTGCCCCGGTGCCTGTCACGGCCCCTGCGACGCCTTCGGACAGCGCACTTGCCGCCGAGCAGGAAGTCCTCGCCAAATACCCGACTTCCGTGGAGCAGGTGCTCGCACAGTTCCAGCCGCCTACCGATGCCACCGCCTACTACAGCGACCCGAAAGCGGCTCCAGCACGCCAGGTGGAAACCGTCAAGGGCCTGTTCTTCACCGTGCAGGTGGG